>JFJP01002187.1_pt1 | contig 13093 bp, 6 predicted proteins | sample 431651 | NCBI WGS metagenome assembly JFJP01 (sample SAMN02602958, study PRJNA72255) | Microbial mat metagenome, whole genome shotgun sequencing project. | biome: fresh water; feature: sink hole; material: water; isolation source: purple microbial (photo- and chemosynthetic) mats found in...
ATGATCGTGGGGACGCTGACATTGATGAGGGTCGCCAGTTCTTGGGGTTTCAGAAGCTGCTGCATGCGCGGTTTGGTGATGGGTGAATTGCCGGAGGGATGATGGCCGGTCATTCGGAGGATGCGCAAGTAGGGGATCATGGTTATTGGTGATGTTTAGCGCCTATTGATTACGCGTGCGATCCGACCACGTCAGAACAGCTCCGTCTGCTGCGGTCCATCGCACCCGGCACATGTTTCGCCACTACAAATCGCCATGCGTCGTGCCGCCGAGGGGTAAGCGCTGGTCCTGACCGCTTGCCAAAGTATGATCACTGGGCGATTGATAGTGGCCATGGGACCGTCACTGCTGCTGGACAAGTCGACATTACAATCGCTGTCTCACAATGAAATGGCGATCCTGCGTCGGTATTTCTCCCTCGTAGTGCCGCCTATCCTCCTGGTGGAGATCCTTGCCGATCTCAAGAAACAAGCCGGATCAGGCCGTAAACCCAGCGTTCCAGACCTTGCACGGCGGATTGTTCCGTCATCTTCACTCCCCATACTTCCCAGCTACCGTGATCTCATAAACGCTGAACTCACGGGCACCAGGATTGCCATGGATCATCGCCCTATATTATTGCGAGGTCGAGGAGTCCGCAGCGCTGATGGCAAACGTGGGACTGTGGTCGATTCTTCTAGCGAAGAGCAGGCTCTACTCCGGTGGCAGCAGGGCGATTTTGAGGCGGCGGAAGAACTGCTGGCAGAACAGTATCGCCGCGCTATCAGCGAGATGGACGTGGAGGCATTGCAGCGCCAGCTTCAGTCAGAATACAGCAAGAGTCTCAAACTGGACTCCCTGGAAGCTACTGCCGAGTTCGTCGAAGATCTCGTTGAGAGCGCCAATCCTGAATTACTACTTCGTTGGTTTTTCGGAGAGGCCTTGGGTGAGAGCATACTACCTGATTCCGTCCTGACCCGTGCAGGCGCTCCGTCGGGATTGGGTCAGCGCTTTCCTTACCTCTCCTACTGCCTAAAGGTTTCCCTATTGTTTCACTTCGGATTGGCATTCCGACACATTACGACCCGACCCACCAACCGGATCGATCTTGAGTATTGCTTCTATCTCCCCTTCACACTTGGATTCTCCTCGGGAGACCAGCTTCACCGTGACCTGTTTGAGCATGTCGCCCTCCCCAAGAACGACTTTTGTTATGGTGATGATCTGAAGCACGACTTTCGTCGCCTATTGAGTCACCGGGAACATGATCCGGAGGCGCTGGAGGCGGTTAAGCCGCCGGAGTTGGCACCCGATTCGTTCACTTGCCGGATGTGGGAAAAGCACATGAAGCCGGTTTCTCAGAGGAGGGAGAATCTTGCCAAGTCGCTCTCCCCGGAGGAACAGCAGCGACTTATTGAGCAGCTTCGAACCATGATGGACGGGGAGATGGACCATGACACCGCACCGGAGTGTCACCAGGACTTCCTCTTCCGTAAGATGCAGATCCACCGAGACGGTCCCTGCGTTTGTGGCAGCAGCAAGTCGTTCGGTGAATGCTGTGGTGCTGGAATTGAATGACAAACATAACAGCGTGTCCCCCAGCACACCCGGGACAAATCAAATTTGAATCATACCAAGCGCATCCTCCCTCACTCGTATCCTGCCGCGTGCGGCGGCTGCGGCGAAACGCTCTGGCAGACAATCTGAGAACTTCAGGCCATCCAGCCATTGCTTGGAAATGGGTAGCTGCCGCAGGGCGTCCGGGTCTGCCAGCAGACTCCGGATCGCAACCGTCACCCGCGAGGTGTCCGTCTCGTATGGGAACTTAAGGCTGAAGTCGTCGAATCGTGCCTCGATGCCGGCGCTGGTCTCAAGCACAGAGGCGAATGCCTCGTTCAAAAAGCGGCCGGCGAAGTTCCACCAGATCACATGATTCTCTGCCGGGTCGCTGACGCAGTTGGTGCTTTCCACTCCGAGAGCAAGATAGTCTCCACGCAGCGCTCCCATCCTTGTGCTACAGCGGTTCGACCAACGAGGTGAACTTTGCTCCGACAGCAGCACCGCCCCCACGCCACGCGCCATCTCGAAGGAGAGGCCTTGTCCCTGACCATACCAGCGGGCGCTGCCCTTGGCGGTGGTTGGGGTGACGAAGACCTTGCGGCCAGTGAAATCGATGTCCCGGATGTCCCAGGCTCGTCCGCTTAGGATCAGTGGGCGGCGCTCCTTTCCTTCCTCCACCGCCACGGTAAGCCAGTCCACCATGCCGATGCTGTTGACGCCGTGTACGACTTCGAACAACGGCGGCGAGGTGAACACCGACACGAGTTCGAGGAAATGGCGACGCCCGAAGCGCTTCTCGCCTTCGTCGCCCATTGAGAGCAGGACGCCGTCCGAAAACAGAATCTCCGAGTCGATCAGGTGCTGGATCAGGATTGCGACTTCTTCGGGCGGCAGGTTCGAAAAGGCCGGGAAGTTCCCCAACCAATCCCGCCAGCCATCCACCCGGATTCCACCGGTCTGAAGCGTCAGGGCGAGAAGCTGTTGGACGAAGAGGTGATAGGGATCACGCGGTGCGATGATGGGTTCGACGAATCCTTCCTCCCAAAGTTTCACCAGAGCGGTCGCATGCAGAAGCGCGTTGTCCGATGTCGTCAGGAAGAGGCAGTTCCGTGAGGAGCCTGGCCGGCGACCGGTGCGGCCGATCCGCTGCAAGAAGGACGCCACCGTGCCCGGCGCATCGATCTGAATGACGCGATCGAGATCACCCACGTCGATGCCAAGTTCCAATGTGCTGGTCGCAACAATCACGCAGTTGGAGTCCGAGCTGAAAGCTGCCTCCGCTTCGCGCCGCTGTTCGGCGCTGAGCGAGCTGTGGGAAACGAAGGTGCTGATGCCACGCTCCCGCAGCATCACGGCCAGTTCCTCGACGCGCCGCCGGCTATCGCAAAAAACGAGTCGCTTCTCACCCTCGTGAAGTTGGCTGATCACGTGGGCGGCGTTCTCCAGAGTGCCGACGTAATCGACGCAGACGTTCGCCGCAACACTGGCAGCCTCCACTGAAATAACGCGCCGTTCACCGCTGCAATGACCCGCGAGCCAGTCGATCAATGAATCCGGGTTACCAACGGTCGCAGACAGGCCGATACGCTGGAACTCTCTCCCTGCCAGCCGCTGGATCCGCTCGACGACTGCGAGCAGGTGAAGCCCTCGGTCATCCCCGGCGAAGGCGTGGATCTCATCAATCACCACCATCCGCACATTCACCAGCAGCTCACGCAGTTCCCGTCGGCTTGAAATCATCATCACCTCCAGTGACTCCGGCGTGGTCAACAGGCAGGCTGGCTTCTTCGCTTCGATGATCTTGCGGTCCTTCGTCGGGACATCCCCATGCCAGAGGCCGACCTCGTGGCCGACCATGCCGAAGTAAGTTTCCAGCCGTTCATGCAGGTTGTTGAGCAGCGCCTTGAGCGGGCACAGATAGAGGATCGCGGTACCGTCCCAGTTCTCGGTGAGCAGCCGGGAAATGGCAGGCAACACGGCGGCTTCCGTTTTTCCGCCAGCAGTGGGGGCGATGACGAGTGCGTGCTCGCCCGCTAGGATCGGCACGGCAGCCAATTCCTGGAGCGGCCTAAGACCCGGCCAGCCAAGGGTGTTAACCAGATGGTGCCGCAGCAACGGGTGAAACGAATCTGACGCGCGCTCGTTCACAGATCGAGCTGGATTTCATCCGGAGAGACCGCACCGATGGCCGAGCGCTCCGCATCGTTGAGTTCTTCGCCAGTGATCACTGGCTGATAGTGTTCGAGCGGATTGAAGTCTTTGTGAAGTTCCACCACATCGAGCAGTTCACTGACGAGTTTCTTAAGGAAGATCCGGGGAGCCAAGCCGACCTCGCCACCCAAACGACCGGCGATCCCGGAGGCCAGGGATGAAATGACGGAATCGTCCACCTTCGCACTTACTCGCTCACCATCCGCCAGACCCGACACAAAAATGTTTCTGACCTTCCGCCCGACTTCCACCAGCGATTCATGCTTGAAGGGCATCAGCCGGATCTGCGGCGCTCGTGGATTATCGAAGCGATTGTCCGGCTGAAATTCCGTCGCCAGTCGCTGGGCGAGCGGTTGCGATTTTTTCACCCCCTGAGGCCCATCGAAGAAGATCGGAGTTCCGGTGATGACCAGCATCAAGCCCGGGAAACGTCCTGAGTCCAGTTCATCAAGCAACTGGCGCAATGCATTCAGGCTCTTGTCCCGCACGTCCGAGCGCGCCCGCTGAAGGGTCTCCACTTCGTCGAGCACCAGCACCAGTCCGCCATTGCCGCTGTCGCGCAGGACCATCAGAAGCCCCTGAAGAAACGTGAGCGCGCTCTTGTGGTCGATCTCCCCCTTGACGCCCGCGACCCGTTTCACTTTCGCGGACACGTTAGGCTGGCCGCCCAGCCATGCGATCAACCCTTCAGCCGTTTCGGTGTCGCCCTCGGCGAGAGCGCGGCGGTAGGCACGCAGGACGGCCGAAAACGCCGGTGCAGTCCGAGCCACCTCGCCGAGACGCTTCTCCATCAACTTGTCAGTTTCTACGAGCAGGTCATTCTCAGACGTTGCACCGGCGGCGATCACATCCTCCTCCAACGAGTAGAACCAACTGTCAATGACTTCACGAAACGCACCCTCCCGAGTGCCTGATAGATTCAATCGTTCGATAAGCCGGCGATAGACGGTTTCCAGCCGATGCAGCGGCGTTTCGGTTTCCGAAATCTGCACCTCCGCCGCCGCGAAATTCCTCTGCTTTGCACGCTCTTGAATCCAGCGCGAGAAGAAGGTCTTGCCGCAACCGTAGTCGCCGCGGATCGCCTTGAAGGCGGCGTTCCCCGTCTCCACATGATCGAGCATTTCATCAACCGTCGTCTCGAAGCCATTCAGTCCGACTGCCAGTTCGTCCAAGCCACGACGAGGTACGGTGCCCCGGCGGAGGGCTTCGAGGATTTCTTTCCGCTTTTGCGCGCTGATTACCGGTGCATCCATCAGAGTTTGAGTTGAAATTGGCTGGCGAGCAGTTTGCGGTTCAGACGGACCGTGTCGGAGTCCCTGTCGATTTCGAGAATCTCATAACTGTCCACATTGGTGAAGCGGGCCACCCGTGACAGGACACCTTGCATCCGGAGCGACTGTTCACCGATTGCCTGGGCCAACGCACCCATCAGCAACGTGCCGCCATTGGCGTCGAGGGCCGACAGGACCTTCCTCATGTGATCCTTGTTCGGTGCTGCCCGGCCAAGCAGGCGGTCCTGTTCCGCATAGACATCGGACTTCAGGAACTCCGCCATCCAAGCCGGCTCACCGGGAGATTCGACAGCCGGGACAAGCGGCTCATCAAACAACGGCAGCTCATCGACATTCGTGACGGGCTTCTTCTTCGGCTTGAGTTTGAGGGGTGTAGGAGGCGCGGCCTTGACAGTGCCATCGCCAAGAAAGACCCGCTGCCAGTTCCACCAGTCAGGTTGTGGTGCGTCCACGGCTTCGTAGCCCTCGATCTCATCCTCGGGCGCGGCGAACACCGCCAGTGGGATCAACACTTCCAAATCGCAAGCGCCACCATGATAGCCGGCCGACTTCGGGCCATAACGCAGGGTTTCGGTGATCGGTAGAATGACCGACGGCGCACCGATTGCGGCCTCGACTCTCGACCCGGAAAACTTCCGCTCGCCCTCGTCGCTGACCTCGCCATGGCGGAAGCGCGCCTCCCCTTCGGATTGGCGCTCGATCATCTTGGTGTTCTCCATCTCCGGGATGTGACCGTGATCGCTCGTCAGGACAATCAGGCGCTTACCCTGGTCCGCCGCTTCAAGAATCGCGGGCAGGATCCCGATGTCCTGCACCTTCCAGTCGAGCGATAGCTGCCCGCCGGTTTTCAGTTGGTCGTCGATGGCGTTGAGCACCACCGCGACCACCCGGTGTTCGCTACCTGCGAGTGCATCGCGCACCTTGATCGACAAGCCACTGCTGTCCCCGGATCCAAGATCGCCCTTGGTAAAGAGCAGCGGCTTGCCCTTGCTGCGGACATTGGCCAAGTCGGCATGCTCACGGAACGCGACGGCCTCGGTATTGCGAATCCCCGCCTGCACCTTCCCTGAGAAAAGCGACCAGCGTGAGTGTTGGGTCACGCTCGGCAGCACGCTCATGACCCGTGTTGGAAATTCTTCTCCCACCCGCCGCTGAGCCGCCCAGCCTGATTGTTCGAGGCTGCGTCCCAGTTGGTGGAATGCGGGGAAATTCATGCCGTCCATCACCAGCAACAGCACCGGGCGCTGGGAGGCCAGTGGTTCCACACATTTGGCGACGACGTCCTCGATGGGGATCAGCCCTTTGCCGCCGCTCTCATTGTCGCAGTGCCAGTGGCAAACGCGCTCGCCGAAGTCGACTTGGGCTTCGATGCGGGCCTTCGCCATCCGCCGGACCAGCCGTCCATACACTTCCGCGACCTCGGGAAGCGGATCACCCCACGACAGGGAAAACCTCGCCCAGTCGATGAACGAATCATTCGCCGCGAACTCCCGGGCGGCATCGTTCAGACCGGTCGCCCGTTTCCGCTGAGGTGCGAAGTTCGCTTCGTAGCCGGCCAGGCGCGCCGCCATCTCCGCCCGTGCAAGCCTGACGGTGTGGAGCTGGGCCAGCGCGTGGTTTTGAAGCTGGCGCAAGCTGTTGAAAACCGCCCGGCTTCCGGTTTCCCACTTCCGCTTGCCGAGGCGGTCGATGTCATCAGCGAAGCCCAGCCAGCGGTCCTTGAAGCCTTGTCTCGAATAACCGAAGGCAGATGCGAGAGGCAGCGCCCGGATACCTTCCAAAATAGCATCCACCTGCGCCGCAATGCGGTCGCGCTCCTCGGACTGGCGCTTGTCCAGCACCTCCCGGGCCGCATGACTCCACGTCGCCGCCTCGGTGGGTTTTAGGGATTTGCCGTTCAGATAGTTTTCCACACGCACCCGGGCATCCGCTGCGCCGTCCGTTTGATCCAGGCGCTCGTGAAACAAATCGCCAACAACAAGCCCCAACGGCAGATAGAGATTCGTCTGGTCTGTGGTGAAAAGGCTCTCCAGACACCCCGCCACCTCACCGGCGCGTTCCCCGACCCAGTCGAAAAACGAAGGCACCAAATTCTTCTCCAACGCCTCCACCGCCGCCCAGCGCTCCGTATCCAGGCTCCAGCGCAGAATCTCCACCAGATCCGGCCGTTGGTTCATCAGGTCCGGTTGGCGCAGGATCACACTCCAGGCGAAGTCCAGATCCAAGGTGCCACCGGGGGCCTTGCGCCCGGTGCCGCCTGATCCCGCCATCACCAGCGCTTCCAGCAGCGCGTCGTCATTGGAGATTCTCGGATCAATGGCAGTGGCCTGATAGATCTCCTTCAGCACCTCCCGCGGATCGAGCGTGTGGACCGTTTTCCCGGCGAAGCGCGCCCGCACGTCCTCACCGATCCGGTCCTCATCCGTCCGCATCAACAGCAGCAGCCCATGTCCATCCTGAGTGGTCAGGTCGAGCATGAGGTCTCTGGCTTCCAGATCGGAGCGGCAGTCCGCCACCTTCACGGCCAGACCACCGCAAATGATCTCAGGCGCACCGACGTAGGGGAAGTCCGTCCGGATCGCGAACACGCGTTCCGATTCCCAACCCCTACGGCCACGCCACCGGTCGATCTGCGCCTTCAACTGTTCTGGGATCAAACTTGGCATCGTATTGTCTATCCGTTGTGGTCCGCCTTCACCGTGATCTTGCGCTCGATGCCCATGCTTGGAATCGATAGCAAGCCAGCCTTCAAGTCGAGCTTGGCATCGGCACAAGCATGCATCAGCGCGTGCAGGGTGGGAGTGAGCACGATCATGTTCGAGCGTTCGTCCTCGCCACCGGTGCCAAGAGGATCGATGTGGTGAACCTCTAGCAGCAGTTCCACAAGCGAAGCGGGCACCCATTCAGGCAAGTCGTCACCCTCCACCTGGCTCGTCTGATAGAGCGACTTCAGCTCGCGCACCATCTTCCGGTTGCGTTCCAGGGCGGCGGTGTCGTTGCCATACTTCCGCCGCACCTCATCTTCATCGGACCCGGCCCAGTTCCCTTTGGTCGCAGTCGGCGCTCCTCCACTCGGGGTATTGGGGACGAACACAGGAACCTCATCGGCTCCTTTTCCGGTTGGCGCGGGGGCGGGCGTCCCAGCTCCTTTGCTGCCCTGAATCTGCCGTTGCAGAATCGCCAGCGCCTTGATGTTGATCCGCTCCACCACCGGAGCGAGCGCGGCGACGTATTCGTTGAATCCCAGCGCTGCGAGCAGTTCGGCATCGAGTTTCTCCGCCTCTTCTTTCAGCGGCGAGTCCAGACCGAGCGCCAGGTCCAGCGTCTTGCGGTCGATCGGCAGCACGTGCAGCACTGACTCAGTGCCCTTGATGCTGGTCGAGATCGCCTCGTTGGGCGAATCACTCACGAAACCTGCCAGCGCCTTGATCAGTGCGCACCCTTGGTTGGACTTGATCAGAGCGAGGAAACGCTGCGCCTCCTTGGCCGCGTTCAGGCGGTCGAAATCCTCATCCAGCCCCTGCCTGCTGGCCTCGGTGGCGAGCAGATTTACAAGTTGGCCCACCACCCTCTCATAAGTGGCGGCCTCATTCCCCACCTTCGTGCTGAAGTCATCCAGCGTCTGCGCCGTCATCAGCTTGGGCAGGCCCGCGAGGCCAAGCAGGGAGTCTTGGACAGTCCGCGCCTTGTCCCATTCTTCCTGCGTCGGCAGTTCCTGGGTCTTGAGCTTGCACTCCCCGGGCAGGTCTTTAAGCGAAACCGGATACGGGCTTCCATTTACCGTAAATGAGCAGTTCAACTGCGCCGCGCAGGCGAGGATGATCAGGTTCTCCAGCATTGGCGGGATGCCCCAGCCGATCCAGTTCCGCAGTTCCGAAACCTTCACACCATCCAACCCATCGGGAGCCTTGCGGCGGAAGTGATCTTTCCAGTGCTCGCCGGGCACGAAATACTGAGGTGCCATCTCGCCGAGTTTCAGCGGATTGGAGATCATCCGGATCATCTCACGCTGGCTTTTCTCCACCTCGACACGGCCTTCGCTCTGCTGGAGCGCGTCCAGGAACACATCAAGCACCCGCTGCACGAACGGAGCGGACAATTTCACGCTGTCGTCAAAATCCGGATGCTGCGGATACTGGCTGCTCATCGCCTGTTCCAGCAATTCGCTCATCGCCCCTTGCAGGTGGGTCGCGCCCGGGACGTGCAGTTGCAGGCCGGAGTCGAGGCTTTGGAAATGATCCACGCCATCCAAATTCCGCATTGTATCGATCACGCCGGTCTTGTCCTCCCGCAGGCCGTAGGCCGTCTGCAGGTGGGTGACCATGCGGTTGCGCAGCGCGTCGCGTTGATTGGTGAGGATCGATTTGGCAGTGGTCTTGTCCTGCATCGAGAGATCGCTCACGTAGCCGTCAAAGGCATGCTCCGCGAGGATCGTTTCCAGCTTCACGAGTTTCCCGAGATCCTGGAGTGCCTGCTGGCTGAAGAACGAGGGCAACCACACCACGGTGCTGGTGGAGCCACGCTCTTCCCGATACTTCTGAAGCTGGGCACGGTCCGCCGAGGGTCCCTTGTTCGGATCCGCGTCGAGCGGATAGTCGATCACCAATTTCCATTCGCCTTCGTTGGCTTCCAACAGATCAAAATCCGCCTCCCAGACATTCTTGAAGATCACCTTACAACGGCGGTCCGTGCCGCGCCAGCGGAAGCCGTGTTCCAGCCACAGCTTGTCCTCGCTGCGGAGTTCCAGTTGCTTGAAGAGGATCTCTTTCAAGCAGCGCAGGCGATTTCCGAAATTGTCCTGCGAGGCCGCCTTGTCGATGATGCCATCCACATCCACGCCTGTCAGTTGCAGGGAAATGATCGGCGGCGTGCTTTCATCCACCTTGAGCTGTCCTACCCGGCCCGCCCATTCCCGGAACTTGCCTTCCGCGATGGATGCTTCCTGGCCCTTGATCCGGGTCTTGATCGTGCCGTGGTTGAGTGCGGAGAGTCGTGCAGGGGTCAGGCCGCGGAGCGTCTCCACCTCGGGCGCGAGGGCTGCTAACAAAACAGTCTTGATCAGTCGGTCGTCGTTGCGGAGCGCCACCCGTTTCGGGTCGTCCATCGGCAATTCTTCAGCCGCTGCAAAGCTCAAGTCATGCGTCGCTTCCAGCATCGGCTTCAGGTTCTGCCGATAGAGCTTATCCGCCGTTTGGAAATGCTTCTTCATCTCGCTGCTGAAGGCATCGTCCCCCTTGGCGATCTGATCGTAGAGGTCACCCACCGGCACCAACTCGCCGAGCTGCATCGTATCGCGCTGGTCGACGAGAAGCTGAAGCAGTATGCGCAGGGCGGTGCGCTCCCGCTGGAGCAGTGAGGACACCGCCACCAGCGTATCCACCAGCGCCGGGCTGAATGGATAGAGATTCCGCCAGGCCTCAGGATTCGAGTTGGCCGTCATCAGCACATCACGCACTTCCTGCCGGACCGCCACGGTTTCCTCGAACTTGGCGTCGATCTGCCTGCGGGCGTCCGCGTTGATAGGTTTAAGCAGACGCTCAGAGGCGATCTCGGGCAGGTTCGTATCGCCCATCTTGATGGTTTCGAATCGACCCTCGAAATACTTCAACTGGTCGAGGAAATTCAGGTTCGCGGCACCGGCCACGTTGTCGCCCACCAGCTCCCGCAGGTCCCGCTGCCGGGCGATGAAGCTGATGATCGGGATCGGCCGCCGCATCTCCTGGGCCTCCACCAGTTTCGCCAGCTTGTTCACTTCCTGGTTGAGGAAGTCCACACTGCCTGAGCGACTGGCCAGCCACAGGACGAGTTCGTCCAAGAACAGGATCACTCCGTCGTATTTGAGGTTCTTGGCGTGACGGCTCAGCGCGGCCAGTCCCTTGTCCAGGTCCAGGTATTCGCCATCTTGCCGCACCGAGGTGATCAGGTGCTGCACCAGATCACTCACCAGATCGCCGTGGCGGTCCGAGGTCGGATCCTCTGCGGCGGTCTCATAACTCTCCGCCGTCCAGCCACCGGAGAGCGAACCCCAACGGCTTCCCCCACCTTGGTCGCCCTGGTTCAGTGCTTTGAAAAACGCGTCATCTCCCATCTGCGTCCGCAGGCCGGAGGCATTTTCCAGAATCGCCTGGGAACGGAACAGCGGTGGCACTGGTGCATCCGGGTGATGCTCCGCCACCCAATCCACGTAGCCCTCGAAAATCTTATCCTCCAGCGATACCGCCCCGATCATGTGATAGGGCACCATCAGGAATTTTTTCCCTTGCAGCCATGCGTCGTGTTTTTTCACCACCGGTGCCAGCTTCGGCAGCGCCCGCGCCTCGTGATTCCCTTCCAGCAGCAGATCCAGCACCGCCATGAAGTGCGACTTGCCGGAGCCAAAACTCCCGTGTAAGTAGCTGCCCCGGCTCTTGTTCGAATCGATCGCCCCCTTGATGAAGCCCAGCGCGTCATCGAAGTTCTGGACCAGTTCCTTGGTGACCACGTAGGTCCCCAGCGTCGATCCCGGGTCTGCAACGCCGGCGGTGAGCTTCAGAACGAAGTCGTCCTTGTTGACGCGCTCTTGGATGTGGATGAGTTCTCGGATTAACATGAGGAAAGTTATTGGGAAAATCTATAGAGAATGATTTGGAGTCTGATTCGGAGGCACTGATCCATCGTTCTCTTTTGTCAATGGATCTGGATCGAGCGGGGGCTTGTCTTTTGGAATCAGCTCTGGCTGGGAATCAATACTTTCGCGCGGCACCTGCTCGTCTCCATTTGTCTCGTTTGGTTCCAGATCAGAATTTGGATCTGAAGTCTTGGATGTAGTCTCAGGTAGTGGTGGCGGAGTGGGAATGGTTTTGGTGCCGCTCTCGTCCACAGCTTTCTCAACGGGAACGGGCGGGGGAATCAGAAAATACCCAATGGCACCCGCTACTAACACACCTGCCCCGATGATCAATTTTCCTCGCCCGGTAAATGGCGGGACTTGGGCGGTTTCTTTCTTCGCAGGTTCTGGATCCAGCAACCGAATCATCCTTCCTGCGCCATCCATGCCCCAGTGACCGAAGCGGGAGTTTTCTTCGAGATCTTTCCGAAGCTGAGCCAGAGTGGAATTGGGTTCTGCATCAGGCCATCCACCTTCGAGAGGTTTCGTATTGAGGGGGAGTCCACGCTCCTTTTCAAAGTAAGCAAGCAGTCCGGCTACCTGAGGGTGGGTGATCCCGTCCAAAGATAAAAGCCGCACCAAGGCGAAAAAATACCTTCCTGGCCGGCCGTGCTCATCCCTTCCTGCCGGATAAACACGATAGAGCCAGACAAATTCAGAGTGTCGGATCACACCCAGCAAGACCGCCTGTTGATCCGTAAATACCCGCTGTTCGGCAGGCCAACCCTGATGGATGAGAGCTGCAGCGGCCTTCCAAGACTCGTCAAATCTCACATTTCCCCACTGCCAGTTGCTACGGGAAACCCCACGCGAAGTATCATAAACTCCAGCTTCAATCACTTCTGCGTTCTGTGGCGTGCTCATCATGGGTCGATTTTACATTCTGGAGTCATCCGATGTCAGAGTCACTTCCCAAGGATCATTTCCCGGATTGGATGAATCCCTGCCCAACCAGCGGGAACATGAAAAAGTGCTCACCATGCCAGTATTCTTGTTTGTCACATGAACGCTCTCTAAAAACCAAGCGGGTTTGTCTCCCGTATCCGTAATTTTCACTGACACGGCTTTTATCTCGCCAAGAGGTATCATCCTTCGTTCGAAAATGTTCGCTTCACCGTTTTCAAATAGCTTCGGCATGAGCAGGCTTTCATTCAATCGACCGAGAGTGGCATGACTTACCCGGTCATCATTTCCTGTCAGACTGATGATTACGGGAGAGTCCGTCCCGGCTCCAGGTCTGTCGCCAGTAACAAACTTGAGTTCATATTTATCAGTGGCCAGAAAGTAAAAGCCGAGTGACAAGAAAGTAAGAACAACAAACACGACGAGTAGTCTTACCTTTCTTGGAAGTGAGCGTATCAGGCCAACCATTCCCGCCGAACCGCCTGATAGCCCGCGCTGCACG
>JFJP01039607.1_pt1 | contig 13093 bp, 9 predicted proteins | sample 431651 | NCBI WGS metagenome assembly JFJP01 (sample SAMN02602958, study PRJNA72255) | Microbial mat metagenome, whole genome shotgun sequencing project. | biome: fresh water; feature: sink hole; material: water; isolation source: purple microbial (photo- and chemosynthetic) mats found in...
GTGTTTCCTCCTGATGTGCCGACAATATGAGTGAATGCGTAGTGTACATTATAGAAGTTAAGTTCAGCCTTAAACTCCGTATTGGTTGGCCCGGCAAAAAAATTGAGGCATCCGTCGAATCCAAGTATGGCATCACCCTGTTCAATGACAGGTTTGACAGGTGCAAAAACAAAAACATCATCAAATCCGGTTCCTCCGGTAAGTTCCCGCATATATTTTACTGGATCGTTCATCTTTCCGGTATTTACATATAGAAGTCTTACTCCTTCTTTTTCGGCATGTTCCGGAGTAAAGATACATGAAGCTCTTGCCAGCCTGTTGTCATCAATATCTGTAACAACCAGCAGAGAAGGTTTCCTGTTCTGGTGAAGGGCGTAATCTATAGCTCCCAGCCCCATTGGGCCAACTCCGGCAAGAATGGCCATCTTTCCTCCATCGCGGATTCCCATATCATGAACATAGGTGCCCGGTGGCGTATGATAGCTTGCGTGGAATGCTCCAACAATGCAGGACATAGGTTCAGAAAGGGATGCCGGGAAGAATGCTTCCCCGTCGTAGGGTAGCAGGCAATCAGCCTCCATAACTATTGATGGAATTATAACATGAGTGGCATCACCACCAATGAACCGGTAGGAATAACCAGGAGCATCAAGTGTCCCCATCTTGCTCATTGCCGGTTGAATCGAGAATTTCTGACCTGCTTTGAAATCCTTCTGCCATTTCTTCCCCACCCGGAGTATAATCCCTGCAAACTCATGTCCCAGAATGGTGGGATTTATATGAACATCGTCAGGAACACGTTTGTGATCAGCTCCCTGCAGGGCAGCTTTGTGCGACGACATGCAGATACTGTCGGATATGACATGGGCAAGTATCTCGTCATCATTCATTTCAGGAAGCTCAAACTCCTCCAGACGAAGGTCTTTCTTTCCGTATATTCTTACTGCTTTTGTTTTCATCAAGATCTGTTAAGTTTTAAAAATAATCACCTACACCTGTCTCATCAGCCCAGCATCACCTGACCACCGGTAACAGGAATGGCCTGACCTGTCTCATATTCCTGATCCATAATATATAACAGTGCTTTCATTACATCTTCAAGTTTGCATCCTCTTTTCATTGGTACCTGATCTTCATAAAATTTTCTTACGTCATCAATGCTTTTAGCACCAGGTACTTTTCCTGTTTTAAGATACTGGACAAACAGACCATTGTCGGGATCTGACCAAAGAGGGCCTTCATAAAAATTACCCGGACATATGGAGTTGACTTTGATCCGGTGGGGGGCAAGCTCCATGGCGAAGGACTGGGTGAGTCCGATTCCCCCGAATTTGGCTCCGGCGTAGGCAAAATTTTTGTTACTTCCACGAAGTCCCGATTTTGAGTTAATTTGTATTATATCAGTGAAATATTCAGGTTTCTCATGGTTTTGCAGCCTGAGAACCTCGGAAGCATATTTTGCACAATGAAAATAACCGTTATAGTTGACATCAGTTGTTTTGGAAAATGTTGCAGGATCCATCTCATCGAGGCTGCCTGCTCTTAAAATGCCGGCATTACTGATGATCAGATCAAGTCCGCCAAACTCCCGGACTGTGTTTAATATCAAATCTTTAACCGATTGGGGGTCGGAAACATCAGTCTTAATAAATATTGCTTTATTTGGCGACCTTGTTGCAGAAAGCTTTGAAACGAACGAGTTGCCGGTCTCCTCGTTAAGATCAGCAACTACAACATTCAGTTTTAAAGAAAAGAGTGTCTCAGCAATACCTGCTCCAAAGCCCTGGGCTCCTCCGGTGACTATAGCTATTTTGTTAATAAACCTGTTCGAAGAACCTTCTGAATGTGCTATTTTTCTTCTGTAATTCTCAACTTCCCAGTTATCAATAAATGAAACCTGCTCAGGGGTCAGGAATTTAATACCTCCGCAAAGTGAGGCATAGTAACTTATTTTGACAAGATCTTCGTACACATCGAGACAGGCTTCAGCCGAGGAATAGGTTTCATCAATGGCAAGAACACCCATATCCTTAATTACCACGATCTTTGGGAGATAGCCATATTCATTAATGAAGTTTGGCAACTGGTATCGTAAAGAATCAAGTATCTTTTCAGCTGAGGCTGAATGTTCAATATATAGGTAACGTGTTTTGCAATAGACAATTATGTCAGGGGTTAACGGAAGAGAAATCTTGTGATATTCCTGCTGGTTCTTATAGAACCTGGCCAGAAGAGTATTATTCCTGAACCTTATTATCCCTGGCTGCTTTTGGCCTGAAAGAATCATTCTGATGCCAGGCAGTACTTTATGAAGAAGCGGATTATAAGGCAGTGGGGTAATATCTGAAACCGGGCTTATCTCTCCTTCTATTTTCTGAATAATGCCGGAATAGATGTCCCTGATCTCTTCCGTTGTATCAGCGCCAACGAATGATCCATGATTCTCCAGGAATATTATCCGGGGATCATTGCCCGCTTTCTGGCGGAAAAGTAATATCTCAGTTTCAAGTTTCTTGAAGAGGGTGTATCCAGGATCAGTGTATGGAACAAAAAGTGCGGTGTTGCCGAATAGTTTTTGCACAAGATTTCTGGCATTTCGGCTGCATAATATTCCGTTAATAAGAGTGGGATGCAGATGTACAACAAATTTATATTGTATAATCTCATGAAGAGATGTTTCAACGGAAGGTCGCTTGTTTTTACCATCATCAAGGATGCTGAGATACATATCTGCTTTCACCTGTTCTTCTCTGAGAGCAGCATCTTCAGAGTATTCTGACGATGAGATAATGTGAAGCTTCTCCCGGCTCAAAGATACAAGTCCTTCTTCTGTCAGCTCTGCAAGAGATTGACCGCTGGCCTTGATCCATATTGTCTCTTCATCCTTATATGATGTATTTCCTCCTCCTGCTATAACATACTCCTTATTTCTTCCGTAATACTCCGATATCTCAATAAGATCCTTAATTTCCGGTTTCATACTAACGTTTGTTTAAGAAATATTCAATGACTAACTGTCCGAGATTTGCCAGCTCTTTTTTCTGTTTTACACTATGTGATCCGTCGGGAAGCACATAGCCTTGCCTTCCATCGGCTCTCAGGTATTGATGGGCAGCAATAACACAGGCCCCTTCCCAGGCTATCTTTTTTAATGAATCGTCAAGCGGGGTGCATCCTCTTGCAGTTATTGCCAGAGGAATCATTTCAGGTGTATTATGTTCGGTTCCAAAAGTTATAATGAATCCCTTATCATGAAAGAATTGAACAAAATCTTTCAGGATATTGATGTCGTTTCTTCCGGGTATAAGCTCAATGCATTCAATACCTAAAGCAGAGAGTGATCTGTGAAGTTTTTCCGGATCATTTTCATACTCGGTGAATTTACCCGACGGATCATCAAGCAAAACAGGATAGCAGGGTATTCCTCCGGCTTTCACAATTATCCTTATTATCTTTTTCAGCTCCAGGAAAGAACTTTCATCCTCAGCAACAAAAGCCGCTCCTCCGCTTTTGAGAAGATTAGAGCGTATCTCGTTTTCCAGGGCAGCTGTGTCGGACAATCCTGTTTTCGATTTTTTGCCACCATAAAGTGTCTCCAGAAATCCCAGTTGTTCTTCGGGTGTCGAATATTTACTTGTTGCCAGTATTCTTACCGCCTTTGCAATATGACGCTCGCGAACAAGGTCATGCGCATATTCCTTTTTAATAAATTCGTAGGAGAGCTTATAAGAAGGATTAACAGGTTCAATAAGAAGATTAAGCCTGGATATCATTGCTTTTATCTGAACCTGGCTCTCTCTGATTACGCTTTTTAGTTGCTTCCTCAGCATAAAACCTGTATGAAACGGGTAATCGAGTCCTTTACCGCTGAAATATATTCGCCCGGGGTTATTTGGATCATTTATCCTTATCCCTTTTTGCTGTTCCTCTTTAAGCAGACCGATAAACTCAATATTAAAAAGAGGAAAGATCTTGTTCTCCAGGCATCCTTTATGAAAAGAATCATATCCGTCGGTTACATAGAAGTCATTGATACCCAGTACCGCAATACTTTCATTCCTGGCCATTTTAAAGATAGTCTCCATGTCAGAAAAAGAGCTGAAGGAGTAGGGTGTATGGATATGGCCGTTTGCTTCTCTGATAGCTGGAGCCGATTGCCCCTGCATCTCTTTTAGAATTATATCATACGATGGAAAACCGGACAGGAAATTTTTCATTGCAGCAATTATATATTTGTCTCTAATTTAACATTATGAAGAAGCTTGTTTATCTCTTGAATCTCATTCCCGGACAAACGGAAGCTGGTAGCTTTTACGTTGTCAAGCACCTGTTCAGCATTTCTGGCTCCGGCTAATACGCAGGTTATACCCGGTTGCCTGGTTGTCCAGTTAAGAACAAGTTGTGATAATGTTACTCCGAGATCTTTTGCCAGGGGTTTAAGTTCCCCGGTAAGCTGCAGTATTCTTGAGAGATTTGGTTCTTTGTAGTACACTGTGGTGGGTCTGCTGTCTCCTTCACCGAATATATGTCCTTTTTTAATCTTACCTGTTAGAATACCTCTTTGAAGCGGACTATAAGCCAGTATCCCAATATTCTTTTTTATACAGTATGGTACAATTTCGTCTTCGATGGATCTGTTTACCATGCTGTAAGGTACCTGGTTTGAAGCTATTGTGAAAGTTTTCACAGCATCTGCCATCAACTCTGCTGAATAATTGCTTACACCTCCGGCTCTGATTTTACCCTGTTGTATCAGGATCTCCAGTGCTTCCATCGTTTCTGAAACAGGAGTGGTCTTATCTGGCCAGTGAATCTGGTACAGGTCAATATAGTCAGTATTAAGGCGTTTCAGGCTCTTTTCACAGTCGCTGATAACTTTTTCCTTTGAAGCATAACTGTAAATGTCTATATCTTTTCCTTCATTGTCTTTGGTAGCGAAGTAGAATTTTCCTTTCTTCTCATCCCACACCAATCCAAACTTGGTAAGTATCTGTACGCGGCTTCTTTTTCCTTTAACGGCTTTCCCGGTAAGCTCTTCACTTAGTCCGAATCCATAAACAGCAGCAGTGTCAATTGTTGTCATGCCATTGTCAACAGCTGTTTCAATAGCATGAATTGCATCTTTTGAATCTGCTCCACCCCATAACCAGCCACCGATTGCCCATGCCCCGAAAGCCAGTTCGGAAACTTCCAGTTCAGTTTGGCCTAATTTTCTATACTCCATTTATTGAGTTTTTTTATAATTACCAGTTAATTACCTCATCAGGTACCATTAACAGCGATTCATAAATCCAGTCTGCTTCATTAAGCGCAGCAGCGTTAAAGGATGTTGTTACTGCCAGCGATTTGCATCCTGCTGATACGGCTGCTCTGATACCACTAACAGCGTCTTCAACAACAAGGCACTCCTGAGGCTTAAGGCCCATGCTTGCAGCTGCTTTGATATATATATCAGGAAAAGGCTTTTTGTTCACAACATCAAGTCCCGTAATAATTGAGTTAAATGTTTCAGGGAGCAAGCCTATTTCCTTTAAGTTTATTTCCATTTTAACTTTGTCAGCGCTTGTTGCAAGAGCCATTTGTAATCCTCTTTTCTGACACTTCGATATAAACTGATGAGCTCCGGGTAGCGCCTTTAACTTATTACTGACTATAGTGCCATATATCTCATAGGTTCTTGCTTTCACCTTTTCAATATTGACTTTCAATCCGTATTTTTCTGCTACTCCGCCTATGTACTTATTTTCGCCCATTCCCACGAAAGGAAGGAAATCCTCTTCCTGCACGTCAGCGCCCAGTTCACTGAACATCATCATAGCAGCCTTGCAGATATAAGGTTCTGAATCGACAAGAACACCATCCATATCGAAGAGAACTCCTTTTATCATCGGAAGTTTTTAACTATTTCCAGAATTCGGGATTTTGTGAGCTGACTTTTACTCTTTGTCAAATCAACAATAAGAGTCATTTTAGCAGCATTCTCAAGAACTTCAATTTTATCAAAGGCCTGGAGAATACTGGTTCCTGTTGTCAGAATGCCATGATTTTCAAGTAGTAATATGTCAGAGTCAAGAGTCTTTTCTGAAACAATCTGAGCCAGTTCCCCTGTTCCCATCAGAGCATATGGAACCATGACCGGTTCGCCAAGAATTGCACATGCTTCTGCTGTGAGGCTCGTGTTTATTTTGCTTTTCATAGCAGTAAAAGATGATGCATAGACAGGATGAGCATGTACTATTGCATCGACATCTTTGTTTTTCTTATAAATGGAAATGTGCATTTCAGTTTCAATGGAAGGCTTCAGTTCAGGAGTGAGATTCTCGCCAAAAATAGTCATTATTGCGACCTCTCTCCATCTCATTCTCCCCTTATCAGTAGCTGAGGGAGTTATGAGGAGCAGTTCATCTGAAATACGGAGACTGATATTTCCGCCTGAAGTTGTGGTAAGTCCATGATTGTACAGCCGTCTCATGAACCGGGCCACTTCACTTCTTTCAGCTTTGTATGTTTTTAAAATTCCCATAGAATAAATCAGCTGACCAGGTCAATGATACCATTAAGAATATACCGGGGAATATAAGGAAACTGGTCAATTCCAATCCTGTCAGTTATTCCGCTTAACACAAGCAGTGTATCAATTTCAGATTCCAGTCCGCATCTTACATCCGTATCCATTCGGTCGCCAATAACTATGGCATCTTCTCTTTTCACCCCTAACCTTTTTAGGGCGATCCGCATCATTAGAGGATTAGGTTTGCCTACATAATAGGCTTTCTTCCCGGTTGCTATTTCAATAGGTGCTATGAGCGCCTTGGTTGATGGAGCTATCCCGTGCTCTACAGGTCCGCTGACATCAGGATTGGTGCCAATGAGCTTTGCTCCCTTAATGACAAGGTTTACTGCCATCTGTATCATCTCAAAATTGTAGCTGTGAGTATCGCCAACAACCACATAGTCGGGATTGACATTATTTACCGTATATCCAACATTGTATAAAGCATAAATAAGACCGGCATCACCAATAATGTAAGCGCTGCCATTTGGTTTCTGATTAGCGAGAAAACTGGCAGTTGCAAGTGCACTTGTATAAAAATGTTCCTCTCCAACATTTATCCCAAGCCTTTTTAGTTTTTCATGCAGCTCTTTTGGAGTTCTTTCAGGAGAGTTGGTCAGGAAGAGGTATTTTTTTCCTGATGCTTCAAGCCATGCAAGAAAATCAGTAACACCGGGAAGTAATTTATTTCCATGATATATTACACCGTCCATGTCGATAATAAACCCTGCCTTGTTTTTTATGTTTTCTACTACTTTCTCCATAATCATAATATTTGAGCACCAAAGATATTAAAAAGCTATTATACTCCCTCCTTATTTAGTTTAATAGCCTTTTCTGATGAATAGTCATTTTTACTTTGATGTCCTTTCAGGGGCATAATCTTTTCATTAATAGCATCTAGGATCCACTCAGGCTGTGGGAAGAAATATTCTTCCATTTCATAAGCAGGTGTAATCCAGTTTCGCGAGCCAACGGTAACAGGAGGGGCATCGAGATAATCAAACGCCAGTTCTGTAATAGTTTGTGCCATCTCTTTGAGAAATGATCCTCGTGAGGAGGCATCACTTGCCAGGATTATCCTGCCTGTTTTCTTAACCGACTTGATAACTGGTTCATAATTAAATGGTACAAGCGACCTGGCATCAATAACCTCTGCGCTTAAACCATATTTCTCATTAAGTATATCAGCAACTTTTAAGACAGGATAGAGCGTTGCCCCAATTGATAGAATGGTAATGTCATCACCCTCTCTCTTTATGTCAGGTTCTCCGAATGGAATTTCATAATAACCTTCAGGAACACCAGTGGTGTGAAACATTTCGCCAATATCGTAAATACGCTGGCTCTCGAAGAATATTACAGGGTCAGTGCCCTGCAATGCTGTGTTCATTAGTCCCTTAGCATCGTAAGGGGTAGCCGGAAATACTACTTTTAACCCCGGAATATGTGCCGTCAATGATGACCAGTCCTGGGAATGTTGCGCCCCATATTTGGAGCCTACAGACACCCTTATGACGACCGGCATCTTTATAATATTTCCGCTCATTGCCTGCCATTTTGGGAGCTGGTTAAATACTTCATCTCCCGAGCGGCCAAGAAAATCGCAGTACATTATCTCTGCGATTACCCTTCCTCCACACATGCCATAGCCAATTGCTGTTCCAACTATTGCACCTTCTGAGATTGGAGAGTTGAAAAGACGGTTATAGGGAAGAGCCTCTGTTAAACCACGATATACGGCAAAAGCACCACCCCAGTCACGGTTTTCTTCACCCCAGGCAGCCAGGGTAGGATCTTTATAAAAGCGGTCTATCACTGCTTCAAATATTGCATCGCGAAACTGAAAGAGTTTTGCTTTGGAGACTGCTTTCCCCTCTTTGTCTTTATAAAAACGCTCCTTATTCTTTAATGATTTAACTCTTGGATTCTCTTCCATCGGATGAAGTACTTCAGCAACACCTTCTTCCATCTTGTCAACTGACCCGTTTGAGAACATCATTTTACCGATGCAGTCAGGGTCGTTAACCATATTTATTCTCGGAGATAACACATCATCAATACTCAGCTTCAGCATCTGTGAGAGAAGCTCTTTTGTTTCAATGGTGATTTCCTCAAGCTGCTCTTTGCTTGCGAGGCCAGCCAGTACCAGTGATTGTCCGTAAGATAAGATTGAATCTTCCTGTTGCCATGCATCTATCTCCTCTTTTGACCTGTACGAAGAGGCATCTGATGGCGAGTGACCACTTATTCTGTATGTCAGTGTATCAAGTAATACCGGCCCTCTTTTTTCCTTCAGGATCTGCTTCTTGCGTTTAAAGGCATCTATCACAGCCAGAGGATTATATCCGTCAATACGCTCTGCATGCATCGATTCGGGGTTTACACCTGCTCCGACTCTCGCCAGGATATCATAACCCATTGTCTCACCCATTGTTTGTCCTCCCATACCGTAGAGGTTATTCATAAAGTTGAATATTAAGGGCAGACCACCTTTGTATTCTCCTTCCCAGAGAGTTCTGTACTGATCCATTGTTGCAAATGTGATCCCTTCCCATACGGGTCCGCAACCCATCGATGCATCGCCAATATTAGCAACAATAATCCCGGGTTTGCGATTGATCTTCTTATAAAGTGCCGCACCAACAGAGATGTCTCCTGAACCGCCAACTATTGCATTATTCGGATAAATACCGAAAGGAGTGAAGAAGGCATGCATCGATCCCCCAAGACCTTTATTAAATCCATTTTCGCGGGCAAATATCTCTGCCAGAGCGCCATAGAGCAGGAAGTTGACTGCCAGCTCCTTTATACTTCCCTGAAACCCCTTTTCAACAACTTTCAGGGCCGACCCCTCAAAATAGTTCTTCATAATTGAATAGAGTGTATCCTCGTCGAGACGGTGTATCGCTGACAATCCTTTTGCAAGGATCTCACCATGACTACGATGTGATCCGAAGATATAATCGTCTACTTCGAGAGTATAAGCCATTCCAACTGCTGCTGCCTCCTGGCCGATAGAAAGATGTGCAGGACCCGGGTGGTTATATGGTATTCCATTATACTCATTCGTTGTCTTTATCAGGTTGAGCATTGTTTCGAATTCCCTGATAACGACCATGTCGTGATAGATCCTCAGAAAGTCTTCCCTGCTGTAAACCTTCTTTTCCTCTTCTATGGTTTTATTATACTGATTTACCGGGATTTTTCCAAACTCAATAAATTTAGGTTTACGTATAACCTTCGGATTAATGTTCTGACTTTTTGGCATGGTTGTTTATATAATTGTGTTATTGTGTTATTGTCGTGCGGTCTTGCGGTCTTGCAGTCTTGCGGTCGTTAATAATATACTTTTGTTTTGTGTCTTAATACCTGAAATTTTCAATCTGATCTTTTATCTCTTTCAGGAACAAAGTGGCTGGTCCTCCATCGATCGCCCTGTGGTCGTAAGTGAGAGATAGCCCTATGTAAGGAACAAAGCCGAATATGTTGTTCCCCATATTTGCAGGACGGCTTATTATCGTACAGACTCCAAGTATTGCAGCCTGAGGAAGGTTTATAACAGGGGTAAACATTTCAACGCCGTAGTTGCCTAAATTTGATACAGTAAAAGTGGCAGATGTGCTCTTTATCAGTTCGGGATCAATATTGCCTTTCTTGCAGGCATCTGCAGCAGATTTCAGCTCCTTCGAAAGTTGAGGCAGGTTCATTTCACTGGCATTCCTGACAGCAGGTACCATTAATCCGCGGGGAGTGTCAACGGCAATCCCCAGATGAACCTTATGAAAGGTCTTAATGCGATCATCGAGAAAATGGCTGTTTGCTTCCGGAAATTTCTCCAGCGCTTTTATTACACACCAGCATATCATATCGTTAAGAGTAATGTCCTGCTGGCTTTTATCTGTAGTCAGCCTGCTTTTGATTGTCTGCCTGGCCTCAAGTATATGTCTGACATCAGCGCTCATGTGGTGGGTCAGCTGGGCGGAATTCTGAAGAGATGAATGCATGGCCTTTGCAATAAGTTTTCTTACATTGCTTAAAGGAGCCTCGGTATAATCATTCCCGCTTACTATAGGTTTTTTTACTGTTGTATTGTCTCCTGACAAAACTCTTTTAATATCATTGGCTACAATTCTTCCATTCGGACCTGATCCCTGGATATTACGGTAAGAGATGCTCTTTTCATCAGCAAGTTTTTTTGCCCTTGGTGAAATTCTGATCCTGGATTCGTCGGATGGTGTGTAGGCTATTGAAGCAGCGACAGTTGTATTTAATGCTTCAGGTGTGCCTGCTGTTGCGGCTTCATTAATAGCTGGTTCCTGGTGCGATGCCAGACCCGGATTGAAAGATTCTGTTGATTCCCCGGCATTGCCTATCACCGCAACATTAACCAAAACCGGAACTTCTGCTCCATCTCCAAAGAAAATATCAAGTAATATGCCTTCAGCAGATGATTCCAGGTCGAAAGAGGCCTTGTCTGTTTCATAAGAAAAGAGGATCTCTCCAACAGACACGCTCTCTCCTTTGTTCTTAAACCATTTTGTTATTATGCAGGTCTCTACCGATTGTCCCTGCTTAGGCATTATTACTGCTATTGCCATATTTTATAGTATGTTATTATGTAGTTAATTTTAAGTCTCTTAAATTAATATTTTGATTACAGATTTTAATTTCTGACTTGTTATTATAAGCAAACTAAATATGTTTTTATAAATATCGATATATCTAAATATCAATGATTACAAAAATAATTAAATTAACTTGTATTTACAAGTGAAAATTAATATATTTACAAAAATTAACTCAGGGAATGCAAATTTGAAGTTTGGAGCGGGCTGGAGTTTGAAAAATTATCTCTTTGTGCTTTTACAGCTCTTGTCACATTTGCATCGTTTAGATATTCATTTTTTATATGCCAGGGAAAAAATCCATACCTCAGTACAGGAAGCTTTATGAGATTCTAAGAAAGCATATTTTAGATGGAGTATACAGGGAAGGCGACTTATTACCATCTGAGAATGAGTTATGTCAGCTATATGGAATGACGCGGCCCACCGTAAGGCAATCGCTGAGTACTTTGTCGAATGAGGGGTATATAAAGAAACATCAGGGGAAGGGAAGTATTGTTCATAATCTTCCGAAGGAGATAGGGATTCTTTCCGTTTCAGGGACAACATCGGCGGTAGGGGACCGTAATCTGAAAACAACAATAGTTGTTAAACCAGTGCTGATGCCCTGGCCCGGTGATTTTATGTTTTCACTGTCGGAGCTGGAAAAGGAATCAGGTTGTGTATATATGGAGAGGGTGCGTCTTCTTGAAGGGATTCCGATTTTTTACGATATCAGTTATATACCTAATATAAACCTTCCGCGGATAACAGCCCGGCAGTTTGAAGACAGATCGCTTTTCCAGATACTCAGAGATAATTACAGGGTTGAGATAAAGGGTGGCGACCAAAGGTTGAAAGCCATTCCTGCATCACCAAGGATAAGTACCTTCCTTAATCTTAAGAAGGGTCAGCCTGTTCTTCATCTTGAAAGAAAGATGGAGACAAATAGCCCGGAATTATTTATATATTCCTCGATCTTTTGCAACACTCAGAAGTATTCAATATTCGGCAGGTTTTAATGAATGGCATTTCTGCCGGGAATACTCTATTATGTGAGCAAAAAAATATTGCCGGCATGTTACTAAAGTTCAGGGAAAGAATAAAAAATGTTACTTTTATAGGTACTAAGTTCATAAACCAATTCTATTCATTGATTAAAAAAACATAAAAATGAAGGATCAAAAAACAAGATGGTCAAGGCGCCGTTTTATTGGGTACACATCGGTGGGACTTGCCGGCGCTATGGTAATTCCTGGTATTGCCTCCTGTAAATCAGGTAAGAGTAGTTCAGATATTAGAATGGGATTTATCGGAATGGGTCGGCAGTCCATGTTCCTGCTCGACGGGTTTATTCAGATACCCGGGGTAACAGTTGTTGCCGGGTGTGATGTTTATGGGATAAAGCGGAAGCGTTTTGAGACGCGTGTATCGGCGTTTTATCAAAAGGCAGGGAGGGATATTAAGGTTGAGACTTATGAGAAGTACACTGAGCTGCTGGAGCGGGAAGATATTGATGCCGTAGTTATCGCTGTTCCGGATCATTCTCATGCTATGATAGCTATAGCTGCCTGCAAGGCAGGAAAGGATATTTATCTTGAAAAGCCCATGACTTTTACAATAAAAGAGGGGCAGGAATTAAAAAAAGCCGTACGTGAGAATAACAGGATTTTAGGCATTGGCAGTCAGCAGCGTTCAGATCCTAATTTTCAGCATGCCGTTAAGCTGGTACAGGATGGTGCTCTTGGGAAAATTACACGTGTAAATGCCTATGTTGGAGCTCCTCCTAAGCCTTATGATCTCCCTGAAGAGCCGCTTCCGGCAGATCTTAACTGGGATCTTTGGCTCGGTTCGCTTCCGATGCCTATTCATTTTAATAATGAGCTGGATCCTCCTATTTCACTCGATCCACCGGTTGATGAAAAACTTTGGG
>JFJP01001296.1_pt1 | contig 13091 bp, 13 predicted proteins | sample 431651 | NCBI WGS metagenome assembly JFJP01 (sample SAMN02602958, study PRJNA72255) | Microbial mat metagenome, whole genome shotgun sequencing project. | biome: fresh water; feature: sink hole; material: water; isolation source: purple microbial (photo- and chemosynthetic) mats found in...
ATTAACCTTTAATATACTGAATATCAGCTTTATATCAAAATTTATAAGAACTTATTTTTTGTTAATTTTTTAAAATTGTCGTGTACTAAAACAACGATTACAAAAACGAAAAATTTGATTCAAAAGTATTAGAAGAAGAAATTACCACTTTAATGCTCGATGAAGATGTGTCCAACAAAAAAGGAATTTACTATTTTGTCTTAACCCGAAAAGAAAAATATTTAAACATTAGAACTTTTTCAGACAAACAAAAACGAGAAGCTTTTGAAAGGCAAAACGGCATTTGTGTAAAATGCAATGAAAAATTTGAACTCAACGAAATGGAAGCCGATCACATAACACCTTGGCACGAAGGCGGAAGAACATCGGCAGAAAATTGTCAAATGTTGTGTAAGCATGACAACAGGATAAAATCGGGGAAATAATATTTTATGCTTTATTTTGCATTTTGATTATCACAATAGTGTGCGGAAATGTTATAGCAGCTAGAAAAGAAAAGAAAAGAGCATTAAAAATTTCTTTATCCTTAAAAAGAACATACAAAATACCAATACCAAAGAGTGAAATTATCCAATAGATGAAAGCAGATATAAAATAACGTTTGAAATTTTTAAAAGTATATGAGCCATACAAAAAATGAATTTGTTCTTTAATAGAAGGAATGCTATGCCAAACTACAAAATAAATTGCAAATGCCCAAATCAAATCTGCTGTTTTAAATACGATAGCAAATACTATTAGGTAAAAAATATTGATGCTAATTTCTGATTTGAATTTTGTGGTCTTTGTATGGACTATAATTCCTGATATTATCAAAAGTAATCCTATTAGTAATGTTATTATTTTAAAATCTAACTTAGCAATTGAACTCCTAGTGATTTGAAAAACAATTTGTTTTACTTCCAACTCATGTAATTGAAACAGTAAAAAGAGAATAAACAATCCGTATAGGGTTTCAAAAATGGTTAGCAAAGAGTAATTTTTATTTGATTTGAGCTTATTCCAATGTTGTTCTCCAAAATGATATCCACTGAAAATAATAAACAATAGTAGTGCAATAATTGGCATGCTATAAAAAAGCAATGCTCCCAAGAAAACTATAGCTATATAATATAGAATGATTTTTCTCAAGGAATTCGACTTTTTTTCTTCATTAATTTTTTGATATAATGCTAAATCATTAGAACCGTGTAAGATTCCAAATAAGAATATTACTACAAATCCAATAACTTGTTGATACTTGAAAGAAAAATACATGTTAATCCATAAAGCAAAAAATGTAATTAAGATGGCTATTTTGTTGGAATGTGACATTTATATTTATTTTAAAACTGTTTAAAGATATATAAAAAATGTTAAACACTTTTATTTATTTTGTTTATTGTTTTTTAATTTTGGATAAACAAATAATTTAAATTTTTATACTATGACAAATTTATTATCAATTTCATTGGTTTCAAAAATGTTGCCAACTGATTATGTTGGATTCACATTTTTTATTGGATGCATGGCAATGATGGCTGCATCAGCATTTTTCTTCTTATCATTAAGTCAATTTGATAAGAAGTGGCGTGTTTCAGTTTTGGTTTCAGGTTTAATTACCTTTATTGCAGCGGTTCACTATTTCTATATGAGAGATTATTGGGCAAGCTTTGGAGAATCACCAACTTTTTTCCGTTATGTTGACTGGGTTTTAACTGTACCATTGATGTGTCTTGAGTTTTATTTAATTCTAAAAATTGCTGGTGCTAAACAATCATTATTATGGAAAATGATTATTTATTCATTAGTAATGTTAGTAACGGGATACTTTGGAGAGGCAGTAGATCCTGGAAATGCTTGGATTTGGGGATTAGTTTCTGGAATAGCTTATTTCGCTATTGTGTACGAAATTTGGTTAGGCGAAGCGTCCAAATTGGCTGCTGCAGCTGGTGGCGAGGTTCTTGCATCACACAAAATTTTATGTTGGTTTGTACTTGTTGGTTGGGCAATTTATCCTCTTGGATATATGTTAGGAACTGACGGTTGGTACTCAAGTTTATTGGGTAAAGGTAATGTTGATGTTGCTTACAACATTGCCGATGCAATTAACAAGATTGGTTTTGGTTTGGTTATCTATAATCTAGCAGTGAAATCAACAAAAGATTAATTTTAATTTTTTTTTATGAAACCGCCTTGATATCAGAACAAGGCGGTTTTTTATTTGACATTTTCTATACAAATTTTTTGTATATTGCTCTCCCATTTAGCATTCCACTACTATGAAAAAGATTGTTTTATTTACGTTAATTGCTTTTTGCAGCATTACAAGTTATTCTCAAAAGAAAAAAGCAACAGTCAAAAAAGAGGTTACAACTTCTAAAGGGTTTTTAGCAAAAGTAGATAATCTGGTAGCTGAGGTTAAAGTTGGTAATTTTCAATTAACAATAGCTGGTAAAGATGCTATTATTGTAAAGCTAGCTGATGCAAAATTTGCTCCAACCGATGTGAAATTAAAATCATTTACAGCTGGTGGCGTAAAATTATATCTTTTATCTTGGACAGAAAAAACATTAAATAAAACCGATTTGAAAACAGAAGATTGTACAACTGTTTTTTCTAATGTTTATGAAATAACTTCAAAAAAACAAGTTTTCTCCAATACACAAATTACAAATCATATTGTTGAAAAAGTATTTCTAGATAAATTAAAAAATGCCTCAGAAACACAAGAGCGAATGAGAAAAGAAGGGTTTGAGTGTACTCTAAATCTAGATGGAACCATAACTCAAAAAAATAAAACACAAGAAAATAAATTGATGTATGATGCTACCAAAATGGAGTTTGTAAATTCAAAGAAAAAATAAGTAAAAAACGGAGCTGTTTACTAGAGCACACAAAACCTATCACATTTTGATTGTTGTGTTTGATAAAAGGAATAAAAAACGCTTATACTTTTAAACCTTTTTTTAATACTTTTTCATTGCCCTAATTCTAAAGGTCTTCTTTTATTTGCTTGAAAGTTATACCAATTGTAATTTTAAAATGGTCTAATACCAATACTATTTATATAATAGTCCAAAAGTTTATGGTATAAAACTTTGATAGCTATACTGCTGTTTGTGCAAATATTGAAACTATATTGAGTACCATTTATTGGACTTTTATATAGTGCTAAGCCGTATTATTTAGTTGATAATAATTTTCTTAGTAACAGATTGATTCTCTGAAGTTAATTTAAGAAAATAAAACCCTTGAGGTAAATTCTCCATTATGAAAGTATTGCTTTCAAAAATTGGATTTTTAACTTCATTTATAATTTGTCCATTACTATTAATAAGTTTAATAGTTTCAATTGAAACAGCACTAGTTATTTTAATTTTTTGTTCGTTTGATGGATTTGGGTAAACAGAAATGTTAGATAATAATTCAAATGTATCTCTTGAAAGAGCATTTACAGTTACACATTGTGCACTCCAAATGCTGCATACATATTCAGGATGATCGATATAAGGATTTCTATTTCCTTGATAATTATAAATGGCATTATTTTGAGCAATTTCTTTAGCAGAAACAGGATCTTGTAGATGCCATTTAATTAATAATAAAATAAAATTATCATTAAATACTTTATTAATTGAGCCGTCAAACATATTTTTTGCTTGACAAGTACTTGCATTTGCAGCACTATAGAAGTCATCCATATAGTCTTCATAACGTGTGGCAAAATAGAAGTAAGCTCGAGCTATATCGCCTTTGAATTCGTCAATTGGTTCAAAAACAGTTCCTGAATAGTTTGAAAAACCATTTACTGTATTGCTACCTCTTTTAGAACCATTAGAAGAAAGGTAAGTTCCAGAGGCAACTACACCAAAAGGTAAGTTATTTCTATCGCCATTTACTTTTCCATCAGATGGGACAACGTGAAATGGGTCGTTTTTCATTGGGTCAACTTGGAAGTTGTCAAAGTAAGATTGAGGTACAAGATGTTCTCTATTGTAGCAATCTCCTTCGGCACCATAGTTGCCACATTGTTGCGAAGTTGAAGAGTATTCATAAGAATCGATTCCTGTTGGTTTTTCTGAATACATATCTAACAGAGTTCCATTATTTTCATAGTAGTTATCTCTAAAAGCAGCTTGCGTGTACAATCCCCAAATAGAGCCATAACCTTGGTCTACGTGACCTGTTGTTATTCTAGTTTTCAATTGCGTTTTTAGAGTGTAACCAGTTCCAGTAGCAGTATTGTAATATCCTGTTGGAATTTGTGCAAAAACAATTGCGTTTACTAATAGCAATAGGTAAAAGTATTTTTTCATTTTCAATTTATTGTTTTCTTTCTAATAATGCCATATAAAACCCGTCAAAGCCTGATTGTGAGGCAAGTATTTTAGAATCTTTTACAAAGGTAAAGCTTTTTCCAATTTCAGTACTTAAGAATTTCTTAATTTGTTCTTGATTTTCTGATGGCAAAACCGAACATGTTGCATAAACCAATTTTCCGCCAGGTTTAACAATCTTAGAATAATTCTCTAAAACTTCGGCTTGTACTTTTCTAATATTATCAATAAACTCGGGTTGTAATTTCCATTTAGCATCTGGGTTTCTTTTTAGAACTCCCAATCCACTACAAGGAGCGTCAATTAGAACTCTGTCGGCTTTTTCGTGAAGTTTTTTGACAACTTTTGTACTATCAATAATTCTGTATTCTATGTTGAAAGCTCCGTTTCTTTTGGCTCTTAATTTTAATTGCTTTAATTTACTTTCATACAAATCCATTGCAATCAATTGACCTTTATTTTCCATTAAAGAAGCCATGTGCAATGTTTTGCCTCCAGCTCCAGCACAAGTGTCAACAACTCTCATTCCGGGTTGTACATCAAGAAATCTTGCTACTAATTGAGAAGAAGCATCTTGAACTTCAAACATTCCTTCTTTGAAAGCATCTGTTAGAAACACATTAGCTCTTTCTTTTAGAACTAATGCGTCTGGTTGATCTTTTAAGAATTCGGTTTCTATATTTAAATCCATTAAAAGCGCACGAAGTTTTTCTTTTGTTGTTTTTAAAGTGTTTACTCTTAAAATAACTTTTGCTTGTTGGTTTTGAGCAGCAATTTCTTTGGTCCAAAGTTCTTCGCCAAGTTCTTGAACACCAATTTCATCCATCCAATCTGGAATAGATTCACGCATTTTACGGATTTTTGATAATTCATCAAATTTTCCTTTTATTTTTCTTTCAGGAGTTCCTTCTAATTGTCTCCAATCGGGAATTGGGTAACCACGTAAAACAGCCCAAACGGCAAACATTCTCCATAAATCTTCACGATGGTATGGTTCTTTAACATCAGCAATTTCTGAATATAATCGTTTCCATCGAACTACTTCATAAATGGTTTCGGCAACAAATTTTCTATCTGAACTTCCCCAGCGTTTGTCTTTTTTTAATGAACGTGCTACAACTTTATCGGCATATTCACCTTCATTAAAAATGGCATTCAATGCGTCTATGGTTGTGTAAACTAAATTTCTGTGTAATCTCATTGTTTTTTAATCAGTCTGCAAAGGTATTGCTTTTTAACAGAAAGAAAAAAGTATTCTTTAAAACTGTAAAATCATAATAAAAAACATTATAAAAATATAGGCTGAATAGTTACAAATATAGAAAGATTCCATAATCTATTTCAATTGAAGAGTTTTGTGCTTATCAAGGTCTTAATTGTAATAAAGTAAGAAAATGGACACAGTTAAATACTATTTTTCCAATAATTTGCTTAACTATTTTTTTGTTTTATAACGGTTCGTCAAATTAACAATTCTAAAATTTATTCCAATAATTAGTCGATATTTTTAAAAGATGACTAAATTTGTGATATTATAATTGATAAAACGATACTATATGTATAATTCCAAAATAATAGGTTTAGGATATTATGTTCCTGATAATGTGGTTACTAATGATGATTTGTCTAAAATCATGGACACCACAGACGAGTGGATTCAAGAACGCACTGGTATAAAAGAACGCAGACACATAGTAAGAGGTGAAGATACAACTACTTCAATGGGAGTTAAAGCTGCAAAGATTGCTATTGAACGCTCTGGAATTGCCAGCGATGCTATAGATTTTATAGTTTTTGCAACCATATCGCCAGACTATTATTTTCCGGGACCCGGTGTGGCTTTACAGCAAGAATTAGGTTTAAAAACCGTAGGAGCTTTAGATATTAGAAATCAATGTTCAGGATTTATTTATGCACTTTCTGTTGCCGATCAATTCATTAAAACTGGAATGTATAAAAATATCCTTGTGGTAGCTTCAGAAGTACAATCGCTTGGTTTAGATATGACCGATAGAGGTCGAGGTGTTTCAGTTATATTTGGAGATGGGGCAGGAGCAGCAATGGTTTCAAGAGAAGAAAACACAACCAAAGGAATACTTTCTACGCATTTACATTCAGAAGGGCAACATGCAAAGGAATTGGCAGTTTTAGCACCAGGAATGGGCGGACGATGGGTTACCGATATTCTTGCCGATAACAATCCGGATGACGAAAGTTACTATCCACACATGAACGGTCAATTTGTTTTTAAAAATGCCGTAGTTCGTTTTAGCGAAGTAATCAATGAAGGTTTGCAAGCCAATAATCTTCAAGTTTCGGATATTGATATGTTGATTCCGCATCAAGCTAATTTGAGAATATCACAATTCATTCAACAAAAGTTTCAATTAACAGACGACCAAGTGTTTAATAACATACAGAAATACGGAAATACAACTGCTGCATCTATTCCTATTGCGCTTACAGAAGCATGGGAGTTAGGTAAAATAAAAGATGGCGATACGGTTGTTTTAGCAGCTTTTGGTAGTGGCTTTACTTGGGCAAGTGCCATAATAAAATGGTAGAAAATGATTTTTTTACTTATATTAGTCTGTCCAATACTTATAGGTTATTGCATTGATAAATTATTTTTTTCAGAAAAAAACGAAGAATCAAATACTTCATATCAGATTTTATTAGGTATCAATTTTTTGGGAATTTGTTATGCAATTTATGAGTTGGGTTACTCTGTTGAAGGTGCTATTGCCAGAGGTATCGTTGGATTTTAAGTTTTATAATTTTTCTTGTTGGTATTCCTAAAATTTTCAAATTAAAAAATAGTTCTACAGAAACTAAATTAAAAATAGCTATTACATTAATAGTTTTATTAATTATTGGTTTTGGATTATGTACCTCAGAAGGATTATTCTAATTGATTTTGATGACTAGCTCTAAATAATCGATACAGATTATTTAGGAATAGCCATTATATGAAATTTAAAAATACAGTTACCCTGCAGTTATCCTACCTAAATTTTATAAAAAATTTTCCAATTATATGCTATCTTTGCAACCTCAAAAAAAAGATAAAAATGACTTTACAACAAATCTTAACTCCAGCCATTATTGAAGCCGTTCAAAAACAGTTTGATAGCACTATCGACAAAATTGAATTTCAGGCTACGAGGAAAGATTTTGAAGGCGATATTACTATGGTAATTTTTCCGCTACTAAAAGTTATTAAAGGTAATCCAGTTGAAATAGGAACCAAAATTGGAACTCATTTAGTTGAAAATGTAGCCGAAGTAGAAAAGTTCAACGTAGTTGCCGGATTTTTAAATATTGTAATTTCTGATGCTTACTATCTTACTTTTTTTAACGGAATAAAAGATAACAGTTCTTATGGATTTGTTGAAGCTTCATCAAGTGCAACCCGAGGCAAAGCCGAACTGAGCGAAGCTAAAGCAGTTATGGTAGAATATTCTTCGCCAAATACCAACAAGCCTTTGCATCTTGGTCATGTTCGTAATAATTTATTAGGATATGCTGTTGCCGAAATTATTAAAGCTTCTGGAAAGAAAGTTTATAAAACTCAAATCATCAATGATAGAGGAATTCACATCTGTAAATCGATGTTGGCTTGGCAGAAATATGGTAACGGGCAAACTCCAGAAACAACAGGTTTAAAAGGAGATAAGTTGGTTGGAAATTTTTATGTTGCTTTTGATAAAGAATATAAAGTTCAAATTAATGACCTTATAATTCAAGGTAAAACCGAAGAAGAAGCTAAAAAGCAAGCTCCAATTATTATAGAAGCCCAACAAATGCTATTGGATTGGGAAGCAGGAAAACCAGAAGTTATGGAACTTTGGAAAACCATGAATCAATGGGTTTATGATGGTTTTGCCCAAACCTATAAAAGTTTAGGAGTTGATTTTGATAGTTATTATTATGAATCAAAAACCTATTTATTAGGAAAAGAAGTGGTTCAATTTGGTTTAGAAAAAGGAATTTTCGAAAAAGATGCTGATGGTTCGGTTTGGATTGATTTAACACCTGATGGATTGGATAGAAAAATCGTACTTCGTTCAGACGGAACTGCGGTATATATGACTCAAGATATTGGAACAGCCATTCAACGTGTAAAAGATTTTCCAGATGTTGGAGGAATGGTTTATACCGTTGGAAATGAGCAAGATTATCACTTTAAAGTATTGTTTTTAATCCTTAAAAAACTTGGTTTTGACTGGGCAGCTAGTTTATATCATTTGTCTTATGGAATGGTAGAATTGCCTTCTGGAAAAATGAAATCTAGAGAAGGAACTGTAGTTGATGCCGATGATTTAATGAAAGAAATGACTACAACAGCCAAATCAATTTCAGAAGAATTAGGGAAATTAGCTGGTTATTCTGAGGAAGAGAAAGCTAAATTGTACAGAACAATTGGTCTTGGAGCCTTGAAATATTATATGCTAAAAGTAGATCCGAAAAAGCAAATGATGTTCAATCCAGAAGAATCAGTTGATTTTGCAGGAAATACAGGACCATTTATTCAATATACGTATGCTCGTATTCAGTCGATTTTGCGTAAAGCAGAATTTGATACAACGATGTCAGTTTCAATTGAATTGCATCCAAAAGAAAAAGAGCTTCTTAAGCAAGTAGCACTTTTTCCTGAAACTATTCAAGATGCAGCTCGTAATCATAGTCCGGCTTTAGTTGCCAATTATACTTATGAATTGGTAAAAGAATTCAATTCGTTTTATCAAAATGTGTCTATACTTGGAGAAGAAAATAAAGATAAAAAAGTGTTTAGAGTTCAACTCTCTAAAAAAGTTGCCGACACTATAAAATCAGCCTTTCAATTATTAGGAATTGAAGTTCCTGAAAGAATGTAATTATTTTCAATACTTTTTTTGATATATGACGTTATTAAAATAGTAACCAAAATACAAACCTATTATGAAATCGCCATAAACACTAGTTTGCGAATGCAAACACCAATGAAAATAGCGATACATATGCACCAAAAAAACAAATAATATTTACATATCGCCATAAACACTAGTTTGCGAATGCAAACACCAATGAAAATAGCGATACATATGCACCAAAAAAACAAATAATATTTACATATGAAAACATTAAAATTAATACCAATTTTGCTTTGCATTTTTATGTTAAATGTTGCTTCCATGTGCAGTAAAGATGATGATAATTCAAATCCTCCTGCAAATCCAACACCTGTAATAAATACAGTCAATCAAGGAACATGGAGGATAACACTTTACAACGATTCTGGAACAATTAAGACTTCAAATTTTACTGGATATAACTTCACTTTTGGTTCGGGTAATGCATTAACAGCAACCAATGGTTCTAATACATACAACGGAACTTGGTCTGTAACATCAGGTGATAGTAATGATGATAACCCAAGTAATGATTTAGATTTTAATATCGGATTCACTACTCCAGCCAATTTTGCAGACCTTACTGATGATTGGGATATTGTAACCTACACTGCGTCAAAAATCGAGTTGAGAGATGTTAGCGGTGGAAATGGAGGAACTGATTTATTAACTTTTGAAAAAAATTAAATCAATTCCAAATAAATAAAGACTAGTTTAAAAACCATTCGTTATTCGATTGGTTTTTTTCTTTCTAATACTTTCATACTTCAATTCCAAATGCTTAAATTTGCATTTCATTTTTTAGAAAAAACTACAAATTATGTTCAATAATTTAAGCGATAAATTAGATAAAGCCTTCCACATCCTAAAAGGACACGGAAAAATTACCGAAGTAAACGTTGCCGAAACTCTTAAAGAAGTGCGTCGTGCTTTACTTGATGCCGATGTTAACTTTAAAATTGCTAAAGATTTTACCACTTCGGTAAAAGAAAAAGCAATGGGACAAAATGTATTAACTACTCTTGAGCCAGGACAATTAATGGTAAAATTGGTTAAAGACGAATTAACCGAATTAATGGGTGGTGATGCTGCAGGAATCAATCTTTCGGGCAATCCAACAGTTATTCTAATGTCTGGTTTGCAAGGTTCTGGTAAAACAACTTTCTCGGGTAAATTAGCCAATTATCTTAAAACTAAAAAGAACAAAAAACCACTTTTGGTAGCTTGCGATATTTATCGTCCTGCGGCAATCAATCAGTTGCATGTTGTAGGAGATCAAATAGGTGTTGAGGTTTATTCTGAGCCAGAAAACAAAAATCCAGTTGATATTTCTTTAAAAGCAATTACTTATGCTAAAGCCAATGGTTTTAATGTAGTAATTGTGGATACAGCAGGTCGTTTAGCTGTTGACGAAGAAATGATGACCGAGATTGCCAATGTTCACAAAGCTATTCAGCCACAAGAAACGTTATTTGTTGTTGATGCAATGACAGGTCAAGATGCTGTAAATACTGCAAAAGCGTTCAACGATAGATTAAATTTTGACGGAGTAATCCTTACAAAGTTAGATGGTGACACTCGAGGTGGAGCAGCAATTACAATTAAATCGGTTGTAAATAAACCAATTAAATTTATTGGTACAGGTGAAAAAATGGATGCAATTGATGTGTTCTATCCATCACGTATGGCTGATAGAATTCTTGGGATGGGAGACGTTGTTTCTCTGGTTGAAAGAGCTCAGGAGCAGTATGATGAGGAAGAAGCGAGAAAAATCCAGAAGAAGATTGCTAAAAATGAGTTTGGTTTTGATGATTTCTTAGGACAAATTCAACAAATAAAAAAAATGGGTAGCATGAAAGACTTGGTTGGAATGATACCAGGTGCCGGAAAAGCGCTTAAAGATGTTGAGATAGAAGATGATGCATTTAAACATATTGAAGCAATTATTCATTCGATGACCCCAATAGAAAGAACAAAACCTTCAATAATTGATATGAAAAGAAAAACTAGAATCGCAAAAGGTTCTGGTAGAAAATTGGAAGAAGTAAATCAATTAATGAAGCAGTTTGACCAAATGAGCAAAATGATGAAAATGATGCAAGGACCAGGAGGAAAAAACATGATGCGCATGATGGGCGGAATGAAAGGAATGAAATAATCTAAAGACGCGATTTATCGCGTCTTTTTTCTAACTATAACAACACACAACACTACAACAATGACCATTTTAGACGGAAAAAAAGTATCTGAAGACATTAAGAATGAAATCGCTGCCGAAGTTCAAACGATGAAAGACAACGGCGAAAAAGTTCCTCATTTAGCAGCAATAATTGTTGGAAATGATGGTGCAAGTTTAACTTATGTTGGAAGCAAAGTAAAAGCATGCGAACGAGTTGGTTTTGAATCTACATTGATAAAATTGCCAAGCACAACATCTGAAACAGAACTGATTAAGAAGATAAATGAGTTAAATCAAAATGATGCTATTGATGGTTTTATAGTGCAATTACCACTTCCAAAACAAATAGATACACAGCAAATCATTAATTGTATTGATCCGAGTAAAGATGTTGACGGTTTTCACCCAGAAAATTTCGGAAAAATGGCTTTAGATATGAGCACATTTATTCCGGCAACGCCTTTTGGTATTTTGGAATTGTTAGAACGATATAATGTTCCAACTGATGGAAAACATACCGTAATTATTGGAAGAAGTCATATCGTTGGACGTCCTATGAGTATTTTGATGGGAAGAAATCATTTTCCAGGAAACTCTACAGTTACCTTGACACACAGTCACACTAAAAATATAAATCAAATTACAACGCAAGCCGATATTATTATTACAGCTTTGGGAGTACCTAATTATTTAAAAGCCGAAATGGTTAAGGATGATGTAGTAGTAATTGATGTTGGTATTACTCGCGTTGCTGACGAAACTTCTGAAAAAGGATACAAAATTGTTGGCGATGTAGATTTTGAAAATGTTTCTAAAAAAGCATCATTTATTACTCCAGTTCCAGGTGGAGTAGGTCCAATGACTATTGCCATGTTGTTGAAAAATACACTTTTGGCAAGGGAACAAAAACGTCTAAAAAAATAATATGAATATTGTTGTTGCCACTAAAGAACAATTAGCCATAGTTAAAAATTTAGCTTATAAAATTTGGCCCAATGCTTATGAAACTATTCTTTCAAAAGCACAACTCGATTATATGCTAGAAATGATTTATTCTATTGATTCTTTAGAAAAACAATTTGATAAGGGACATATTTTTCTATTGATTGAGGATGATCAAAATTTTATAGGTTTCGCATCTTATGAATTAAATTGTAACAATTCAAATAAAACTAAGCTTCAAAAATTATACGTTTTATCTGAAATTCAAGGAAAAGGAATAGGAAAGCAAGTAATAGATTATATTAAAGAGAAGGCAGTTTTATCTAATAATTTATCTTTATTTTTAAATGTAAATAAATTCAATAAAGCCAAAGACTTTTACCAAAAATATGGTTTTCAAATTATAAAAGAAGAAGTAATCGACATAGGAAATAACTACATTATGGACGATTATGTTATGGAAATTAAATGCTAAAAAAACTCCAACTGAAAAGTTGGAGTTTTTTTATTGTCTTTTTTTAAAATCTCTACGAGGTTGAGATGCAATTTTGGGTGTTACTTTTGGTAAACTTGCTTCTTCTGTTTTGCTTGAAGGCGCTATCAATTGATTTAATTGTGTAATTTCTGTTTCTGTAAGTTCACGATATCTTCCCAAAGGAACATCTAGTGAAATATTAATAATTCGAGTTCTTTTTAATGCAGTTACTTCATAATCAAGATATTCACACATTCTACGAATTTGTCTGTTTAGTCCTTGGG
>JFJP01007407.1_pt1 | contig 13090 bp, 10 predicted proteins | sample 431651 | NCBI WGS metagenome assembly JFJP01 (sample SAMN02602958, study PRJNA72255) | Microbial mat metagenome, whole genome shotgun sequencing project. | biome: fresh water; feature: sink hole; material: water; isolation source: purple microbial (photo- and chemosynthetic) mats found in...
CGGATGACTTGCTTGCGCCGCTCGTGAAGCTGCTCCAGTGTTTGGTATCTCGCGTCTTCTTTTTCCATGCCGGATACGAGTCCAAGAGCACCCAGTAGTTCAATCTTTATGAGGCCTTATCAATAAGTACGTCGTAGATGCTGATTTGAAAGCTCTCAATCAGCCTGCATTTGGGCTGACTTTTGACGTTGAATCAACCGTTCAATACACAGTTGAGAGTGCAGGACTGGGTAAGGACGTGACAGTGAAGGCGGTTGGCACCGCATCTGTCTCAGATGCTTTTGCTGGCGTCGAAAGGCTGAAAATGGCAAATGAGCGATCGATCAAAGAAAACATAAAAGCGTTTCTAACGAAATTTGTATCGCTTGCCGCCCAATAAGTCGGAGTGCCCGCTCAGTTCCCGCTGGGTGGTACTTTGTCCATCACCCGGTCCATCAGGCCAGCGCCCACCCACATGCCCACCAGTGCCAGCCAGGCGGTGACGGCGAAGATGGCGCCGCCCGTCATGCCTGCGCCCACGGCGCAGCCCCCGGCCAGCATGGAGCCAAATCCCATGAGCACCGCGCCTGCGATGTAGCGGCGCATGGTGTGGCCATCTTTGAAGCCTTCGAGTTTCCACTCTCGTCCAATGAGTGCGCCGATGGCAGAGCCGGCAAACACGCCGGGCATCAGGCCGAAATCGAAGCCGATTTTGGGGCCGGGGTTCTCCAGCACGCGCATCAGCCACTCGGCCGAAGGACCACTGAAGGTGAGGCCCTGCACATTCACCACCTCGAACGAATTTTGAGACACGCGGTAGCTGAACCACCAGGCCGCTGCCACGGTCAGTCCGGTGACGATGGCCGTCATCCATTTGGTGGGTGACCACTGGTTGCGCACAGCAAAAAACACCCCGGCCAGCAGCCACACGCCACCGAACACCAGTCCGCCCCAGTTGCCCAGGCCGCTCCAGGCCAGCAAGTCCCGCCCGGAGCCACCGTCGATCGTCCACCAACCGCTGATGGTCTGGCGCAGCGGCGACAGTGCACCAGACAGCGATGCCTGGGCCGCCACCGCAAAGATCAGGCCCGACAGCAGGGCGCGCAGGTTGCCGGTGGCTGACAGCACCAGCAGGCGGCTGGCGCAGCCACGTGTGAGGATCATGCCCATCCCAAACACCAAGCCACCCACCAGCGCGCCTGACAGGCTGCCTGTGTTCGCCATTTGCCGCGAAGTGGACACGTCGAGTGAACCCGTGAGGATGAGCACTTGCACCGCCACCACGGCAGACGAAAACGCCATCAGCCACACGGGCAGTTTTTCGCCAAACTGGCCATGCCAGAACTCAATGACGGCTGCCCGCAGGCAGAACTTGGAGCGCTGCGCGAAAAAACCGAACAGCAAGCCCAGTACCAGACCACCTGCAGCCAGCACAGTGCCCTCTCCGTGTTGTTCCAGCAGGGCGGTCAAATCCATCATGGTCGCGGTCTTTCGTGGGTGGTGCGGTCAGGTGGGCAGTCCTATGCTGACCGTGCAGCCCTTGCCGGGCTGGCTGTCGGCGCGAATTGTCCCGCCATGCAGGGCCACGATGCGTTGACTTAGCGCAAGACCTGTGCCTGTGCCCTCGAAGTCCATGGAGTGGTGTTGGCGTTGAAACATCACGAACAGGTTGGTGGCGCGCTCGCGGTCAAAACCCGCACCGTTGTCTTTCACCCACAGAACGGTGCGCGGTGTTTTGTGTTGGTAGCCTGATGGCAGGGGGTCTGACGGTGTGACGTTGCGCCAGCCCAGTTCGATGCGGGCATCGGGTGTCTTGCGCGTGTATTTCAGTGCGTTGTCCAGCAGATAAGCCAGCAACTTGCCCAGCAGGCTGGGGTCGCCTTGCACTTGTGGCCATTCACTGGGAATCACCCACTCGATGTGCCGGTCCTCGGCTGCGGCCTGTGCGTATCCGATCTGGGCCTGCACCACAGGGCCGAGGTCCACGGTGGTGGCGGTGAGTGTGGTGCGGCCCAGCCGTCCGTACTCCAGCACGCTTTCAATCATTTTGGTCAGGCGGCGGTTGGACTGATCTGCTGCGTCCAAGTGCCGTGCCATGTTGTGCGCCACTGCTGCGGGCAACATGGCGGTGTGTTCGTTCAGGTCTTCGCGCAGCAGCGTGACAAAGCCTGAAATGTGGCGCAACGGCGCGCGCAGATCGTGCGACACCATGTGGGAAAACGCGTCGAGGTCGCGGTTGGCCATGGTCAGTTCGCGGGTGCGGGCCTGAATGCGTTGCTCCAGCTCCTGGTTCAGGCCGGCCATCACGGCTTCGAGGCGTTTGACGTCTGTCATGTCCTTGGTGATGGCGCTCAGCCCTTGCAACTCGCCCCGTCCGTTGCGCAGCGCTGTCAGGGTGGTGTGGGCCCAGAAAGGGGGCTGGCCTTCACGCACTTGCCAGCCGTCGGACTCGGCGTGGCCGTTGTCAATGGCCTGGCGCAGCAACTGACCCAGGGCCGCCGGTGCGCTGGCGGGGTGGCTGGCATCTAGCAGCAAACCCAGGTGCTGGCGCAAGGCCAGGTGCGGGGGGATGGCGTGCAGGCGCTGTGCGCTGTCGGTCCAGTCGGTGATGTTGCCGTCGGCATCCAGGAAATAGATGCAGTAGTCCTGCAGGCCATCCACCATCAGCCGGAAGCGCTGTTCACTTTCAAACAGCTTGGCGGTGCGCTCTTGCACGCGTTCTTCCAGGTCGCGATTGGATTCCAGCACCAGGTCTTCGATGCGCTTGTGGTGGGTGATGTCGTGCAACTCGACAAACAGGCCGTGCACTTCGCCCTGGCGCTGGTCGGGGCGGTAACGCACTTCTACCTGCAGGCGCTGTCCGGTGGGGGTCAGGCGCTCGTATTCGAATGACTGTGGCTCACCGCGCAGGGCTGCCTGTGCCCTGGGCAGGATGTCGTCCCGCATGTTGGGCTGCACCAGCGAGACGAACGGCGCACCCTCCAGCGGTTGGCCTGGCTTTTCAAACAGCTGGCGGTAGCTGGCGTTGGCGTAGCGGCACAGCAGCGTGCGGTCGAAGTAGGCAATCATCGTGGGCACGTTGTCCACGATGCTGCGGATCAGGTCGGACGATGCGGCATCGAGCGCACCAAAGGCTGTTGACAGGGGGGAGAGCGGTTCTTGCATCACGGTAGCGAGGGCTGGTCCGGATCAGCATATCGGGTTTTGACGCTCATGACGGGGTGACCTTCTTTTGTCCGGCAACAGCCGCCCTGGTTTGACACTGAAAAAATACTGTATAAAAATACAGTTTTGAGTGCCCAAGCCCCGCCATGTCTGCCCGTTTTCCTGTCTGTCCGGACGCTTCGCCCCATGCATTGCCCGGTGTCTGGCGTGCCCATGAGTTGCCCGTGGCTGCCGGTCTGGCCTGGGCCACTGGCCATCCTGCGCTGGACGCGCAGCTGCCTGGGCAAGGCTGGCCTGTGGGTGCACTGACCGAGGTGTTGCAGACCTCCGGTGCCCATCATGAGTGGCAACTGGTGTTGCCTGCGTTGGGCAGCTGGCAGCGCCATGTGCCCGGGCCAGGCTTGCCCGCTCGGCCGGGCGTGGTGCTGGTGGGGCCACCGCATGTCGCACTCATGCCCGCCTTGGCTTCGCACGGTCTGCACACGGCAGCCATGTTGACGGTGGGCACCGAAGACCCTGCCCAGCGCCTCTGGGTGTGCGAACAGGCCCTGCAGTGCCCTGAGGTGGGTGCCGTTCTGGCGTGGTTGCCCCATGCGCCCATGGCCGCCTTGAGGCGTTTGCAGATGGCTTCTGCGCGCCAGAGCGGTTTGCTGTGGGCGTTTCGCCCGCTGGCTGCCCAAGCCCAGGCCAGCCCGGCCGTGCTGCGCCTGGCGGTGCAGGTCGCGCCCGGTGATGAGGGCCTGCAGGTGCAGGTGCTCAAGCGCCGTGGCCCCGCCCTGACCCGCCCAGTGGCGCTGGCCCCCGTGGGCAGCGCCCTGCAGGCAGCGCTGGCCGGCGCACGCTGGCGCAACCGCCTGCGTCAGGCTGGGCTGCCCCCGCGCACAAACGAGGTGCCACATGACACCCCCCCCGCTGTGGTTGGCGCTGGCCATACCCACGTCACCCACGCCGCCCGCACTGTCGTCGCCTGAAGCACCCGCAGGTGCCTGCACGCCCCCACCCGATTGGCTGGGGGCGTGCGCCTTGCAGGTCACACCCCGCGTGGCGCGGCTGGAGGAGGCATGGGGCCTGGACGTGGGCCACACTTTGCGGCTGTGGGGTGGGTTGCCCGGTGTGCTGAAGCGTTTGCACGCCGAGGTGTTGGCCTCTGACGCATTCAGGGCCGATCCAGGCACGGTGCCAGAGCTGTCGCAGGGGCCCACCGCTCTGGCCGCGCTGGCCCGTTGGCGGGCGGGCCAGCGCACGCCGCTGTGGGGTGAGGGAGCGGGTGTGCCGGGCGCGCTGCCACTGCAGCACCTGCCGCTGCACACCCTCAGCGCGGCCAGGCCCCATGCGGCCGTGCTGGCCCGTTTGGGCCTGCGCACCTGGGGCCATCTGCGCCGCTTGCCGCGCGACGGTGTGGCCCGGCGTTGGGGCAGCGGTGTGTTGACCGCACTCGACCAGGCCTTGGGTGTGCGCCCACACCCCCATGTGTGGCTGGCCCTGCCGCCTGATTTCGACCAAACCCTTGAGCTGCCCCATGCCCTCGACAGTGCCCCCGCCCTGTTGCCCCATGCCCAGCGGCTGCTGGAGGCTCTGCAGGCCTGGTTGCGTGCGCGCCAGCGTGGGGTGCTGGCTGTGCGCTGGCAATGGACACACGACACCCGGCGCGATGTCCCGGCCACAGGCGGTTTTGAGCTGCGCACAGCGCAGGCCACCCAGGCACTGGACCACTTGCTGCGCCTGACCTCCGAACACCTGGCCCGCCAGGCCCTGGCTGCGCCGGTGCTGGCCCTGAGGTTGAGCACCCTGGCCCACGCCCCCTGGGTGGCAGGCAGCGCCGACTGCTGGCAGGCCCAGCCGCCCTCCGGTCCGCAGCCCGTGCCCTGGACCGCTTTGCTGGAACGCCTGTCGGCCCGCCTGGGCCCTGACGCGCTCACCGTGTGGCAGCCCCACAGCGACCACCGCGCCGAGCACATGCAGCACGCCGATGCATTGCAAAACGTAGCTGAGAAATCAATGCAATCAAGCGGCGGAGGCATTTTTTGTTCTGAAAAAAAGCCCGGCCAGACGTGGCCAGCAGTCAGTGGCAGCTTGTGGCCCACTTGGTTGTTGAGCCCGCCACAGCCGCTGGCCGTCCGTGGGCACCGCCCCTGTTTTCAGGGCGAGTTGCAGCTGCTGGCCGGGCCTCAGCGTCTGGAGTTGACCCAGTGGCCCGGTTCCGGTGTATCCGTCACACCCGACGTGGCTGATGGCGAATGGGCCACGGTGCGTGACTACTTTGTGGCGCGCAGCCCACGGGTGGGGTTGCTGTGGGTGTACCGCGTCCCGCCCGGGGCACGCTGGTTTTTGCACGGGTTGTATGCATGACCCCAGTTGCGCCGCTGGCGGGGTACGCCGAGTTGTGCGCCCTGTCCAACTTCAGTTTTCAGCAGGGGGCGTCCCACCCTGAAGAGCTGGTGGCCCGGGCACACGCGCTGGGTTACCAGGCGCTGGCGCTCACCGATGACTGTTCCGTGGCCGGTGTGGTGCGTGCACACACCCAGGCGCTCCAATGCGGCTTGGCCCTGCTGCCCGGTGCCAGCTTCACGCTGAGCGGCGCGGTGCCCGACGGCTGGCGCATGGTGGTGTTGCCCCGCCACCTGGATGGGTGGGGCAGGCTGTGCCAGTACATCACCGCCTGCCGGGCACACAGCCCCAAAGGCAGTTACCACGCCACTTGGCCCCAGCCGGGGTCTGGGCTGCTGGCAGGTTGCGAGGTGGTGCTGCTGCCGCCGCGTCTGGGTGCACACCAGTTGCATGAAATCGAAGCAATTAACTCAATACTGAAAAGCGCCAGAGGCTGTTTTGATGTTGAAAACGACGGCCTGTGGCTGGGCGCCGTGTTGCACCAGCAACTGGACGACGATTGGTGGCTGATGCAACTGCACCAATGGTCAGCCGCTGTTGGGTTGCCACTGGTGGCGGTGGGCGGGGTGCTGATGCACGCCCGCTCGCGCAAGCCCTTGCACGATGTGTTGACCGCCGTCCGCCTGGGGCTGCCAGTGGCCGACAACGCACAGGCCCATTTGCGCACGCGATTGCAGCTGGGTCGGCTGTACCCGCCTGCTTTGTTGCAAGCCACGCTGACTGTGGCCGAGCGTTGCCGTTTCAGCCTGAAAGAGCTGCGCTACCAATACCCCTTGGAAACCGTGGGCGCCGGCGAAATCCCGGCGCAAACCTTGGCGCGGCTCACTTGGGCGGGGGCTGTGTGGCGGTATGGGGGCGTGGGGAGTGGCGCCTTAAGCGCTGCGCCATCAATGGGTGGGCCGCCAATTGTCGGGCGGCCCACCCATGGCCGACGCGGACCATGGCACGCCAACAGGGAAGTCCGAACCCGTGTTGGGTGCTGGCGCGCCAGCCCGCAGCGCAGCGGGACGATCGGGGGTGGGGGGTGACGATTTCTGCTCGCAGCATGAGGATCCCCTCACCCCCGATCGGCACGCCCCCAAACCTGCCAGCCAAGGCGAACCCACCACGGCCACTACCCAATTCATTCCAGAAACAGTCAAAACCCAGATCGAGCACGAACTGGCCCTGATCGCCGAGCTGGGCTACGAGATGTACTTCCTCACCGTGCACGACCTGGTGCGCTTTGCCCGCAGTCGCGACATCCTGTGCCAGGGCCGGGGCTCGGCCGCCAACTCGGCTGTCTGTTATTGCCTCGGCGTGACCGAGGTGGACCCCTCCAAATCGACCCTGCTGTTCGAGCGTTTCATCAGCCGCGAGCGCAACGAACCACCCGACATCGACGTGGACTTCGAGCACCAGCGGCGCGAGGAAGTCATTCAATACATCTACGCCAAATACGGCCGCGACCGCGCCGCCCTGACGGCCACCGTCATCAGCTACCGCCCCCGCAGTGCCCTGCGTGACGTGGGTCGTGCGCTGCAGGTGGACGAGGCGCTCATTCGCTCCCTGGCCAAAGAGCACCCCGGCATGTACAGCCGCCACCTGTTGCCCGAGCGTCTGGCCGAAGCTATTGCCCGCTTGCCACCCGACACACCGCTGCCCACAGAGCGCACGCTCGCGCTGTGGCTGGAGCTGTCGCAGCAGCTCATGGGTTTTCCGCGCCACCTCAGCCAACATGTGGGCGGTTTTGTGTTGACGCAGGGGCCGCTCACCCGGCTGGTGCCGGTGGAGCCGGCCGCCATGACCGGGCGCAGCATCATTCAGTGGGACAAAGACGACCTGGATGCCATGGGCCTGCTCAAGGTCGATGTGCTGGCGCTGGGCATGCTCAGCGCGCTGCGCCGCTCGCTGGACATGCTGGCCACCAAACCCGGCGCACTGACTGGGCTGGACCTGCAACACCCCCACGCGTGGTCAGACACCGGGCGGCTCACGCTGGCTGCCATTCCCAAAGACGACCCGGCCACCTACCGCATGGCGGCCGATGCCGACACCGTGGGCGTGTTCCAGATTGAAAGCCGCGCCCAGATGAGCATGCTGCCCCGCTTGCGCCCGGCGGTGTTTTATGACCTGGTGGTGCAGGTGGCCATCGTGCGGCCTGGCCCCATTCAGGGCGGCATGGTGCACCCCTACCTGCGTCGCCGCCACGGCTTTGAACCGGTGGACTACCCCAGCCCTGAGCTCAAAACCGCATTGGGGCGCACGCTGGGCGTGCCCATTTTTCAGGAACAGGTGATGCAGGTGGCCATGCTGTGCGCCGGTTTTTCGGCGGGCGAGGCCGACAGCTTGCGCCGCTCCATGGCGGCGTGGAAGCGCAAGGGCGGCGTGCAGAAGTTCTACGACCGCGTGGTGGGCGGCATGCTGGCGCGGGGCTACACGGCGGCGTTTGCCGAGCAGATTTTTTCGCAGATCGAGGGCTTTGGCGAATACGGCTTCCCCGAGAGCCACGCGGCCAGTTTTGCCCTGCTGGTGTATGTGAGCGCCTGGATCAAACGCCACCACCCGAACGTGTTTCTGGCCGCACTGCTCAACAGCCAGCCCATGGGGTTTTACACACCCTCGCAGTTGGTGCAAGACGCGCAGCGGCACGGGGTGGACGTGTTGCCGGTGGACGTGATGGTGAGTGGGTGGGATTGCGGGTTGGAGGTTGCTTCACACGCTGCGTCGCCAAGGGGTGGGCCGCCCTCCGCATACTGCGAGCAGAAATTGTCGGGCGGCCCACCCCTTGACGGCGCGGCCCCCGGTACTCCTGCTGACGGCCATCAAGCAGCCGCCTCGCAACCCGTCCGCCTCGGTTTGCGCATGGTGTCCGGCTTGAGTGAAGAGGCCGGGCAAAGCATCGTCTTTGCACGCCAACAACTGCAAACCCATGGTCAGGCGTTTGCCAATGTTGCGCAACTGGCCCAACTGGCACAACTCAACCAGACCGACCTCGACGCCCTGGCCGCCGCCGATGCCCTCAGCGCCCTGGCGGGCCATCGGCGCGAACAGGTGTGGGCCGCATCGGGGGCCAAGGCCTATGCCAGTCTGTTCAAACCCGTGGCCCCGCCCGATGACCCGCTGCAGCCCCAGCTCATCCCCGCGCCCACCCTGGTTACGCCGCCACGGGCCTGAGCCTGCGCGCCCATCCTTTGAGCTTTCTGCGCACCAGGCTGTCAGCGCTCAAGCTCAAAACAGCCGAAGAACTGGCTCGCTATCCCAGCGGGCGTCTTGCGCGGGCGTGTGGCATCGTCACCGTGCGCCAGCAGCCGGGCACCGCCAAAGGCGTGGTGTTTGTGACGCTGGAAGACGAAACCGGCACCGTCAACGTCATCGTCTGGAAGGCCGTGAAAGAAGCCCAACGCAGCGAACTGATGCGCGCCCGCCTGCTGGCCGTGTATGGCGTGTGGCAGCGCGACGATGAAACCGGCGGCCAGGTGCGGCACCTGGTGGCCAAACGGCTGAAGGATCTCACGCCATGGCTGGGTGAGCTGGACACCAGCAGCCGGGACTTCCATTGAGGTCCCACCCGGAATTGGCGTCGTTCAGGGACAGCTGCGAACCTTGAATTCCACGCGGCGGTCGAGCGCATCGCGCAGGTCATCGGTGCCGGTGCCGATCAGGTTTTCCCGAAAACCCATGCCTTGCGACTGCAGGCGTCCCGCAATATCGGGCTGCATCGATTCCATCCGCCGTTGCAAAGTGCTGGCCCGGGACAACGACAGCCGGTCATTCACTGCCTCGGTGCCGGTGCGGCTGGAGTGCCCGATGATGGACAGGCAGGTCTTGCTGGCTGAAATTTCCTTGCTCAGCGACTTCAGCCACATCGGGTATGGGCCGCTGACCTTGGGGTCGGGCAAAAAGTCGGTGCTGCCGGCCTTGAACAAAAACTTCACTGACAGGTTATTGGTTGCCAAGCCCAGAGAAATGATTTGCCCAAATGCGCGCTCTGTTGCCTCGGTGTTGCCGAGTTGGTTGTTGCTGAGGTAGAGCCCGTTGAACACCCGTTGCTGTTTGCCATCGGGGCGGTTGGCGGCGGTTTCGTACACGCGCAATGCGTCAGCGTACTTCCCTGCGTCATACAGGCGGGAGCCTTCAGCAATCAGCGCTGCCACGCTCAGGCTGGAGAGATACACCCCGTCGGCTTCAGTGCCCACCCGCATTTGTGCGGTTTTGATTTGCCCGTCAACGATACGGTCGCGTGTGAGGGCGGGGCTGTCGCGGAAATAGGCGGTGGGCGTGGAGTCCACGCCCTGCGGTACAGACAGGGCCACGGATTGGGCCACCACCAGCCCGGAGCGGATATCAGCCAGCGCCAGGCTGATGCGGAAACGGCCTTCGGCCGCTTGGGTGCCTTGGTCGGGCGGGGTCAATGTGGACACCAGTATGAAACGTGCGCCGGGCAGTGTGGCGGACGACACGGCCACCACTTCGAATTGAGGGAAACGCGCTGCTGCCCGCACCAACAACCGCTGGTCGAGCAATTGGGTGGCCGTGGTCTGTTGGCCAGTGGCGCTGTCCACGGCCGTGTCGAGGGCGATTCGGACTTTCGGTGGAGACTCTTGGGGCCGTTGCAATGCCAACTCGATGGCTGACTTCTGGGGTGGCTGAAACTCGGGCAGGCGTTGCACTTGCACGAGCAGGTCATCCACCGCGTAATCAATGGCCAGGTCGAACACTGCTGCGCTGGCCATGGGCTTGGGGCGCTCGGGCGGGGGCGGTGGGTTGGACACGCAAGCGGAGAGCCCGATGACCAGCAACAGTGCCAGCAAACCGGTGCGGGGAAGACGATGGGAAGCCAAAAACGTCAGCGACATGATGAAACCAGATCTCTTTGTTCTTGCTCCGACAACGGTTCGCCGGAGCTGGCTTTTTCAAGCAATTTGGAACATTTTGCACCTTCAGCTTTCTTTTCCGGCTTGATGACCACTGGATCAGGCGCGGCTGGAAGGGGGGCAGGGGGCGTCGAGACCGGTGCCACGACCGTTGGTTTGGGTGGTGGTGCAGGTGCAGGCACCACCGCGGGCGGGGTTGTCTTGGGCGGTGTTGGTGCGACTGTGGGCGCACTGGCGGGTGCAGGGGTCGGAGCTCGGCTGGGTTCGGCTGCTGGTGCGGTGCGAGGGGGGGCAGTGTCCACCGGGGCAGACGGAGTTGGCTGTGCTGCAACCGGTATGTCAGGGGTGGGCTCATGCCACAGCCAAGTCAACACGCCACCCGACAGTACCACTGCAGCGGCGCCCAACCAAACCCCCACAGACGATCTGGGCTCTGTCACAGGTTTCATGGCCTGCGGGGCATTGACAGACGTCTCCTTGGGCACGGTGGCCGGTCCGAAAACCGACGGGCGGGTGGTCACCCGGGTGGTGCCGTCGGTTTCGTCATCCGGCGCCAACGGGGCCGGCGCTGACGGGGTTGGTTGCCGACCCCGGACAAACAGGCCTGCAAGCACGGCTGACGTGTCGGGTGTGGCCAGTTCCACTGCGCTGGAAAGCTTGGAGGTCAAGGGTCTATGGCCCCCTGGCGCTGTGTCCAGCGCCGAGCGCAGCGCAGCGGCGAAAGCGGCTGCTGACGCAAACCGGTCTTCTGGGCTTTTTTGCAGCGCTTGGGCCACGACCGCATCCAGTCCAGGCCATACGGCAGGGTTGAGCCGCGATGGCACCTCCTGCTCGCGGTGAATGATGCTGTTGGCCACAGCCATGGCGTGCGGACCATCAAAAGGCATGCGCCCGGTCAGCAGTTCGTACAACAGAACCCCGGCCGAAAACAGGTCGGAGCGGTTGTCCACCGGCATGCCGCTGATCTGTTCAGGTGACATGTAGCGCGGCGTGCCAATGACACCACCGCTGAGTTGGGTGCCATTGTCGGCACCCATTTCCTGGATTTTGGCAATACCGAAATCGGTGAGCTTCACGAGCCCGGTTGCATCGATCAGGATGTTCTCGGGCTTCACATCGCGATGAACGATGCGGTGCTGGTGGGCATGTTCCAGTGCGCCCAGCACGTCGAGCAGTGTGCGCAGCGTACCAGCCAAGGACAGCCGCACGCCCTGGTCCAGGCAGTGTTTGAGGTTGAGGCCATTGACCTTTTCCATGACCAGATAGGTCACGTCGTCGTCATTGCCCGCGTCGTAGACGTTGACGATGGCCGGGTGCCGCAGCCGCGCAACCGACCGCGCTTCGGTCAGAAAGCGCCGCTCGTAACTGGCCGCCTGTTCTTCGGTGGCATTGGTCAGCCGTATGGTTTTGATGGCCACCAGACGGTCAAGGTGGGGATCGCGCGCCTCATAGACGATACCCATGGCCCCTTTGCCCAGCACGCCCAGCAGCTGGTAGCGACCCAGTTGTTGTGCGTTCATTCGTGCCTGTGTTCGGGAAGGATCGATCAGCCTTTGATGACCATCACCGGCAAGCCGACGTGGGTCAGTACCTTCTGCGCCACGCTGCCCAGGATGAGCGCCTCCATGCCTTTGCGGCCATGGGAACCCATCACAATCAGGTCACAGGCCTCGGCCTTGGCGGTTTCGAGAATGCCCTCGTAGGGGGAGCCGCGTTCTATCGTGTCACCGGAAAACGACACGCCCCGCGCTTCGCACAACTTGCGCATGTCGAACAGGGCCTGACCCGCTGTGGCCTGTACTTCGGACATGTAGGCTTGCAAACCGACGGCAGAAGCATCACCTACCCCAATGAACGGGTAGGGGTCTATGACGTATACGCCGATGATCTGCGCTCCTTGGCTCTGTGCCAGATCTGCGGCCACCTCGGCAGCCTTGTGAGCCAAAGATGAACCGTCGGTGGGCACCAGAATTTTCTTGAACATGGTTTTCTCCTGCGTGGCAAAACCGCCATGGTAGACCGGTGCGGCAGGGTGCCGATTGCGCGGTGTCAACAAATGTGGCTGGTGCCACCGGGGTGCCCACGTAAACTGCCCTTGGAATCTGTTCACCTTTGGGCAAACCCATGACCTTGCTGACCACCAAAACCCTGGCCGCTCTGGCCGCCGCCACGACTGCGCTCGCTTTGTGGGGAGGTTGGCATCTGTTGCACCGGGAGCACACCGCCGTTCACGATGCAGCTTCGACGGCGCCCTTTGCCTGGGTGGACTGCAAGCCCCGCCTGCTGGCCGGCTCGCCCGCCGTGGCTGTGATGTTCACACAGCCGTTGGCTCGCTCACAAGACTGGGGCAAGCTGGTAAAGGCCAACGAGGGCGAAAAGCCCGAGACCGCCACCCCTGTGGCCCCACGCTGGGTGCTGGGCGACAACCCCCGCATGCTGTTTCTGCCCAACGTCACGCCCGATCGCACGTACCGCATTGCCCTGGCCGAGGGTGTGGCCGCTGCAGCAGGTGGCACCCTGGGTGCGGCGCACGAATGCACCGTGAAGAGCGAGGCCATGCCCGAAGCCTTCTACTTCGCCAGCAAAGGCGTGGTGCTGCCCGCAGGCCAGAACGGCGGCCTGCCCGTGGTCACGGTGAACACACCCGAGGTGGACGTGCAGTTTTTGCGCGTGAATGCCGACGCCCTGCCCGCCTTCCTGGA
>JFJP01021776.1_pt1 | contig 13090 bp, 13 predicted proteins | sample 431651 | NCBI WGS metagenome assembly JFJP01 (sample SAMN02602958, study PRJNA72255) | Microbial mat metagenome, whole genome shotgun sequencing project. | biome: fresh water; feature: sink hole; material: water; isolation source: purple microbial (photo- and chemosynthetic) mats found in...
GGAATCGCCACGGTCTTTGTGGATTTTGCACTTCAGATTATGCGATTTACTCCGGCGGCGAGTCAGCTTATCAATCTGATTAAAAGCGATACCGGTCGGCCAGTTCGCCATTTCACGGGGAATTTCAAATCTTATACTGAACTGGCAAGTGATATTCAGTCAGTTCTAAACAGTTTGATCCCCAAAGAGATCGAAGTGCAGACCACGGATCAAAAATGGTACAACATGAGAATCTTGCCATACCGAACTTTGGAAAACGTGATCGAAGGAGCCGTGGTTACCTTTATCGAAATCACGGAAACCAAACTGATCCGCGAAGAGCTTCGGATTGCCAACGATCTTCACCGCTTGGCCGTGGTGGTTCGCGACTCTTCCGATGCGATTACGGTTCAGGATCGCGATGGCAAAATTCTGGCGTGGAATCGTGGGGCGGAAAATCTCTACGGCTGGAGCGAATCGGAAGCGTTGGCTATGAATATTCGCGATCGTATTCCGCCGGAACTTCAGGATGAATCGGCACTTGCGGGACTCTGGGACAGATCGGCTTCGCTGGAACTGCTCCATGCGGTTCGCCTGAAAAATGATGGTTCATCGGTGAATGTGGCGATTATTTCATCGGTTTTGATCAATGAGGATGGCGAAATCTACGCAATCTCCACGACAGAACGGGCTTTGGGATAAAATTGCCACCTAGTAGCCACAAGGACATACTCAGGCCACGGTGGGGAAATAGGTCATGTATGCAACAAACAGAGGCACTACAATAAGGTCTCTCCAAACATCTGGGGAGGCCATCTCTGCGTATTTGAGCGTATTTTGATGATTTTGGGCAAAATAAAACAGGGAGCTAGATTTCTCTAACTCCCTGTTATGGCGGAGAGTACAGGACTCGAACCTGTGCACAGTTATTCACCGTGACGGATTAGCAAAACAACCGGTTTGCACTGTTTAAGCTGGTTTGAGAGCAAAGTGTCACCCTTAGTGTCACCCTAAAATAAAAATGAAGGATAACAACTTAACTAATCAAGTTGGCAAAACCACCTTCATTTTGAATAGGGCTACACGTCATCAAGAGAAAAAGCTTGGTATTCTCAAGTATACAGCCTGTCCTGTTTCTGTCCGTCTGATCCATCAATTTGCTACATTCTCTGGAGTTGGAAGCCCCGAGACCTATATATCGCTCGTCGATCGTATCTAGCCACGGGCGATATGAAGATGAACAGCGAACGATGTTGCATCTTGATTGCCAAACTTGTTTTTCAAATGATTCGGTAGTGAACTTCGCCTACTTTATTCGAATATATTTTCAAGAATTGTTTGTAAGATTTCTATACCGTGCAATAATATAATCGGCAAGATTTTGATTCAGTTGCCGAATTTTGCCACCTGCAGTAGGTATAAACTCAAACATATTATCATTGTCGTCACACAAAATGTAATCTCCATCACCTTGGTCTTCAATTACAACAAATCGTCTTTTTTCATTTACTAAAAGAGTCGACACTAATTTTGTAATCCTCACCATGTCTGAATCAAGTTTTTGTCTTTCATTAACTCCCAATAATTCAACATGTCCAAATGCAATATATCCGAAATTTAGCAGATATGATTGGAGTAAACACCCCATGGAAATCCCCAAATATTTTTCTACTGCGGAAATTGTTTCTATTGTTGCTGGGACTTTACTGAATTCAAGATCTGGAATCGCTGCTTTGATGTCATTTTTAAAACTGTTCATACCTATTCTCCTACTCGACCTTTCCAATGATCTGGTCTATCACAATTGTTGTATTTGTTTTTTAGACTTTCATCATTTCTCCAACTGTCTTCACTACTTGGGTGAAGCACCGTATGATTCGTACCGCCATGCTCGCTTTCAGTTAATTCCACAAATGGAGCATCATATTCTTGTCCCATATGATGAAGTTCTATTTTTTCTCCTGTTTTAGGATCGATTGGAGATCTCCCTTTTTCCATTAGTTCCTTATTGGTAAGTCCCGTTTTAGGATCTACATGTGTCAAGTCAAAATCGGCTTTAATTAAACATTTTCGGCCATTTATCTCAGCTTCTACAAGATTCGCATTTTTGTAAATTTCATACTGTTCTTTTGTCTTAATATGATCGACAATTTCATCTGACCACCCTGTCTCCTCTTTGATTTTCAACTTTTCTTCAGAGCTTAGTTCTTTTTTCTCCGTGTGGTCTGTTCCTTCGCTAAAGCTACGCGTATTATCGGTTTTGGAGTATTCTGAGCTCTGTAGCTGTTCTTGTGTATGTACTGGTAATTTAGTACAATCCATCTCCTCCAAAACCTTCTTGAAATCCTCAATCGTTTTAGGGGTCAGTATTTTGTCTACTTCCTGATCGAGGCTTTCAAAAGATCGACCATTGCTTATAGACTCAGTAATACCCGACCATGTTTCTGAACCACTCTTTACCTCTGGTATCTCTGTCCACTCACCTGGTCTAAGACTTTTTACATCGGTATCATTCAATATGGTTGAAGAGAGCTCATTCATATAGCACATAACCTTTTTTGAATTGCATCTACAATCTCAACATTAACCGAATCATCTTCAATTAGTAAAGATGACTTTAGGTGCAACGACAATATGTTTCCAGTTTCTGGTTTCTTGCAAATCAAATTATTTACGGTAATTTCCAATATTCTCCCTCTAACATCTGAAAACTGATTGAGCTTTGCTTCTAAGCGATCAAGGGAGTATACGCCGGGTTCATCCCAGAATCTCTCCAGTGCATCAATTGCTGAGTTGTCAATTGTTCGCCCATTCGCAATATCGTATGTTGGAGATAGCATGTTGGATTTAAAGCAGTGTCCCAATGCTAAGACGATTGTTTTATCAGCAACAAACTCTGTATAGCACACTTGCTTAACCTCTCGAATTGCAAGCGGCAAAAGTTCTGGAAGCTCTTTTTTAGAAAGAAAGATTGAATTCACTAGTCGTATTGTAATAGCTTTAACATGCTTATTCCAGAGCAATTCAGATTCATGAAGTGCAAGATCAGCTTCAAGATCCCCTTTCAAAAGCGATTTTGCGGCGCTTCGAATTCTTATATCACCAATGATATTATTGCTCATGTTATTATGAACTTTTATCTCAACTGGTTTTGACATACCTTCCTTATGAACTAACGCAAACCCTGTCGAAAGCTGATTCAAATATCTGGAGTCAGCATCATCAAGACCTATTGCCGCACCGATTGCAATTTGATCATCAAAGGAGACTAAACGATGAACAATTTTGGTGTTGGTATTTTTTATAACATCAGGTGCGATCTTTGTTGGAATTTGTTCCGCAACTATTACCCCTTGGCCAAGTGATCGCATTTCTGCAATGATGTTACAGAAAGACTCTACTGCTTTTCCTTTTGGATTACCCATCATTTCTGAGGTACGTTCGGTACTCACATTTTTAAGAAGTCGATGAGCCTCTTCAACCACTATTATATGCCTTAAATCATCCGTCTTATTTGCATCACTCAATACTGATTCTCTTGCCAAAGACTGACGGTATTCACTAACGAGAGCAAGCATCAAACCAACAAAGAAAGCTTTATCATCATCATCAGCCAGTGATTCCAATTCAAATATAACTTGCTTATTTAACAGTGCAGAAAGGTTTAAGAATTCAGTCGTATTAAATAGAAATCCTTTAGAGCCAACTGCCAGAGCTTCTAAACGAGTAATTATAGCACTCTTTATATTTGATTTTAGTTCGCCTTCATATCCAATAGTTTCAACATACCTTGAAATTTCATCGGTTAAATCGATTATAGTTGGATAAATGTAACAGAACATTTGTGCATCCGAGTTATCTTTGATAACATGGCAATGATGCTTTCCCGTGGTTATATTCCACCCTTTATTTTTGTAGACATTAAACAGACACTTTTCAAGAATATACGGCATCGGGCCATACAACGAAAAACTGGCATTGAAAATTGATTTCAAATTGTCAATATGAGTAATTAGCGAAACTCCTGGCAGCACCATAAACGGATTATGTCGTAGAGGAGAAACATCGGAATCGCCTAAGGTGTATACTTCCAATTTTGGAAATTCTGGTTCCTGAAGCAATCGCCGATACTCTCGTTTTGCTGATTCTAAAATCAGAAATGGCGTGTCTTTTGTAGATTTCAAGATCTGTTTCACTGTAGTTGTTTTTCCACAGCCGGTTATACCCGTTACAAATATGTGCTTTCTTATATCCGCTTTTGAAATCGAGAACGTGGAACCCTCAATTGAACGCCCGTGTTCTGCAATAGAAGCGATTATTCCGTCAAACTTGCTTCCAAACTGATCGGTTAAACTCAACGATGGTTTAACTCGAATATCAAAGCCCGGCACTGATTGAAGTGGCGGTGACATAAGAAGGGCAGCTTCATCGCTGGAGATAAATGAAGCCAGTTTATTTCCCTTTAGCAGAGTGTTCGCACTATTCTGTTTTGGCAAAAAGAGAGGAATGTTATTAGGGAGTTCACAAGAAAGACTTCTGACAGGGAGAGCATCTTGATCGGCTTTAATTAACTCACCACAAAGAGTGCCCGACAAAACTCGAGAACTAATGTCGTCATCAGTAGCAAACGTAATAAAGTTTTCCCAATAGCAATACTGTTTTGTTGTTCAAAACTTAGGTTTTCACCCTTACTTTTTGACCATCCACTGGTTTCTGTCTCAGAGGTTGAGGTTGTGTCAGTTGTTGTTTTTGAGACTGCGCGAGAAGCATTTAATCCGCCATTCAACATCGGCGGGATTGTGGTTGTTGACGTACTCTTACTTGTAGATTTAGAGATACCTACATTTGCCGTCCTACCAATCATTTCCCCAATTTTGGCTCCAACAGCAGTGCCCAAGCCGGGGACTACTGAACCGATTGCACCTCCTACTGCCGCCCCTATTAGGCCTAATGACATACCACCAGAGACAGATGTCGATTTTGTCAAAGTCTCAGTAATAGCTTGACCAAGAGCAATCGTTCCACCAATATTTACACCTGCGGTATTTGTTGTCCCTTTACTTATCGCCTGAGATTCCCCTTCAGTAAAGGCTTGCGACCACGTGTCCGTCAACGATTGGTCAAAACCGACGGTTCGGTTTGCGAGTGCATGGCATCGATCCTTTAATTCAAAAAGTTCCCCTATCTGCTGTGAAACTATTTCTTTAGATACAGGGCGTGAACCAATAACAAGTACAAACTTCTGGCCATTCATGCTGCGAATGATTGATGTTAAATCAAATGTCTGTTTTTCATCGTCTATCTTTTGAGTTGGTACACCGGTGATCATTCCGCCATGTCGTAATCCTTGTAATGCTTCAGTAATTCGACGGCTTTCAAATTGATTTTCATCGATATACTGTATTCCATTGCCTGAAAACACACCGTTGATCTGCTTCTGAAACACATCTTTGGCAATTGATGTTGCTTCTGTGCTGCTAACACCATAGAAAATTTCAACAGATCCTCCACCATTTCCAACAAGCATTGTTGTCAACGTAAAGCCAGAACGATACGCAGCAGTTATAAGAGCTTGCTGTTTTTTATACAACAGTGCAGCGATATCATCACTGGTATCAGTTATTGTAATTTCATTGACTTTGAAAAGAAAAAGTTTATCAAAAAAACGTGCTATACTCTCACCGTCCTGTTGCGTATTTTCTTTCAATAGTTCTCTCGCACTTTGTGCTTCTATTGTCCAAGGTAAGACATTTTCAAAGAGCGTGTGTAGCTCTTGAGCTCCTTCATTTTGAAGCGTAAGTTTCATTTTTTCGTATTGCTCTACGGTGTTTTCTACAATGCTACTCATCGATGGATTCTCCTATTTTAACCGCAAGCGTATTGACCTCATTATTAAAGCGTTCAACATTTTCCTTACAGCCTGTTTTTAAACAAATAACAATTGCAGTAAGGTGGTTATCCATATATTTAAGCGCCGACTTCTTAATCGCTTCGCTAAACAGCCGAGGATAGCCAAACTTAGCAACTATTGCGATAATTGCAATCAGTAGAAGGGTAAAAGCCCATTTTAGCGGAAGTGTAATTGATATATATGATACGATTGGCAGGAAAAACAAAATACTCCCAATATACGCTTTGAGTAAGATTGTATCAGAATACGGGCTAAACGGAGCCAACTTACAATTAAAATCTGAGGCATTGGAAATTTCGGCGTTATAGTACTCATTTGCATTTGCAGGTTTCCAAGAAGATACGGTTTCACGCCCCAACTCTTTTAACCGAGATTTTAATGTTGCATTTACTGTTTTTTCAAGCTCTGACAACTTGCGGGGAAATTCCGTATTAATACGATAAATAAGTGCTCCCGATGATATCTCATCTTTTTTAAAAGAGTGGAAATATGATTGGATAGATTCAACACCCGTTTCTATCATTTGGCTATTCTTATCATGTATCGTATTTAGCATGTCAGTTCTCCCAGCATTTGATTGCATGTATGTACAAAACCATTCAGTTTCTCGATCTTAGAATTTACACTTTTCAGCTTGTTGATATTTGTGTTGTTCTGATTTTGCTCCTGAAGTGTATCTTCCAAAAAACGTTTCCTCTCCTCCAATTCTTTGCTGATAAAGAGTTTATATTTCTCAGTTGCCTGCTCAATAACAATCTCAATATTTTCCGCAGTGTTTCCCCTTAAATTTTCCACTTCTTCGTAAACACTGCTACAAGTAAACGCCCAGAAAATTTCAGGATTCAACTCTGCATATTCTACCGTTTCCCACTTTTGGGTTGCCAGTGCAGTAAGAGCACCAACTGTGCCTCCTATTACGGCACCCAAAACCCCGCCGAATGCTCCAGCACCACCGCCAATTGAAGCACCTTTGATCGCTCGCTCACCCAGTTTTTCCTTACTCATAATCTTTTTGGATTTAATTTCAGTCGAATCCTCTTCTATAGTATTCCAAAGACTGGAAAGTACAACTTCTGGTATAGAGAGTTGAATCTGATCGGCAATCGATGCATTAAACACCCTGATCTCTCTGTTTATAGTTTCTTTTAACTTCTGTACGAAGCACTGAAATGATTCGTTGTAGTTTGAAATTTGGGTTTCTGAGTATGCAACCATTAATGATTTCGCATCTGTGTCACTATTTTTCGTGGGTTTAAAATCTAAAAAGTTTTTTGATCTAAAACTTGCCTCTAATTCATCAAATAACGCTTTGAACTCCCAAAAAAATGGAGAGTCAGCATTGTATAAGTCAAATCTGTTAGGGATTTTATTTAAGAATCCATTTAAGCTATGTTCGTATATTTCCATCTCCTTTTTCGTTTGATCGATTTTCTCTGCAAAGGTCTGAGGATCTTCGATACACTCATTTATGTCACTGGCCATTGTTTGAAATTTCTTTAGCCGTACATCAAAGGGTTCTTTTAGGAGTTCTACAAAATTGTGCAGTTGATGGCTGTGTGCAGTATTCGCAAAGTTGGCAAGAGCTTTTCTGAGACTTCTCATCCCCGATTGCTCTTCCAGCTGATTTAAGAACTCGTATTTATCACCCTTCGCTCGTCTCAATGGTTTGCTGCATACTAATTCAAGATCTTCGTTAGTATCCATCATATCTTCAATTTCTTCCAACGATTTACTTTCAATATCGTTCAGCAGTAACTCAGTTAAACTGTCAACAACAAAAATCCGTTCTTCGTTAAGTTCTTGGAAATCTATTTTAAACTTATGAAGCTTATCTTCAATATCTTGCAATGTGTTTTTGCTTTTATGGGTATGTACAAAGAATAAGTTCTTTTTTAAACGCTTTGGCAAGAGCATGTACGCATTTCTAACCCCGTCTTTTTCCGCGCTGCCAGTTATGTTATGCACCATAATTGCACCAGATGCTTGATTGATAAATTCTCGGGTTTTGTGCCCCAAATCTCCAGATGCTCCAACGCCAGGTGTATCAATTAATCGAATCTGCTCAATATCTGCATCAAGAGGATATTCCAAGGTAATTTCACGGGGGATTTTATCCCCTTCCTTATTGGATTCTACGTAATCTATACAAACCTTTGTAAATTCTGCTTCACTATGTTCATGCCTTCCACCTACAACGATTTCTTTGCGTTCAATTTTACAGTGAAGCCACTTTGCAAAGCTACTTACATCAAATTTTTGTTTCTTTTTTAGCAGATCAATGACATAGCTGTTTAACTGAGTAACGGGTAAATCTTCATAGCCATTAGGAAGGGCTGCAATTTCTCGGAGAAACTCTTTAACTTCGTCAACATCAACAGTTTCTTCAATATCCTTTATTGATTTAGTCTGCCCATTTTCAAATTTGACACTAACTCTTTTTTCTTTAGAAGCTTTAATATCAATAATCGTAGAAGTTGTTTGTAGAGTTCCTGTTGGCAAAAGCCCATTTTCGTTTAAAAGTGCATTCAGAAATGTCGATTTACCAGCTTTTGCCTCTCCTGTTACGGCAAGTACAAATTTATTTTCTAGTATATTTTTATAGAGACAGTTCAAATCGTTGAGTTCCCCCAACTCCTCCCCAAACTCTTTTTTTACTTCTTCATACAATTTCAAAGCTACTATTCGGTGCTGTTCTAACTGTTCTTTTTGCATAAATGCATTACTCCACTTTAAAATTCATTTACTAAAATAATATAGTAGCTTGAATCCACTCCCTACAGAGAGATTCTGCTTTTTTCCTTTTTGAACGAGAGAGTTCTCCCCATGTTTTCTTTTGATATGAAACTTTTCCGATAAACATATCCCTGTGTACTATAACCAGTGAATCGAGATCACTCTTACTTGGCTGTAACAATCTGCCTCCTGGTTTGCTTTTCAATGCACTATAATTTGAATAATACAAGCATAATACGACATGGCGACGTCATCTTGTGTCGTTATCTGAGTTGCTGTACTTTTTCAGCAAGTACTTGTGGTTCAACTTTAAGAACAGCTTTCCCCCATCCAAGAATCCATGAGATAAACTCGTTTCTGTCAAAGACACGCAGCTTAAGCGTGACCGTTTCATTAGTTGTCGAAATGGATTGCGATGAGTGCCATATCCGTTCTCTCAATGCGTATTCAACTGATTTATCAAATGTTATTTCTGTTTCTGTAATTTCTCCATACGTGAAAATCCCAAAGCAGTTAGACAAGTCTTCTTCGAATCTTTCTATCAGCATTTTATCACGCTCAAAGGAGATATCCATTGCTGCAACATTTTCGATTCTTGAAATATGAAATACTTTTAGGTGTGTCTCGTCAATCCTTCGGGCAAGCAGATAAAGGGTATCTCTATACAAGATAATTCGATATGGCTCAACACGTAGAGGAGCGGTTTCACGTCCCGGACGATGGTAATCAATCTTTACCATCCACTTACCATTTATAGCTGCGAACAGTTCATCTATTAAATCTGTCTTGCTCGCAAGATCTCTATGAGCACCGAGATGAACCATGAAGCTCTCTTCCAGCTCTTCGAGATATGCTTTCGTGTAGTTTTTGTCCATCGAACCGGTAATCATAGAGACTGCGGAATCAATCTGTTCTTTGAGATATGTTCCTTGGAAGTAGTTAAAAATGCCACGACTCATTTGCAGTGCCTGAATTTCAGAATCCGTGAAAATCATACTGGCAAAGTTGTCACGACTGAGAAGATAACCGGATTGATTTAAAGTGGTGATTTTATAACCAATGGATTGAATAACCTCAAGATCCCGTTGTACGGTGCGAAGAGTTGTCAAAATTTCATGTTCAAAAATCAAGTTATCAAGTATTTGCTGTGACGAAACCGGATATCTGTTTGCTAAAAGGAACTCGATAATCTTGAAAATTCGTAGTATCTGTTCCCGACTATTGCTCCGCTTTCCTGACATAACCCCTCTATCTAAAAATAAACAAGAATATTAGGAGCTCAAACAATACCATCAATGACACATTTTGTCGCGTGTTTTGTGATGAATTATTATACAATAACCTGATTGTCTCTATGCTTAAAGTGCTGTCGAATTGTGGCAAGAGTACCCGAATGATCGACAAGGGTTATCTCTGGTGACTTGAAAGCTGTTTTCAAACTTCATATACACGGGTTTTTCAAATTTTAAATTCTCACAGTGTAAGGCAGTATCAACTGCATAATGTAAACAATACTATCACCAGATTAGAATCCACCAATCCTATTATCTAAAAAAAGAACCGCCAAGCACATGCCTGACGATCCTTTCTCACCTTCATGCTTGGCCTTTCCGGTTGTTATGGTGACCTTATATTCTCAACGCGGCTTCGAATGCTTTTCCTTTCAGCGTCGCTCCACTTCCGAACATGGCAGAATCAAGAGCCTTATCAGGATCGCTTGTACGGAAGTGATCGACCCATTCTGTGGTGCCATTGTACAGATGCCATGCTGACCGTCCAAAGTTCCCCTTCCCAGACTCGAACAATTCCACGATCTTTTCACGCTGATTCTGAACCCGTGTCGATCCGGTTACAGGAACGATCGAATCCAAGAAATCCTCGACCATCTTCTTATCCACGAGCTTCTGAGCAAGGTATTGAGCCTTCTTCTGAAACTCATCGAACGATGATGTCGCCATATTGAACACTGCAAGAGCATCACGCAAACGATACTCAATCGTTGCCGTGTGCCGAAGACTGACATTCGTTGTAGCGTTCTTGATCGCATTGTTCAACTGATTCTGACACCAGAGTCTGATTGGTGTCAAAAAAGCATTCAGCGACGAACTCCCATCATGGCTGTTCACCAGAGTGATGTAACACTCCACTGGATCACCTCCACGAACAGCATCAAAGCTTTTGTTCAGGCGAGCCTGAAGAAAAATCTTCCGTCCCCCTTTCACATGACCGGCGGACTCGTAGGTCGCACCGTACCGTTCTGCGATGGTATCAAAGAAAGCAAACGCCGTATGATTCTGAATCGGCTTATAGTTGTTTCCAACCACACCGAGACACTTATTTGTATCTGTTCGGAAGATTGCACGATGGTCTGGAACTGATGCTCCATGCCCCGCTAACAGTTCAACCGGTTCTACAAACCAGTTCAATCCGGCTTTTTCAATAGCATCAATCGCCGTCAAAGACGGGTCTATTTTTGTAAGCATATAATTCTCCTTAATATTGTAAGAAAAGGGCAAGCATTGCTCACCCTCTCATGTTGTAGACTATCGCAACAAGTTGACGAAGCGACATCTCAAGTAGTTCTCTTTCACGGTCATCTGCTGTAACGGAGATTTGATAAATCATCCGAATAACAGAAAGAGCCTTGACTCCTTCGATCAGAGTTTGTAACGCACTGATAATTAGTGTGACATTCTCAGTGCCGGTACTCTGCGAAGAACAAGAGCCAAAAGCTCCATCGTCAAAGCAGCTGTCGTCAATATCTTGTTCCACACGGTTCCTCCTATGTTATTCTGTTATTATGCCTGCTGGTACATTGTCCAGTGATTCCAAAAATTTTCAAAAATCCACCACATTTTGTGCCTCCATTGTTACTACGATTTGCGAGCGTTCCGGCATCTGAGATTCAGTTACCGTAACGATTAGAAACGCCGTAAGCGAATCAAACGGCCAACTTTCAACATCGCCGTCACCATTTACGATATTTTCTGCGAAAGTGTACAGTTCGTTGCTCACGACAGGGATAGCCGGAAAAATCAAAAGGAAGCTGTTGAGGCCTCCTTCGTGTTCGGTTTCGATATGACTGATCAGTTCGTGGTCATCGCTGTGACCGCAGATTGGACAGATCATGCCACCCTCCTTGATATATAGTGAAGCTCCAGTTCGCCGTTCCGTTCGTCGGCGTTACAAACATGAGCAAACCCGCATCCATTACACTGCCAACCACGATTCTTAAAATGGACACCCGCTTCAATCGATCGTTTGACCATGCGGAACCGTTCACCCAGTTCTGCGACTCGAACATTCAAATAAGACGGGACAAGATTGTGCGTTTCGATCACCGGCGTTTTGGTTTTTACCAGCGTCATCACTTTCAGATGAGCCGGTTCTGCCAACGCACCTCGATAGAGAACAAGCTGTTCACACACTCGCCGAAAATCATCATCGGAATATCGGCGGGCAGAACTTTTCAAGTCCCAGATCACCAACTGACCATCACTGTTTCGCGTAACCAGATCGATCCGACCGATAAAATCAAGATCACTTGAAAGCTGATATCTAACCGGAACTTCAACGCCAACAACTTCGCCGACATTTTCTGCCATCAGTAATTCAAGTAAAAGATCAGCATTCGCCTGAATCTCTTCACGGGTTTTACCATCGTAAACCACCGGATTAAACGATTCAAGCTTACCCCAAGTAATCCGATACACTCGTTTCAAAATCTCCAGTGACAGCGGAACCTTATGCTGAATCGACCGAAACCAAGATTCCGCCGCCGCGTGAATCGCAACGCCGTTGACCAGATTCGCACTCTGTTGACATTTCGGTTCATGATCGATCTTGTCGAGCCAGAACTGTTCAGGGCAGAGCACAAAACTGTTCACGGTAGAACTGCTCAAAGAACGCACATCAATATTCATACCTACCTCTTGTTGTTAAGGTTGTCGATAATCGTACTTGCTTCACGACTGCTCAGTTCACCGTACTCCTTTTGAAAGTACTGGAACGGCAGATTCTGAATCGCTTCCGGTGAAAATCCTTTGTTTCTGGCAAGCTGCTTGATAAACCGGATCTGTTTATCAGAAGCGGTCGATCCGGTTCGCTGTGACGGATGGGGCTGTTGGTACTGCGGTTTCGGTTGCTGAAACTGCGGAATCGCCGGAACTGCCTGCCCCTGAGAAAACGCTTGTTCCCCAAGGAACTGCTGAATCTGAGCCTGCACCGAAGCCTTTGCAACTCTGAAAAGCTGAGCGATCGCCTCTGGGATGTTAGAGTTGTTGGGAATTTCCTCTTTCAGATCCACCGCAAAGTGGCGAGTTTTGAAAGATTCGTTTTCGGCGGGAAGGTTCTCTTGAAAGTGGACTGATACTACACACATAAACACCTACCTTGTAATTGGTTACTGCTCCACTACAAGATTGTTATTTCGGAAATATTGTAAAAATAACGAAGGGAGAGATATAA
>JFJP01039608.1_pt1 | contig 13090 bp, 10 predicted proteins | sample 431651 | NCBI WGS metagenome assembly JFJP01 (sample SAMN02602958, study PRJNA72255) | Microbial mat metagenome, whole genome shotgun sequencing project. | biome: fresh water; feature: sink hole; material: water; isolation source: purple microbial (photo- and chemosynthetic) mats found in...
TCAACGGAATTGGATGGAGATCTCTATGAAACTGCTCTCAGTGCATACTTAAAGAAATTTCCAATTGCAGCTTTTAAGAAACTTGTGCTCTGGAGTATACAACCTGATTTTATTAAGATGACACATAACCGGCTTGGCTTTGGTACAAAACTCATCTGGAAACATGATAGTTAATAAATTATTATATCCGATTTATTATTGACAAATTCACATTTTATAATCCATATTGTCGCCAAAACAAATACCCCTTTTTCGCCTTGTATTTATCTATTAATTTTGATATTCTTATATCCCTTTATTTGCGGGCCTTCTGAAACCCTTTGGTATCAAGGGTTTCGATACTTATTAAGGGTCTAACATTCACATATTCAGGCAGATAATACTTGCTAACAGGGTTTTTGTTAATAACTGTATTTGAATAATACAGCAAGCATAGTGTAAATTTGTAAATCCTGATTTTAGCCACAACATTTTAACGATACCGTTGGCTTTCAGGATATTCTTTTTATTATTAACAGTGAACGCGAAACAAAATGGATGTTAATCTTTTTTCACAGATCGATTCTTCAGTTGAAGAAGGTGTAAAAAACGATTTTTATGGTAAAGTACTGGAGCAGCGCCAACGACCTGGAATCGAACAGCCTGAAGAAGTTGTACCGGCTTTGGAGCCAGAACTTGTAAGCGTTCCGGAAATTGAACCAAAATTAATGAGTCAGCAGATTATTGAAAAACCAGGTATTGAAACTATGAAAGCATACACCCACCAGGAAGTGCTTGATGCCGCCACCGTATATTTTGAAGGCGACAAGCTTGCTGCAAGTGTGTGGATGAACAAATATGCACTGAAAGACAGTGATGGCAATATTTATGAGCGTACACCGGACGATATGCACCATCGCCTTGCTTCCGAAGTAGCACGTATCGAAAAAAAATATCCTAATCCAATGAGTGAGGAAGAGCTTTTTGAGCTTTTCCGCAATTTCCGTTATATCGTCCCCCAGGGAAGTCCGATGGCCGGTATAGGAAACAACTTCCAGGTTTCGTCCCTTTCGAATTGCTTTGTGATAGGCAGCGATGGAAATCATGACTCGTACGGCGGTATTATGAAAGTGGACCAGGAACAGGTTCAGCTTATGAAACGCCGCGGAGGTGTAGGTCACGATCTTTCGCACATCAGGCCTTCAGGCAGCCGCGTATTGAACAGTGCGCTCACATCAACCGGTATCGTTCCTTTTATGGAACGGTTCAGCAATTCAACCCGCGAAGTGGCCCAGGACGGCCGTCGTGGTGCTTTGATGTTGTCAATTTCAATCAAGCATCCTGACAGCGAAAGCTTTATCGACGCTAAAATGGAGCAGGGTAAAGTTACTGGTGCCAATGTTTCGGTAAGGATCGACGATGGATTTATGAAAGCCGTTAAAGAAAATGGCAAATACAATCAGCAATACCCCATCGAATCAAAAAATCCAACTAAAGTTCAGGAAATCGGTGCCCGTGGTTTGTGGGATAAAATTATTCACAACGCATGGAAATCCGCTGAGCCGGGAATCCTGTTCTGGGATACCATTATCCGCGAATCAGTGCCCGATTGCTATGCCGACCTCGGTTTTAAAACACTTTCAACTAACCCCTGCGGTGAAATCCCCCTTTGCGCTTACGACAGCTGCCGGTTGATTGCTATCAATTTATACAGCTACGTCGAAAATCCGTTTACATCCAACGCTACATTCAACGCGAAACTGTTTACCGAGCATTCGCGAGCTGCGCTCCGAATCATGGACGATATCATCGACCTCGAAATGGAGAAAATCGATGGAATTCTGGCAAAAATCAATTCTGATCCTGAGGACGAAGAAACCAAACGCACCGAAAGGATACTGTGGGAAAAGATCCGCGAAAAAACGCTTCAGGGCCGTCGTACCGGCATTGGCATCACAGCCGAAGGCGATATGCTTGCCGCATTGAATATGCGTTACGGAACCGATGCTGCTACCAGCTTCAGCGTAAATGTTCACAAAACACTCGCAATTGAAGTATACAGCGCTTCCGCCGACCTGGCTGCTGAGCGTGGTGCTTTCCCGATTTTCGATATCGAGCGCGAACGTAACAACCCGTTGATGAACCGTATACGCGAAGCAGCTCCCGAGGTATATGCCAAAATGGAAAAGCAAGGCCGACGCAATATCAGCATGCTTACCATTGCTCCAACCGGAAGCGTAAGCATATGTACTCAAACCACATCCGGTATTGAACCGGTATTTATGGTTAGCTACCGCCGTCGCCGTAAGGTAAATCCAAACGATAAAAATGTAACAGTTTCATTCGTTGATGAAGTTGGCGACGCATGGGAAGAATACAATGTGTTTCATCCTAAGTTCCTCGATTGGATGCGCATTAACGGTTACGATATGGAAAATGCCATTTCGATGACTGACGAAGTACTGCAGCCAATCATCGCAAAATCGCCTTACTATAAAGCTACCAGCAACGATATCGACTGGGTTGCCAAAGTTCAGATGCAGGGTGCCATTCAGAAATGGGTAGACCATTCCATCAGCGTAACTGTTAACCTGCCAGCGGAAGCGACCGAAGAACTGGTTAGTGATGTGTATCTCACGGCATGGGAAAGCGGCTGCAAAGGCATGACCATCTATCGCGATGGCTCCCGTTCAGGCGTACTGATCAGCAACGAAACCAAAAAGGAAGAAATTGACGAATTCCAGGAAACAAAAGCTCCGCCACGCCCAAAAGAACTAGAGGTGGAAGTAGTACGTTTTATGAATGAGGACGAAAAATGGATTGCTTTTGTTGGATTGATAAATAACAAGCCTTACGAAATATTTACCGGTAAAAGTTCCGATTTCTACATTCCTGATTATGTAAAAAAAGGCTGGGTTATCCGTAATAAAGATAATGAAAATGTTTCGGCCCGTTACGATTTTGAATATGAAGATAACTACGGCTACCGGGTAACACATCGTGGTTTGTCGCGTTCCTTCAAAAAGGAATACTGGAACTATGCCAAACTTATTTCGGGAATCCTGCGCCACGGTATGCCATTGCAATATGTAGTTGAGCTGGTTGATAACCTGAGTTTCGATAATGTAAGCATAACCACCTGGAAAAACGGAGTTATCCGCGGACTTAAAAAGTTTATTCCAGACGGAACACAAACCGGCCATAGCTGCCCTGAGTGCAAAGATAAAAATACGATCATTTACAAAGAAGGATGTATGACCTGTACCAGTTGTGGGTACAGCAAGTGCGGATAAAATACTCTTCAATTAACCCTCGTATACGAAACCACGGCTAAATTCGGGCTGTGGTTTTTTTTATGCTTTAACAGATTCTTAAAACTGCTTCTTATGATAATCAAACGTCTGGTTATCGCGGAAAGTAATAAATTTGCGGGCAATTAGAAGGAAAATCGGCAGGTTGTTCCGGTTCAGATAATCAATAGCTTCGGGTTTGGCGTTGCAGGCTTCCGCTAAAATAGCCAACAGCTGGAAATCATTTTTATGCAACCATATAAACGCTTTCGGATCTCCGTCGACAGCTCGGTCGAATGCTCCAAGATGCGGAAATCCGTTCTTCATTAGCCAGGCGAATGCTTCTTCGCTGCCCCGCATACACATGCTTAAAGCCCCCAGCTCGGGATACCCGTTTTGCATCAGCCAGTTGAATATCTCCTGGTTTCCGCCCAGGGTCTCGGCAAAAGCAAGAAGTATTTTAGGCTCGTACTCAAGCATGAGGGATTTGTGATTAGGGTTTTGCAAACAGGGCGACAAGGTGACATGGCGAGGGGCGACAAGGCGATCGTTTGTACTTCAATTCTTCGAATGTTCAATTGTTCAGGCATTAATTCCTTTATTCCGTCAACTATTCACTATTCGTTATTCTCTTTTCACTCAATAAAACACCTCCGCCTTAATTCCCATCTCTTCCACTCTTACAGCCAAAGCCTGGAATTCCGCTTCAGGTACTTTTTCCAGCGTTCGGTAAGGTGTCTGTCGGTCGATAGGATAAAGCATCACTAATTTAGGATTAATTTCCTGAATATGTTTCAGCCATAATGTAAGTTCTTCTTCTGTAGTATTATCAACCTGGATTCCGTCAACATCACCTCGTATAAGCATGGTCTGTATGGTAAGGTTGCCTCCGAAATTCTTTAATTCCTGCAACACTTTTTCGAGAGTAACAGGGAAAGTTGGCCGGTTGATAGCCTGGAATGTAGCATTGGTTCCGGCATCTAGTTTCAACACATTGTTATCAATCCTGAGCAATGCATTCTTAACATTGGCCCGATCGAGTCGGGTTGCATTTGAGAGCACCGTAATCATTGCTTTCGGGAAAAATTCGTCACGCAAACGGATGGTGTTGTCAATCAAAGACTCAAATTCTGGATGTAGTGTAGGTTCACCGTTCCCGGCAAAAGTAATATTATCAGGATCCAGTCCACCCGATTTAAGAGCTTCGAACCGACTTCGCAGCGATGTGTTTATTTCACTTGCCGAAAAAAGTTTCAGCTTGTCTTTTTTACGCTCATCAGTAAGACCGCATTCGCAATAAATACAGTTAAAAGTACAAAGTTTGCCTTCCAAAGGCATCAGGTTAATTCCAAGAGAAACTCCAAAACGACGACTCTTTATCGGGCCAAAAACAATTTCATCGAATAATATTCCAGGCATAGTAAGTTCAGATTATTTAGAATTAATAACAGCTGACATGTGAATGCAAAGGTACATTAAGTTACACGAGGTGGAAAAATAAAAAGTAATTGAGAAGGTTTTCCTGTTGGTTTGAGTGAGTCAGGATGTCAAACAGGCTAAATTCCTTAATAGAAACAATGATATGCAATCTCAGTGTTCCTTAGTGCTCTCCGTGCCTCAGTGGTAAACATCATCTTCAGTTTTCTCTTTTTCGAAAAGGAATTTCCCTTCCTGCCAATTATTCAATGATAAATACTACTTTTGAGTACTTAAATCTATATTCAAAATCTGAATGCTCACTATCGACCAGATTAAAGCTCCCATAGCTTCATACATCGAAGAGTTCGAGAAACATTTCCGCGACTCGATGAAAAGCCCGGTACCTCTGCTCAACACTATTACACGCTATATTATCAAGCGTAAAGGCAAGCAGATGCGGCCTATGTTCGTATTTTTTTCAGCAAAAGTCTGCGGAGAAGTGAATCAAAGTACCTTTCATGCTGCTTCATTGATCGAACTGCTGCACACAGCCACACTTATTCATGATGATGTGGTTGACGACTCAAACGAACGCCGTGGATTTTTCTCGCTTAATGCGTTATGGAAAAATAAAATTGCCGTTCTGGTAGGGGATTATCTGCTGTCGCGAGGATTACTTTTATCTCTCGAAAACGAAGAATATCATCTGCTGAAAATTGTATCGAATGCAACGCGCGAAATGAGTGAAGGCGAATTGCTGCAGATTGAAAAAGCACGGAAACTGGATATTGAAGAACCAATTTACTTCGAAATTATCCGCAAAAAGACCGCCTCGCTGATTGCTTCCTGCTGCGCTGCCGGTGCCGCATCAGTGGGTTCCGATGCTGAAACCATCGAAAAAATGCGACTTTTCGGCGAATATGTAGGCATAGCTTTTCAGATAAAAGACGATCTGTTCGATTATCAGAAAAACCTGGCAACAGGCAAGCCCAACGGAATCGACATTAAAGAAAAGAAAATGACGTTGCCTTTGATCCATATGCTCAATAAAATGACATGGCTCGAAAAACGCCGGGCAATGAATATTGTCCGCAACCACAACAATGAACCGCCTAAAGTGGCTGAGCTGATCACAAAAGTGAACAGCAGTGGCGGAATTGAATATGCAGCCGGGAAAATGAACGAATACCAACAAAAAGCCCTTGATCTTCTGCATTCCATGCCTGAAAGTGAGTCGAGGAATTCACTCGAACAACTGGTAAGGTTTACTACCGAACGGAAGCACTAAATAGGACTATCCCCGCATAATAAAGATGTTCAATGCAAATGTGCTCAACATTCAAATGTTCCTAACCTGGAACCTTGTACTTTTATCCCGGAACTATTGTTGATATACTTTTATCCCGATTTTACGTTATTTAAAAGAATCAAATAAAATTAAACTACCAATGAAATTATTTTTCAGCCTGTTGTTTATACTCATATTTTCAGTGTCAGCTTTCGCCCAGGTTGTTATTGAAAACTATTCAAACGGAGCCAAAAAAGCTGAAGGTCGCATGGTTAACGGGCAACGCGAAGGCATATGGTACGAGTTTAACTTAAAAGGACTTAAAGTGGCAGAAGCCAATTATGCGAATGGCGTTAAAGAAGGAAAATATACGGAATGGCATCCAAACGGCAAAAAACAGTTCGAAGGGTATTTCAAAATGGGCAAGCTGAACAGCACAGTTACCTCGTGGCGTATGGATGGAACTCCTGAAGAGAAAGGTCATTTTACTGACGATCAACGTGACAGCACCTGGGTGTTTTATCACCCTGGCGGGAAACCGGGTAGTACCGGAAAGTTCAGCAGCGGCAAACTGGATGGGAAATGGCAGTATTTTTATGAGGATGGCGCACTGTGGAAAGAAGGCTCCTTCACCAACGACGAGAAAACCGGACTTTGGACATTCTGGTATATGGACGGTCATATTCATCATAAAGGCGAATATGTTGCCAATAAAGAAAACGGTGTATGGCAAGGCTGGTTTACCAATGGGCAGGTAAAAGATTCAGGTGCCTATACGAATGGAAAACTGAATGGCCAATGGAAGGGCTGGTACGAAAACGGCAAACCTCAGTACATAGGTTATTATGTGGATGGCAACCAGGATAGCACATACCAGGTATGGTTTCCAAACGGAAAGCAACGTATGGATGGAAAGTATAAAATGGGAGTAAAGGACGGGCTTTGGAAGGAATGGTATGAGAACGGACAACTGAGTGAATCGGGCGGTTGGCTGAATGGCGAACGCCAGGGATTCTGGATTTACTTTGATGCTAATGGGTTTAAAATTAAGGAAGAGAATTTTAACAAGGGTAAACCTGACGGAGCCTGGAAATCATATTACGCTAACGGAATTGTTTCGGGATCAGGGCAATATGTGAATAAAATTAAAGAAGGCACCTGGCAATACTGGGACGACAAAGGGAAATTGATGGTTAAGTCAGAATTTCTTAATGGCAAGAAAATCAATGAGAAACGTTATGGCCAGGCAGGAAAAGAACTAGAGCCAGGCAAGTAATACAATTATTTGGGCTCGATGGAGTTATTAAAGTTAAATCTTTGATATGACCCGTTTAATTGTTGTTTGTGCTATCCTATTATTATTTTCTGCAAAAGCACATTCCCAAAAAGCAGCAGCAGAAAAGAAGTTACCCGAAATCTGTCTTACCCAAACCGAAATCGAATTATACAGACTTATTAATGAATACCGCGCTCAGAAAGGTTTGCCGGAAGTAAAATTATCAACATCACTCAGTTTTGTAGCCCGTACACATGCCATAGATCAGTCTGAAAACTATAAAGAAAGCAACCGTTGTAATATGCATAGCTGGTCCGGTAATGGCAATTGGACATCATGCTGTTATACTGCCGATCATAAAAAGGCAAAGTGCATGTGGGATAAGCCGCGTGAACTCACAAATTACACCGGCGATGGATTTGAAATTTCTTTTTACTCCACTTATCCTTATTCATCATCAGAAGCTTTCGCGAAGGATGCCCTGAATGGATGGAAAAAAAGCCCAGGACATAATGATATGATTATTAATAAAAGCACTTGGAAAAATGTTAAATGGCAGTCAATCGGTATAGGCGTTTACGGGGAGTATGCCAATGTGTGGTTTGGCAGAGAAGAGGATAGTGCCGGGGAGCCGGAAGTATGCATAAATTAGAGGAATGAATTGCTTGCAACAAAAGGCTCAGCTGATGTTAATTTGCAGGGAATTTCGTAATAAAATAAATCCGCAAAAGCTTTGGTTTATAATTTTCACTAAATTTGTAAAGTTAACTTTATGAATTAAGCATGTATCGGCGCGATCTATCTGATATTATCGGCAGACAATTATTTAAAGGAAAGGTAATCATCCTTTTCGGGCCCCGAAGAGTTGGGAAAACAACTCTTTCGAAAGATATGTTAGCTGGCATAAGTAATAGCCGTTATTTGAACTGCGAATTACTTGAACATAAACTGGCTCTTGAAACAACGAACAGCCTTGCGTTGAAAAACTATATAGGCGACTATTCGCTTGTTGTTTTGGATGAAGCTCAGCAAATCAGCGATATTGGTCGTACATTAAAAGTGATGATCGATACTTTCCCGCAAATTCAGGTTATTGCTACCGGATCTTCAAGTTTTGAACTTGGTAACCGGCTGGCTGAGCCGTTAACTGGTCGAGCAAGGGACTATCTGCTTTTACCGTTGTCTGTCGCTGAATTGCTTCAAAAAGAAGATAAAATAATGATCAGAGCCAACCTGGATCAAATTCTCCGGTTTGGCCTATATCCGGAAGTTTATGGTAAATCAGAAGAGGAAGCCAAAGAAGAGTTAAATCAAATTGCCGGCAATTATTTATATCGGGATATTTTGCAATTTGAACAAATAAAACGACCTTCTCTTTTACAAAATCTACTTACTGCTCTGGCTCTGCAATTGGGCAACGAGGTGTCATTCAATGAATTGTCGCGGCTGTTGGGAGAAACCGTGCCCACTGTACAACGTTACATTGAATTGCTGGAAAAGGCTTTTGTGATTTTCCGTTTACGGTCATTCAGCAGAAATCTACGTAAAGAAATCGCTAAAGGACAAAAAATTTATTTTTATGATCTGGGAATCCGTAATGCTTTGATCCGGAATTTTAACCCGATGCAATTACGTAACGATACCGGTGGAATATGGGAGAATTTCTGCATCGTTGAACGATTGAAGTTTAACTTGGTAAACCGGCACTTTGTCAACAGTTACTTCTGGCGGACTTATGATCAAAAGGAAGTTGATTATATCGAAGAAGAAGGTGGTAAACTGTATGCATTTGAATTCAAATATAGCAGTTCTAACCAACCAAAAATTCCGGTTGGTTTTGTGGATTCTTATCCTGAAACATCATTCAAATGCGTTAACAGAGATAATTTCTGGAGTTTCATCACAAACTAACTTGCTACATTTTGAGGAATTTATCCTGAAGAGTTATAACTTAAAAGACATTTGAATGTTTACTATCAGTATGAAGCCAATTTCCACTTCTATTATTGTTTTTCTCTTTGCGGCTTCCGGCTTGTTCGCCCAAAAGTTCCAGGGTGGTGTAGCAGCCGGGCTGGTTGGCAGCCAGGTGGCTGGAGATACATACAGCGGATTTCACAAGCCGGGTGCTTACGGCGCATTTTGGGTCAGTCTTACGGTAAGTGAGCGTTCCTCCTTTCAAACTGAGATCAGCTATTTTCAGAAAGGAAGCCGCCACAACCCGGACGAGGAAAAGCAGGACTACACCTTTTACCTGATGCGGCTCGGATATATCGAGATGCCTTTCCTCTACCAGTATCACCTTAAAAATAAACTGGCAATTGAAGTTGGCCCTTCCTTCTCGTTTCTGCTTCATAGTTACGAAGAGTTGGACTACCTTGAAGTTACCTACGGAGATTTCAGTATTCTCAATCCGTCGTTTATGGCAGGAGTAAGTTATCCGGTTACAGAAAATTTAAGTGTCCATTTTCGTATGAACAGTTCGTTGTTAAGCATCAGAAAGGATGAAGTTAATGGTTCAGTTTATCGTCTTTTCGATCGTGGTCAATACAACGATTGTATTTTGTTTTTCCTGAGTTATAAGCTATAACTAAATGCTTCTAAAACTATAATCTGAACAACAATGAATCGGACTAAAATAAAACTAATAGTAGGAGTAACCGGAGCCAGCGGCGCAATATACGCAAAAGTGGTCTTCGATAGTTTGTTGCAGTATAAAGATCAGATTGACGATGTTGCTGTATTGTTTTCGGATACGGCAAAAGGAGTCTGGACCTATGAACTTGGCAATTCAGATTATACAAAACTGCCATTTACGTTTTATGAAAAAGATGATTTCTATTCGCCGGTTGCATCCGGTTCAGCAGGGTATGATGCTATGATAATTTGTCCGTGCAGTATGGGAACTCTCGGGCGTATTGCATCAGGTGTTTCAAATGACCTTATGACACGTGCCGCCGATGTTATGCTTAAGGAGCGCCGGGAATTGATACTGGTAGCCCGCGAAACGCCTTTAAGCCTCATTCATATCAACAATATGAAAACCGTTACCGAAGCCGGTGGTATTATTTGCCCGGCAACGCCTTCGTTTTACAGCAAGCCTGAAACTATGGAGCAACTGGCAGCAACCGTTACCAACAGGGCTTTATCCCTGGCGGGAATTAATGTGGATGGATTTCGGTGGGGCGAAACTAAGTAAATATATTTCTATATGCCAAATATCAGAATTTCTTAATATAAGAATCCAAAAAGCCACAGTGGTATAATTTTTCTGAATCCAATTTCAATATCATCCTGAACCACATAAGCGTCATTTACATCAAGAATTTGCCGGCTGGTCTTATTTTTACCTCCAATTTCGAAAGTATATTTATTGTCAATTAAGAAATCCCCTTTTTCTGCAATATTAATCCTGTGATTTTGTTTCAGTTGGTTTGCAAAAAATGTTTCTCTCAAAGTACCGGTTTCAGGATTTTGATTCAACGACAGACTGAATAGAAGAGAAGTGTTATTCAAATATATTTTCTCTGGTTTAGTCAGATATCCGGTTGGCGACGAATCCTGCCGCAAGGAAATCAGCAGTTCGGATTTTTCGAGTAAATCAATGAGCTTGAGTAAAATATCCCTGCTTATACCGGTTTTTCTGCTTAGTTCCGAAATATTTGGCTTGAAGGGTACGCTATCTGTAATAAATGCTAATAGTCTTCGGATGTGAACAAGTGTAGAATAGGAAAAGTGTTCTATGGCCATCAGGTCATTTTCAATAATAACATTTACAGTGCTCAGTAGCCGCTGATGAAAAGTTGCAGATGATCCGACATAAAACGGATATGCTCCACCGTTCAGATATTCTTTGAATAATGGAATTGGTTTTACGCGCTTCTTTATCTCTTGAGCAATATCTATATGATTGTCAAGCAATTCGGTTATCGAATAGCTTTGGAATATTTCTTTTTTGGAAAGTTCAGTATATTCGCGAAGTGACATCGAATTAAGTTTGTACATCGATGCACGTCGGCTAAGATCACCTTCGGCTTTGAAAATCTGTAATGCTGATGATCCTGAAAATACAATACTGAGATTTGGAAAAGTATCATAAATATTTTTGATTTCTGTTGACCATGTAGGATAACGGTGTACTTCATCTATAAATATACACTTTCCGCCGTGAATGGAAAACTCTTCCGCAAGATCAAAAAGGCTTCTGGTAAGAAAATAAAAATTGTCCAGTGAAACATATAATGCTTCCTGGCTAGCACCATAGGAATGCTTTATTTTTTGGAGTAACAGCGTGGTTTTTCCAATTCCTCTCGCGCCTGTGATTCCAATCAGACGGTCGTTCCAGTTGATCTGGTTAAAGAGATATCTTGTAAACCTAAGATTGGTTTCTGAAACTAAACCTGATGAATATCGAAAAAGGTTTTGCATAATGTGTTGTGTTGAAACAACAAAAATAATCATAAAATGTTGTTTTGGTACAACAATAATAAAATATTATTTATGCCCGATACTAAATATGCATTCCAAGTTTCATAAGTATTTTCCTGATGAGCTACTCTTTTATTTTCGCGTAATATCTGAAATCACTTTCTTTATCTCCACTTTCCCGATCACCTTAATCCACAACCTCTACCAATCAACAGCTTTCCTTCTAACCGGCATCGTCATGCACCTGCAACCACCGCCGCCTCTCGAAAGTTCTGATCCGTCAATAGTTACAACGTATTTTTTATAGTCATTTATATTTATTTTATTCTGGATTACATCACTGGCTTTTATCACAGCGTATCCATGGTTATTCATTTCTTCAATCGTATTTACATTACGACCGTAACCGATTACTTTTCCCGGAGCTATTGCAAAGAAATTAGCCCCGCTATGCCATTGTTCACGTTCCTGTATCATACTATCGCGACGGCCACCGCAATACAAGGTCTCCATTTCCATCCCCAGTTCCTTTAATATGGTCGGAATGTTTTCAACTTCGTTTATGGATTTCACAACGCCATTGTCAATATTGATGTGGATGGTAAGGTAACGGGTAGGATGCAGGATAAGCGGCTCGTAAACCATGCATTGGTTGCGGTCGAGGAAAGTAAAAACCATATCCAGGTGAATAAACGATTCCGGTGTATATGGCAACTCCTGAACGATAATATGACGTTGAACTTTCTTCTGTTTATAATATTCCATTATGAAATCAATACCCTGTGGAGTGGTTCGTGTACCGGTTCCAACAAGCAGAATATCTTCACGGGCCACTAAAAAATCGCCGCCTTCGAAGCTGAATTCCTTACTGTTACATTTGGTTTGTTCCGGTTGTATAGTTTTTACTCCAAAGGATGGATGATTCCGGAAAATAGAATCCATGATAATGCTTTCCCTGTCGCGGATACGACTATACATGCGGCTGATCAGTACTTTGTCAAGTAAAGCAACAGAAGCGTCGCGTGTGAAGAAGAAATTATGCAGAGGTTCAACAGAGTAACGATCTTTTGACAGGAAACGGGTTAGATTGTCTTTTCGCATTTCCACTCCTTCTATCAGAACTGTTGAAAGCTTTGCGGGACTGATGTTCATTAATTCAGCGACTGTATGCTCATTAAGTCTTTCTTTTATAGCTATATTATGCAATAATTCAGCCCTATATTCAGGGTTTTGCACTACAGTGGAAAGCAGGTCTTTTACCTGGAATGTCTGTGTTACTTTTGAAAGAAACCCTTTAAACTGGTTAAACTCTTTTAGTGCAACCTGCAAATTAAGAATATCGCTGTACAGCGCTTTGTGAGAGCTATCAGGAGTCATATTCTCGACCTCCGGACCGGGAGTGTGGAGTATAAC
>JFJP01023597.1_pt1 | contig 13087 bp, 10 predicted proteins | sample 431651 | NCBI WGS metagenome assembly JFJP01 (sample SAMN02602958, study PRJNA72255) | Microbial mat metagenome, whole genome shotgun sequencing project. | biome: fresh water; feature: sink hole; material: water; isolation source: purple microbial (photo- and chemosynthetic) mats found in...
GATGCGGGGCGTGGCATCGGCCATGGAAGCAGCCGGGTCGCCCCTGGACGTCCATTTCCAGGGCCAGTGTCTGGCGGCTCTGCCGCTGACCGTACAGATCGAGGACGAGGGCCTCCGCCCGGCCGGCAGCGTGGAACTGGCCGCCGCCGGCGGGCTGACCCGCGCGCATCTGGAACGCATCGCGCAGCTGACCCTGGCCGATGTCCTGCCCCTGAGCCTGGCCTCATGGTATCAGGACTACATCCCCTACGGGGAACGCACCCCAGACTGGGAGCCAGCCCTGGAACGCTTCGCCTCGCGTTGGAACGGGGTGACAGTGAAGCCCCAATCCTGATCGTCCCAGACCTTTTTTAGCTCCTGCGGGTAAAGCAGAGCATGGTGATGTCGTCGGACTGGGCGGCTGCCCCGCGATGGGCCGCGATGGCCTCGAACACACGCCGCAGGATCTCTTCCGGCGCGTCGCCGCCGTGCGCTGCGAGCAACTCCTCGACACGATCCTCCCCGAACAGACGCCGCTCTTCGTCCATGGCCTCGGACACTCCGTCAGAGTACAGCAGACAGGTCTCCCCCGCGCCCAGCACCGTCCGATGCGGCGCATAGGGAAGGCCGCCCATGGCACCAACCACGGGCCCGCTCATGCCCTCGATGGCGCGCACGGCCCCGTCCCGGCCAACGACCAGGGGCTGGCAGTGTCCGCCGTTGGCATATTCAAGCTCACCCGTGGCGGGGTCGAAGATGCCGATAAAAAGGGTCACGAACATACAGCCCGGATTATTCTCGCTCAACCTGTCGTTGATGCGGGTCATGACCTCGGCCGGATCCGAGATCTGGGCCAGGGCAAAGCGGACCAGGGTCACGGTCATGGACATGAACAGGGCCGCCGGGACGCCTTTGTCGGAAACGTCGCCGATGATGAGAGCCTGCCTGCCGTCCGCCACCTGAAAAAAATCGAACAGATCCCCGCCGACCTCCTTGGCCGGTTCCAGAAACGAGGCCACCAGGCAATCCGGATGGGCGGGAGCATTCGCGGCTGGCAGGATGCCCATCTGAATGTCCCGGGCGGCGTTCAACTCGCCCTCCATGCGCTGCTTGATCGTTGTGGTCTCCATGAGCGTGCGGATGTTCTGATCCAGGGCCCGCCCCATATCCCCGAAGGCCGCAGCCAGGGTGCCAACCTCGTCGCGCTGACCCACCGGCAACTCCCGCGCCAGGGCAAGAAGGGGCGAATCTCCGGCATCGCGGACCAAGGTGGCCTGGGTCAGGTCGATGCCGGCCAGGGCCTGGGCCTGGTTCGTCAGGGTGCGCAATGGTTTAATGAGCCGGGCCGTGACCAAAAGCATGCCCAACACGCTCAATACCGCCGAGCCCAAGGCGAAGGCGACCATGCGCCGCAGCAGAACCCTGGCCGGAGCCTCCATCTCGTCCCGGGGCACGGCGGCCACAATGTACCAGTCCAGGGCCTTGAAGTGGGCGATGCGGAAGACCCGGGAACCGGCTCCCCCCTCCTGGTCCGCAAAATCCACGAACCCCTTCTCCCGGGCCTGCTCCAGGCCTTCGCGGGGGATGAACCCCTCCTCGCGTCCTTGGGGATTGCCCTTGAAGGCAAGAATCCGACTGTCGCCTGAAATCAGGGCCAAAAAGCCGTTCTCATGCAACTCCAGAGAATCGAACTTCTCCTGGGTGCTGTCGGCGATCTGCCGCTCCGTGGTCGCCGCCTCCTTCTGCATATCCGAAAGCTGCATGGCCAGGGCGATGACGGCCTCGCGCTCGGGCACGGGGAGAAAATAGACCAGCAGGGGGCCGGGAGCGCTTGGCAGCACGCCCGCCAGGTCCCGATCCAGACCGAAAACCGCGAACATGCCGTCGGCAGGCAGCCGCTCGTGGCGCATCATGGTCGCGATGGGGCGTCCCTTGAGGTCCGCGCGTTCAGGGTCCATGGCCAGTTCGCGGATCAGCGGGCTGCCAAGGATGCGCGCCCCCGACGCCTCGAAAAGGTCGAGGTGCAGACCGAAACCCAGCAGTGGACGCGCCCAGCTGCCAATGACCCGTTCCCCGGCCCCGACAGGCAGCCCTTCCATATCCAGCCAGGTGGTCCGGGTCAGAAGGGCCATCTGCCGAAGCTGACTCTTGCGCTGCATCACACCCAGGATGTTGTTGGCGAGCAGGCTCAGGTAGCGGGAGCCGATGTTGTCCTCGACCAGGACCACCACGTTGCCGAAGGATTCCCGCTCGCGCCTAAGGCTCATGTCGTTGAGCTCGCGAAAGGTCAGCAGGATAATGGGCACCGCAGCCAGGGCGATGGCCGCCACGACCAGGGAAAAGAGCTTGGTGCGCAAGGACAGAACCATGACTACTCCACCATCCCGAGGCGCTGCAGCTTCTTGCGCAGGCCCTCGCGGGTGATGCCCAGCAGTTCGGCGGCCCTGGTCTTGTTGCCCGCGCAGCGGGACAGGGCCTCGGAGACCACCCGTCGCTCGACGAGCTGCAGGTTGAGGTCCGCCCCGCCTGTCTCAAGCGGCCTGTGATCCGGATCCGAACCATTGCCACCAGAGAACACTGCGCCGCCTGCAGAGCTTGACGTCTCAGAAATATTTGCCCCGAGCGAGGACACGACAACGCGGGAGGAGTCCGTAATGCGTGGCGAAAGATCCACAGCTTCGACACGATCACCCACCGTGAGGGAGGCGGCCCGCTCCATCTCGTTGCCCAACTCGCGCACGTTGCCCGGCCAGAGGTAGGCCAGCAGAGCCTCCCGTGCTCCGGCGGCCAGGATCAGGCGGGGGCGGCCCATCCGCGCGCAATGTTCCTCCAGGAAATGCTGGGCCAGGAGCAGGATGTCGTCGCCGCGCTCGCGCAAGGGAGGCAGACGGATCTCCGCCACGCTGATCCGATAGTACAAGTCCGACCTGAAACGCCCCTCCCGTACCGCATCCTCCAGGCTGACGTTGGTCGCGGCGATGACCTTGACATCCACGGGGAGCGGCTTGTTGCGCCCCACGCGTTGCACCTCCTGCTCCTCCAGCACGCGCAGAAACTTGGCCTGATGCGGAAGGCTCATCTCGCCCCCCTCGTCCAGGAAGAGCGTGCCGCCGCTAGCCTCCTCCACCAGGCCGCGCCTGAAGCCCACTCCCGAAGCCGCCCCTTTTTCAATGCCGAACATCTCGCTTTCGAAGAGGTTCTCGGGGATGGCCGTGCAGTTCACAGCCACGAAAGGCCCCTCGCGACGCGGAGAATTGTAGTGCAGCATCTTCGCGACGACCTCCTTGCCCGCTCCCGTGGGACCAAGGATCACGGTGTTGATGGGGCGTCTGGCGATGGACAGGGCCAGGTCCACGACCTTGCGCATGCCCTCGGAACTGCCGATGATCCGCCGCGGCTGGTAGGCGTCCTGCACGGTCTGCATGAGGTACCGATTGCGCTGGGCCAGCAGGGCCCGGATCTCCTCCAGTTCCACGTTGCGGGCCTTGAGCTCGGCGATGAGTTCGTCGCGGTGGAATTCCCGGCCCGCGACCTTGACGAGCATCATGCCGAAGGCCTCGGCCAGGCGCACGTAGTCCTCGGGACCGGCATCGGGACGGGTCAGGTCGAAGAGCTGCTCCTCGCTGGCGGGGCGGCCCCAGGCCAGGTCGTCGCAAAGGGAGATGATCGTGCTCAGAAACTTACTCTCGTAGGTCATTCGTGCCGCCTTGAGCTATCTACCGCGCGCCGCCGGTTCCGAGACTCTGCACCCAGCGCAGCACCTCGGCCACGGGCCCGATGAGGTCCTTGGGGATGTAAGCGTTTTCCGTGCCCGTCTCGAAGAGGGCGTGCGCCAGGGGAACGTTCTGCATGATCGGGATGCCCTCCTCCTGGGCGATCTCGATCATGCGCCGGGCCAGCAGCCCCTCGCCCTTGGCCAGAATGATCGGCAGGGGCGTCTTGTCCTTCTCGTAGTCTATGGCCACTGCAAAATGGGTCGGATTGGTGACCAGCACCTTGGCCTTGCGCACGTTGCCCAGGGTGTTCTGCGACAGCATCTCCTGATGCAGCTGCTTGCGCTTGCCCTTGATCATGGGATCGCCCTCCATCTCCTTGTACTCACGCTTGACCTCGTCTTTGCTCATCATGTGCTGCTTGTTGTACTGCCAGCGCTGGAAGAGGTAGTCCACCGCGGCGATGACGCAGAACGCACCGGCCGCGGCGTAGAGCAGGTCGTGCATGGCCGCGCCCAGCACCGACCACAGGTGTCCCATGTTGCCGTTGGGGATGGAGAAGAGGGTCTTCAGGTGCGCGGACATGACCACCCAGACCACCCAGGACAGGACCACGACTTTGAGTACGTTCTTGAGGAACTCCACAGCGTTCTTGACGGAGAAAACCTTCTGGAACCACTTGGATGGACTTATGTTTTCAAGCTTGGGCATAGCGCCCTTGAAAGCGAAAAGAACACCGACCTGGGCCAGGTTGGACGCGATGGAGGTGGCCATGACCAGGCCGATGATGGGCAGAACCAACTTCATGAAGCACGCCACCGTGACGTCGACGGCCTGGGGCAGAGCCTGCTCGAAGGGCAGGCTCATGACGATCATGGGCACCTCAGTCATGGTCGAGAGGGTCTCGTAGATGGATTCGCTCATGGCCGAGAGGTACACGGCGATGGCCAGCACGGACATGGCCGCCGGCACATCCTGGCTCTTGCAGACGTCGCCCTTCTCCCGCGCCTCCCGCAGGCGCTTCGGCGTGGCTTGTTCTGTTTTCTCACTCATGGAACAGGATCCTCACCACGGCCAGGTCATTGCCGATGGTGGCGAAGAGCCCTTCGATCTGGGTCATGAGAAGCCCAAAGGACACGAACAGAAGAAAGGCCGCCAGGGCGCTCTTGATGGGCATGCCAAGAATATACACGTTGAGCTGAGCTGCGAAACGGTTGATAAGACCAAGCGACATGTCCGTGAGCAGACAGGCGGCCACGATAGGGGCCGAGAGCAGAATCATGGTGCCCATGAGCCAGGCCACGCGACCGGCGAAAAACAGGGGCACGTCCGCGCCGCGCTCGAAGAGGCCCGCGGGCAGCACCGATGCCACGGGCCACGTCTCGTAACTGGAGTAGACCAGGGTGATGAAGGCCAGGAAGGCTCCGCCGGAAAAAAACATATACACCGCGCACTGAAAAAGCAGGGAGCCCAGCGGGGAGGTTTCCTCTCCGGACAGGGGATCGGCGCCAGAGGCCATGGATGCGCCGCGCTGGTTATCGATGAAGAAGCCCGCGCACTGTACGGCCCAGAACAGCATCCCGGCTAAAAAACCCAGCAGGAAACCCAGCAGGGTCTCCTTGAGCAGGATGAGAGCCAGGCGTCCCATGACGGCCGTGGTCAGAACCTGGGGCACATCGAGCTGATTCAGGACCATGGGATGGATGAACATATAGCAGGCGAAGGCCACGGCCACGCGGATCTGTCCGGTGACAATGGTGCCGCCCATGAACGGCACTGTCTGCATGATCATGAACAGACGCGGCATGCCCAGAAGCACGGCCAGCAGATGGTTCATGACGTGGAGTTCCTGAAAGAGGGCCACCAGATTCATCCGCCTCCCCTTTGTCCATCACAATAAGTAGAAATTGTTGAAGATTTCCATCGAATACCGCAAAATCTCGCCGCACAGCCAGCCTCCCAGCACGAACAGGGTCGCGATGACCGCGATGAGTTTCACGCCAAAAGACAGTGTCTGCTCCTGAAGCTGGGTGATGGCCTGGATCAGACTGAAGACGATACCCACCACCGAGGCGACCACGATGGGCGGCAACGAGAGCATGAGCACAAGGTACAGGGCCTGCACGGCATAATTAATGGCAGTGGCTTCCATCACCTCTCCTTGGGAAGTCGACGACGGCCCCGGGGCCGGGCTCTACAGGCGTATCCTGTTCACGGGCTGGACCGAAATCTCCGGCGTGATCTCCTGGTACGACACGACGGCCAAGCCGTAGTGTTCCCCCTCGATGAGCCGACGCACATACCGGCGGATGTCCATGGACACCACCAGAACGGGCTTCTGGGTGCTGGTCTTGTATCTGCCTGCGGCCTCGCCCACGGCCTTCATGAAACGCTGGGTGGTCTCCGGGTCCAGGGCCAGAAACGCGCCGGCAGATGTCTGCCGGATGGCTTTGCGGATGGTCTCTTCCACGGCGGGTTCCATCAGAATGGCTGGCAGCATGTTCTGCCCCTTGGAGTACATATAGCTGATCTGGCGTTTGAGGGCCGTGCGCACGTACTCCGCCAGCATGACCGCGTCCTTCTCCTTGGGGCTCCATTCCACCAGCGCCTCAAGGATGCCGCGCAGGTCGCGAATGGAGACCTGCTCCTGCACCAGACGCTGGAATATCTCGGCGATACGCTGGGTGGGCATGAGGCGGGTAGCCTCGCGCACCAGGTCCGGGGCACGTTCCTCCATGCGATCCAGGAGGTATTTGGTCTCCTGCAGGCCCAGGAAGGACGAGGCGTGGCGCGACAGGATCAGGGACAGGTGGTAGGCCAGGATGCGCGGATGGCTCATGCAGGAAATGCCCACGCGGGCCAGGCTCGGACTCTGGGCCCCGGGCACCCACAGAGGCTCCACGTCTGGCAGGAAGCGCTCGCCCTCCTTCACGTCCACGCCAAGCATCCGCAGATTCTCGCGCGTATCCCGGACCAGAACCATGCCCCGCTCCAGCTTCCCCCGCGACATGGGGATCTCGTTGACGTGCAAGGCGTAGCTCAGGTCTTCAAGAGCGGGGTTTGGGCGAATGTTGATGCCCGGAAAGGGCACGCCCAGGTCAAAATACAGGGCTCGGCGCAAGCTCGCCAGTTCCTCGTTGAGGGAATCGTAGTCGAGGCTGTCCCCCATGTCCTCGGAGATGTCGAGGATGATGGGCACTGTCGGCGCGAACTCGTCCCGCTGTCCGCCAGGCATGGGCTTGCCCGACTTTCTGGGCGTGGCCGAAGGCTTGAGGGACTTGGTCAGCTCGGCCCGGGCATCGTGGCCCTGGGGCAGCAGGCTGATGCGGCGCAGCACGTAGCCCAGCCCACACAGGCTCGCAGCCAGGGCAAAAAGCTGCGGCTTGGGAAAACCGGGGATGAGACCAAAGAGGAAAACCAGCCCCCCGGACATAAGCAGGGCCTTGGGCTGGTTGAAGATTTGCTCGCCGATCTGAGTACCGACGTTGACCTCGGAGTCACCGGTGCGGGTGATGAGGATGCCGGCCGAGATGGACACCAGCAGGGACGGGATCTGGGAGACCAGGCCATCTCCGATGGTCAGGATGCCGTAGACGTGCAGGGCCTCGCTGGCCGACATGCCGTTCTGGGTGATGCCGATGATGGTCCCGCCGACGATGTTGACCACGGCGATGATCATGCCTGCGATGCTGTCGCCCTTGACGAACTTCATGGCGCCGTCCATGGCCCCGTACATCTGGCTTTCCTGACTCACGCGCTGGCGGCGGGACTGAGCCTCGGTCATGTCGATGACCCCGGCGCGCATGTCCGCGTCGATGGACATCTGCTTGCCCGGCATGGCGTCCAGGGTAAAGCGGGCCCCGACCTCGGCCACTCGCTCGGCGCCCTTGGCGATGACCAAAAACTGCACGATGGTCAAAATGAGGAAAACCACGGCGCCGACCACGAAATTGCCGCCCAGGGCGAAGTCGCCGAAAGTAAAGATGATCTCGCCCGCGTCGGCTTGAAGGAGGATGAGACGTGTGGTGGTGATGTTGAGTCCCACCCGAAACAGGGTGGTGAAAAGCAGCATGGTCGGAAAGACCGAAAAGTCCAAGGCCGTGCGTACGTACATGGACATCATGAGCATGATGAAAGACAAGGCCATGTTCAATCCGATAAAGGCATCCACCAAAGGCGTAGGTAGGGGCAGAATCATGAGCCCGATCACGATGACCAGCAGGGCGACGATGGACAGGTCGTTGTGTCTGGTGACCATGCCCACGGCCGACCGGGCTATGGCGAATGCGTTCATGCTCTGCTCCCGCTTTTATCTGATCGGGCCGGCGTTGCCCCCCCGCCGGACTGGCCGCCGTCAAGGCGTCCTCCGAGTCCGATGAAGGCGTCCACCGCCTGCCTGGCCTCCTCGCGCCGATCCTGCCGCCACAGGGCTCGGGCTCGCAGCAGGTGCAGGGCGGCCTCGCGGGACGAAAGGACACGGGCGTCCATGGCCTTGCGCAAGTTGTCCAGAGCCGCTCCCGGCTCGTCGCGTTCCAGGTCCACCGCCGCCATGCTGGCGTGGGCCAGACGGTCAAGAGAATCAAGGATCGGCGCGCCGGAGCTTCCGACACGCTCTCCGGCAAGGGCGATGAGGGCGGCGAAAAGGCGGCCTGCCCGCTCCAGCTCGCCCATGCGCAAATACATGTAACCAAGAATGAGCAGGGTCTCGCGGTGCTGTCGCTCGAGATTCACGCTAGCCTCCGATCATCAGACCGGTGTAGGCCTGCAGAAGGTCCCGGTTCTCCAGCAACAGGCGCAGATCCGTGTTCAGAAAATCCCGCACTTCCGGATGCTGGCTGTCCGTGAGGGCCGCGAAGCTTTCACGCAGGTTGGCAGCGAAAACCTCGGGCCGCAGCAACTCCCCGTCGCCCACGTCCGGGCACAGGGCCTGCTCCACGAGTTTGGCGGCGTTGAGGGGCGAATACAGCTCCTCCAGCCCGGCCTCGCGCAGCACGCTGGCAGCCAGAGGCCTGGCCCGTGGCAGTTGTCCGTCGGCGGCAAGTCCCGGGTCCAGGATATCCTGAATACCCAGGGACGGATCGAGCAGATTATTGATGGAAGAAACCATGAAAACTCCGTTGATCTGAAATCGGTGACGGCGTCCCCGCAGGCGGAACGCACCTCTCTTCTACCTGCGCTCCATGACAAATTCCGTGCAGCGATGGTCGCCGCCAGGCTCAATCACGTAGCGTTGATGAAACCTCAGTGGCAAGAGCGGGTCGGAGTCTATGTCGACCGTAACGGTGTTATCCTCACGCTGGACCGCTGTCACTGAAAAATCCCCGTGTTCGCTGAACTGAACCCCGGGAAAGGTCGTGCTCAGCACGCGCGGCATGATCAGAGCGGCCTGGCTGAAGGCCTGAAGGGTCCGGGCCATTTGGCCCGGCGACACGGTCATGCTCCGGACATGATCAATAAGGGCCGTGAACATCGGATGGGTTGGCACGTTTTCCGCGTCCGGAATACCAAAGGGCTGGGCCTGCATGCCTCGCCCGTCGGCGGACTCCATGCGCATGACGGTATTCCGCCCTCGCCGTCTGAAATCCGTGGTCAGACCGTAGGCGTTTTCGGGTCCATAGTCCTTGAGGCTGGACATGCCCAGGTCAAGAGCGACGTCATCCTGGGTCAGGCGCGCCCCGGGCCGGGTCAACTCCAAGAGCTTGGGAAAAGAAACGCCCAGGTTGAACGCGCCGAAAACCATGGCGTCCCCTTGACTCTCGAGCACGTCCGGGCAGGCGGCACGCAGGGTCCGCTCGTACGTGGAAAACACATGACCGAGCAAGCGTCCGCCCAAGGCGTCTTCCTTGAGATTCCACGGCGCGGAATTTCCGGTCACGGCTCGCCAGATCTGGGAGGCGGACAGCGGGCGGTCGCCGCTCGCGTCCTGGGCCGCGACAAGCGCGCGGGCATTGCTCTGCATCAAGTAGGGAAGCAGAAACCGCGACTCCTGAGGCACCGAAACCACAAGACGGCTGGCGATACCGCGCAGCGTTTCCATCTGGGCCGTGCCAAGGGGAGGCGAGACCCGGCCCAGGGCGATGTCCAAATCCGAAAAAGCGCGCGGCCGCAGTCGATTGATGCTGTCCATAACTTCGCCGCCGATGTGGCCGAGTTCGGTTACGGTCTGCTGGAAGAAAAAAGGATCGGGTTCGAGCCGCGTGCCCAAACGCCTGCCGACCTCCATGCGCAGCTCTTCCATGACCCGGGTGGCCGCGAGCATCGCAGGCGCGGAGGAGACGTCGATTCCGCGGCAGTAATTGAAGGCGCCGGAGATCTGCTGTCCCTGCGCGCCGTTCAGGCTTTCGAACATCCGGCCCAATTCCTCCTGCCCAAGCCCCGAGAATCCCACGGTCATCATGAGCATGCCGCCCAGGGCTTCCTCGCTGCCGGGCACCGGGTGCTCCGTAAGGCGGCGCGCCAGCGGCATGAACGAGGACGCAAGTTCGCCGACACCCTCCGAAAAACTCTTGTCCGTGTTCTGCTCCCGGCACAGGGTCTTCAAGCCCGAAGCCTTGTCTCGAGCGACCTCGGCCAAGCGGACAACGAGATCGAGGTCCCGCAGACCCGTGGACTGGACCACATCCTTCAGCACGGCCTTTTCCCGGGCGCTGAACACACCCCGCTCCATCCCTCGTCCCTGGGGCTCGGGCAGGGCGTCGATGCCGTCCAGGGCCGTCTTCAAGGCCCCCAAGGAATCGGCGATGGACCGCATGGCCACTTCACGAAGCCGGGCCGGATCGACAGGCCCCGGATTCGCGGCCATCCATTCGGAGCAGGCATCGCGAGCCGCGAGATTCATGGTGCCCGCGCGAATCGAGTCCGGGTTGATACCCGTGAGGTCCGCAGTGCGGGCCGCCTCGTCGAAGGCGGTGTAGAACATGACGGGATTATCCCCGATGTTGCCGTTGCCGCGCGGAAAAAATTCATCCAACACGGCCTCGAAGGTTTCGCTCCGCGCCTTGGACATCCCGTCCTCCTGGCGGGAACGGGCCACCCCGTCCAACCGAGCGCGCACGTCCTCGGACATGTCGGGAATGTCCACCCCGTGGGCGCGCACGAAAAGGCGCGTGGCGTCGGACAGTTCCTCGCTGGGAATCTCACGCTGGAAACTCTGGTCCACGAGATGACCGGCGCGTTCCTGATGGTTTCTTCCGGGAACGTTCATTTCCACCAACGCTTCTTCGGGCACGAGGCGCAGCATGACCATCATATGCGTCTCAAGGGCGCGATACGCGCCAAGGGAAGCCAGATGCAAACTCTGAACGCCCGGACCGCGCAGGGATCCGTCGCCGCAGGACAGGGCAACCGTGGTCAACTCCGACCGCAGCATGTCCTTGTACTGCCCCGGTTCCACGCCCCGCCGGGCCAGCAGAAGCTGGATCGCACCCGACTGGACATGCAGAAAATCATCGGACCCGAAGTCTCCGGTCACGCCATGGGTGCACGACTCCACGACATGGCTGTGCCGCCCGACCCGCTGCAGAAAATCCGGAGACATATCCCCGCCCAAAAGCGGATCGAGCATGCCGTCTTCTTCCAGCAGGACATTGATGAACCTGGGCAGCGTCGCCGGAGACAGCGCCTTGGGCTTCAGTTCGATGGGCGGGTTGACGGACATGGCCACGAACTCCCGCACCTCGGGCAGCTTCTTTTCCATGAAGGGCCGCAGCGCGCCTTCCAGAGCGCTCTTCGCCTGCGCCTTGGTGGGCATGGCCGGCGGCGGAACCAGGTGGTCCAGGATCCTGCGGGCTTCGGACTGCACCTGCGGGTGATGCGCCAGAGGCGAACCGAGATTTTCCGGAACGCCCAGCTCAGTCATGAGTTCCCGTCCCACGATGGAGCCGAGATCATTGAGCTGGAAGGAACGCACCGCGTCGCAGCGCCCTTCGGCCGAGCTTACATCTTTGCCCTCCATCCGGATGGCGGCGAAGAGCGTGTCCACATCTCCCCGATTCACGGCTCCGGAATCCACGGCCTGAATCAAGGTCTGCAATACGGCGCGGACATCCGGGGCGTTTTCGAGTTCCCGCAGGTTCGCTCCTCCTGCCCGCAACTCCTGCAACACATCCAGAGCCTTGCCGAGGGAATCGTCCAGCACGGCCATGATCCCTTCGAGACGCAAGACCTGGGCGTCAAGACCGTGTCCGTCGAAGGCGCGATCCAGTCCCTGGGCCAGCGCTCCCGTTTTCTCCAGAATGGCGTGCACCGTGGCGGCGCCGTCTCCCATGCCCCGCTCACGGCAGAGCTTGGCCACATGCTGGCCCACCACTTCGGCCTGGAGAAAGTCCCGCAGCAGTTCACCGGGAACGGCTTCGCCATGCAGAGCCTGGCCGCCGAGGGCATGAGTCATGCAGAACTGGCCAAAAGAAGTCCCGAATCCTTTGGGAATCACGCCTTTCTCAGCCAACTGCTGGCCGAACACGATGGCCTGACCCAGATCGCGGGACAATTGGCGATCCACCTGCTCCCTGACCATGGCGATATGACGGGTGCTCAGGGGTTTGCCCTCCTGCCGGCTGGCATCGAGCACTCCTTCGGCAATGGCGATATACTTACTGTAAACCGGGTCGCGGCGAATGGTGTCGAGAAAAGCCCTGGCCGTCGTATCGTTTTCCCTGGCCCTGGCGTGTCCCTGGAAAACGGAAAAAGCCGACGTCTTGGCCAGTTGTTCGTCCTGGCGCACAAAAACTTTCTGATCGCTCTGTGTTGCCCCGACTCCGGTCTGACGGAAAAAATTATCAATGCTCAGTGCCATGAATCCCCCCGATGGTCGTGAATCTGTCTGGAATACGATAACCGCCGACTCACACCCGGATCATGGATGTTTCCGCGGCCGCATCGGTCTGATCGTCCTCGGCTCCACGTTCCAATTCACGCAGATAGGTCTCAATCCGGCCCCCAGCCTGGGATTCGATTTCATCGTTCCATTCCCGCAAACGCCCGGTCCACTCATCGGCCAGGGCGACAAACCCCTCGACCCTGGCCACGAAACCGGCTCCGTCCAGATCGTTCAGCCTTACGGCCAGTTCCAGAAAGGCCAGGCCCGTACGTTCATCGAGACTGATAGCTGCGCCATGGGTCTCGGAGAGCAGAAAATTCGCCCCAAGCAAGCGGGCGTAAATCCGTCCACCCAGACCTGTCGGATACCCGATCTCCATGTGCAGCAAAAAGGATGAATCCGCCGGTCTGAAATGCAGCAGCACCGGCACGCCGTCGAGTAGAAATGCATACGCCCCTTCCCCGTCCTTTTCCACCTGCTGTCCCAAGGCCTGACTCAGCGCATCGATACAATCTTGCCTTCCCATGGTGTCTCCTTCTGGCATCGAACTATTGTATAAAAATGAAAAAATCAGAAA
>JFJP01006095.1_pt1 | contig 13085 bp, 10 predicted proteins | sample 431651 | NCBI WGS metagenome assembly JFJP01 (sample SAMN02602958, study PRJNA72255) | Microbial mat metagenome, whole genome shotgun sequencing project. | biome: fresh water; feature: sink hole; material: water; isolation source: purple microbial (photo- and chemosynthetic) mats found in...
CCAGGGCCACGGGCCATGGCCGTGACCGAGGCACCGGCCAGCAAAACGGCGGCCGAAGCGGCCAAAAGGCGTTGGGTCAGTTTGTTCATGGTCATTCTTTCAATGTGAAACCAGGCAGTGCGTCTGCCACCGTTCCCTTGTCAGCGGCTGGTGCCGTTGTGGGATGGATGAACTGTGAACCCCGCATGTAATGCGCAGTTGGCTGCTGTGTGATGCTGTGTAAAGTTTTGGCAAGCAGTGGTTTCAAGCCACCGCATAGCCTTCTTCGGCAATGGCAGCAGCCAAGGCTTCACGTGGCTGGCTGCTGTGGATCTCCACGTGGTTGTGGGTGCGGTCGGCGGTCACTTGGGCTTGGGGGTCCAGCTGTTTCACGGCTTGCACCACTGCTTTTTCGCAATGGCCACAGGTCATGCCGGTGACGGTGAATGTGTGAATAGGGGTGTGTGACACAGCCAAAGCCTTTCAAGGGGGTTAATCTGGTGGTTATGAACCCCCATTTTGAAACAGACACCGCCTCAGATACCACCGCACCTGTGTGCGATGTGGGTGTGGGCGGCATGACATGCGCTTCGTGCGTGGGTCGTGTGGAGCGGGTGTTGAAAAAACTGCCTGGCGTGGCCGAGGCGACTGTGAACCTGGCAACTGAATCGGCCCGTGTCACCTGGCAACCTGGCGCGGTGCCCCCGGCCGAATGGGCCGACCTGCCCGCCCGTGTGGCCCGCAGCGTGCGCGATGCCGGTTACGAAGCCCGGGCGGTGGACACACCGGACGCCGACGCCACCCCCCCCACCCGGCTGGGCATTCGCACCGATGTGTGGCCCGTTTTGTTGGGTCTGTTGCTGTCGGCCCCGCTGGTGCTGCCCATGCTGGGTGACCTGGCAGGCAAACACTGGATGCTACCGGGCTGGCTGCAATTTGCGCTGGCCACGCCGGTTCAGTTTGGGCTGGGTGCGGTGTTTTACCGCTCGGCCTGGCACGCCCTGAAAAACCGAACTGGCAACATGGAACTGTTGGTGTCCATTGGCACCACGGCTGGTTGGGCCTTGTCCACCTGGATCTGGTGGAAGGCCGAACCTGGCGATATGGTGCACCTGTACTTTGAGGTGCTGCTGGGCAAATGGCTGGAAGCACGCGCCAAACGACAGACCACCAGTGCCATCCGCGCCCTGCAAAGCCTGCGCCCCGATGTGGCCCACCTGTTGCCCGATGGCGTGCGCCGCACCGACGCCATCGACGTACTCGTGGCCGAGCTGCTGCCCGGCGACACTGTGCTGGTGCGCGCCGGCGAACGCTTTCCGGCCGATGGCCGCGTGGCAGACGGCCACACCCAGGCCGACGAGTCCATGCTCACTGGTGAAAGCATGCCCGTGGCCAAAGGCGTGGGCGATGCCGTCACCGGCGGCAGCTTGAACGGCGACGGTGTGGTGCAAGTGGCCGTTTCGGCTGTTGGCACGCAAAGCACGCTGCACAGAATCATTGCGCTGGTGCAAGACGCCCAAACCGGCAAAGACAAGGTGGCTGCCGTGTTTGTGCCCGTGGTGCTGGCCATTGCCTTGGTCACTTGTGTGGGCTGGCTGGCACATGGTGCCAGCACTGAACAGGCCCTGCTGAACGCCGTGGCCGTGCTGGTGATTGCCTGCCCCTGCGCGCTGGGGCTGGCCACACCGGCCGCCATCATGGCGGGCACCGGTGTGGCGGCACAACACGGCATCCTGATCAAAGACGCCGTGGCGCTGGAACTGGCCCACCGGGTGGACGTGGTGGCTTTCGACAAAACCGGCACCCTCACCCAAGGCCAACCTGTGTTGACCGAACTCGTGCCTGCACCGGGTGTGGATGCTTCCCACACCCTTGCACTGGCGGCCCGGCTGTTGGCCGACAGCGAACACCCCCTGGCCCACGCTGTGCGGGTGGCCGCCGCCGCACAACAACCAGCGGCTGACGCCGCAGTGGTGCCCGAGTTGGTGGAGGTGGCCAACGTGCCCGGCCGGGGCACCCAGGCCCGCTGGCCCATGGGCCTGTTGGAAGGGGGCCAAACCCTGCCCGTGCGCCTGGGCAGCTTGCGCTGGATGACCGAGCTGGGCTTGCAACTGGGCAGCCTGCAAGTGAAAGCCTTGCAACTGCAGCAAGCAGGGGCCAGCGTGTCGGCACTGGCCGTGGGGCCTCAGGTGCTGGCCCTGCTGGCGTTTGGTGACGAGCCCAAGCCCGGAGCGGCCGATACCATCCGTCGCTTGAAAGCACGGGGCATCAAGGTGGTGATGATCTCTGGCGACAACGCCGGTGCCGCCCAGGCCATGGCCGAACGCCTGGGCTTCAATCCACACTTGATGGATGCCCGCATGGAAGGCGTGGGCGAGGTGCTGGCCGAGGTGTTGCCCGGCGACAAGGCCGCGCACGTGACCGCCCTGAAACAAGGCGGCCACACCGTGTGCATGGTGGGCGACGGCATCAACGACGCCCCTGCCCTGGCCGCTGCCGACGTGGGCATGGCCATGAGCAACCCCCACACAGGCACGGGCAGCGGGGGCTCTGACGTGGCCATGCACGCCGCCGGCATCACCCTGATGCGTGGCGACCCCGCACTGGTGGCGCAGGCGCTGGACATATCGCGCCGCACCGTGGCCAAAATCCGCCAGAACCTGTTTTGGGCCTTTGCCTACAACGTAGCGGGCATTCCGCTGGCCGCGCTGGGCTACCTCAACCCCATGCTGGCCGGGGCGGCCATGGCATTCAGCTCGGTCACGGTGGTGAGCAACGCCTTGCTGCTGAAACGTTGGCGCCCTGACTGACTTCGTTCAAAAGTGGCTTTGCACAACCCTGTGTACAAAATTGGCACAACTTACAGGTTATCCACAGAAATGTGAGCAACTCAAGACTTGTTCATGTCTGTGCGACAGCAGAAAAGCGCACTTGGCCACACCATTGAACGTGCTGTAAGTGCTTGTCAGGTCAAACAAAAACAAGGTTGTCCACCGAAAGTCGTGTCCCTCTACTACTACTGCTAATTTGAAATAGAAATTAAAGATAAGAAAGAAACAGCATGGTCTCTGGGAGCGGCGATTTCGCTGGGTATCACCCGGTTTGCGTATGGTTTGCTGCTGCCGCCTATGCGGGCCGATTTGGGCTGGAGCTACACGCTGGCCGGTGCCATGAACACGGCGAATGCCGCTGGGTACTTGCTCGGTGCCCTCAGTGCCCCGTGGCTGATGCGCCGGGCCGGCGTGCCGCATGTGCTGGTGGGTGCGTCGCTGCTGGCCAGTGTGTTCATGGCGGGCAGCGGGTTTTTCACGGGCGCGGCACCGTTGCTGGCGCAGCGCCTGTTGGCCGGGGTGACCAGTGCCTGGGTGTTTGTGGCCTGTGGCCTGCTGGCCGCACGCCTGGGCCAGTGGTACCCCACTCGCAGCGGGCTGATGCTGGGCGTGGTGTACGGCGGCGTGGGCTGGGGCATTGTGTTGTCGGCCCTGGCGGTGCCCGGTGTGCTGACCGCACACAGCCATGAACCGCATGGCTGGGCCTGGGCGTGGTGGTGGCTGGCGCTGGCCTGTGTGATGGCCACGGCTGCGCTGGTGTGGCCCGCACATTTTTTCAAGCAAAAAGAGGCTCTAATGCTTGATGATATTGCTGTAGCAGCTATCAATCATTCAGCTACTTCACCCGCACCCCAGGCCCACAGCACGGTGTATTGGGTGCGCAAGCTGGGTTTTGCCATGGCGGGGTACGCGTGTTTTGGTATCGGATACATCGGGTACATGACGTTTGTGATCGCGCTGTTGCGCGATCAAGGGGTGGCCCCGGCCGACATCACGCTGTTCTATGCACTGTTGGGGGCGGCGGTGGTGGCTTCAGGCCGGTTGTGGGCGGGCTTGCTGGACGGTGCCAAGGGCGGGGGTGCCCTGTCGTTGCTCAATGGCTTGCTGGGTGTGGCCACGGTGTTGCCTGCGGTCACCACCGCCTGGCCGCTGCTGCTGTTGTCGGGCGTGTTGTTTGGGGCGGTGTTTTTGTCGGTGGTGGCGTCTACCACGGCGCTGGTGCGCCACAACCTGCCGGTGGCGCAGTGGCCGGTGGGCATCAGCGCGTTCACCATCGTGTTTGCGGTGGGGCAAATCTTTGGGCCGTCTGCTGTGGGCTGGATCGCCGACGGCCCTGGCGGCCTGGCCCGTGGGCTGTTGTGTTCGGCCCTGGCGCTCTGGCTGGGGGCACTGTTGGCCTGGCGCCAGAAGCCCTTGGTTGTGCCTGCCTGAGTGCAATTGGCTCCTTGTACAGGCCTTGAAAGCGGTAAGGTCTGCAACCAATTGACCGGTATTTGAAGGAGAAACCTCCATGAGCCTGGGTGACTTTGCCTATGCCAACCACAGCAACCGCTTTTTGGGTGCCGCCTCGCTGCACGAGCGTCCGCACGCGCCTTTTGTCGTGGCCGGTGTGCCGTTCGACGGCGCGGTCACCAACCGCCCCGGTGCCCGTTTTGGCCCGCAGACCATCCGCACCGCCAGCCTCATGTTGTGCGACGGCATTCACCCGCTGTTCAACGTGTCGCCGCTGGCCCATGTGGCCGACGCAGGCGACATGCGCCTGCCCAATGCCTCACCCCTGCCCGAGGTGCGCGGTCACATCGAGCGTCAGGCCTCAGCGTTGATGGCGCAGCACCACAGCGTGTTTCTGGGGGGCGACCACTCTGTCACGCTGGCGCTGTTGCGTGCGGCCAAAGAGCGGTTTGGCAATGGCGAACCGCTGGCTCTGGTGCACTTTGATGCGCACTGCGACACCTGGACCGACCACTTTGGCGAGCCCTCAGGCCACGGCACCTGGACATACGAAGCCATCCGCGAAGACCTGGTCAGCGCCAGCCACACCGTGCAAATTGGCCTGCGCTCCAGCGGCGTGCGCGAAGCCCGCGAATATGTGCAAGACATGGGCGGCCTGATTTACACCGCCCGCCAGCTGCGGGGCAAAGACGGCGAGGGGCTGGCAGACGTCATCGCAGCCATTCACCAGCGCATTGGCCACCGCCCTTGCTACCTGACGCTGGACATTGACGTGCTTGACCCTGCGTTTGCCCCCGGCACCGGCACGCCCGAGCCCGGCGGCCTGACCAGCAGCCAGTTGTTCACCTTCATGGAAGGGCTGGCCCCGCTCAACACCGTGGCCATGGACTGTGTGGAAGTGGCCCCCGCCTACGACCACGCTGAGCTGACCACCAACGCCGCTGCCACCGCCGTGTGGACCTACCTGAGTGGCCAAACGGCCAAGCACCTGTCAGCGCAGCCGCAGCAGGCCATCGAGATGTTTCCCAACCGCCGTTTGCCCGGGGTGCAGCCATGAGCGGCGGCCTGCTGGCATCTGACACACGGCTCAACCAGCAAAGTTACTACGAGGCCAGTGTGGACCGTGGCCCCGGCTGGGCACCGTTGGCAGGCAAACTGCAAACCGACGTGGCGGTGGTGGGCGGCGGCTTTGCAGGGCTGTGTGCGGCCATTGAATTGCGGCAACGCGGATACAGCGTCGTGCTGCTGGAGGCCGACCGCGTCTGCAGCGGTGCCTCGGGCCGCAACGGGGGCCAAGCCATCGTGGGGTATGCCAGCGGGCAAGGTCCGTTCGAGAACCAGTTGGGCGAAGCCGATGCCCGCCGTGCCTGGGACATGTCGCTGCAGGCCATCCAGGTGTTGGATGGGCACATCAACCGCTTTGGCATCGCCTGCGACCGGGTCAACGGTTACCTGTACGTGGCCGATTCGCCGGGCAAAGCCCGAACCTTGTTGGCCGACATGGAAGACACCGAGCGCCACTACGGGCTCAAGGCCGATGTGGCCACCGGTGCCGACGTGGCCCGCCACATCGACAGCCCGCTGTACCACGCGGCGGCTTACGAAACCACCTCAGGCCACCTGCACCCGCTCAAGTACGGCATGGGCCTGGCCCGCGCGGCGCAAGGGCTTGGCGTGAAACTGTTCGAGCAGTCGCCGGTCACGGCGCTGCAGCGGGGCCCCAAGCCTGTGCTGCGCACCGCCCAGGGTGAGGTGCACGCCGCCCAGGTGGTGCTGGCGGGCAACTGCATGCTGCCCGAGTTCGGTCCGCAGGTGGCCCCCGAGATTGCGCCGCGCATCATGCCCGTGGGCACCTACATCATTGGTACCGAGCCGCTGCCGCCGGAGCTGTGCGCCCAGCTGATTCCCCGCAACGCGGCGGTGTGCGACAACAACTTTGTGCTGGACTATTTCCGCTTCAGCGCCGACCACCGCCTGCTGTTTGGCGGGCGCGTGAGCTACACCACCCAAACGCCCAAGAATTTGAAAGAAATCATGCGCCAGCGCATGGTGCAAGTGTTCCCGGCACTACAAAAAGTGGGGGTCGATTTTGTGTGGGGCGGGTTTGTGGACATCAGCATGAACCGCGCCCCCGACTTTGGCCGCCTGGGCACCAATGTGTATTACCTGCAAGGCTTCAGCGGCCACGGGGTGGCTCTCACGGCCTTGGCCGGCCAACTCGTGGCTGAGGCGGTGGCCGGAGACAGCCAGCGGTTTGACGTGTTCGCCCGTTTGCAGCACCGACAGTTTCCGGGCGGGCCGCTGCTGCGCACCCCCACGCTGGCATTGGGCATGCTGTGGCACCGGTTGATGGATGTGGTGCGTTGAAGGTTGGTCAAACGCGCTGAAAATACAGACATCCAGCGGGCTGTGCATCGGTGTAACACCCCGCGTGTGTCTGGCTTTGAAGTTCGGGGTGCTTGCAATGAAATCGGGTTGGTTCAGTTTCACATCGTTGTCTCAAGTGGTGGGTGCGTTGGCTTTGGTGGGCCTGCTGTTGTACGGCTGGAGCACGGGTCAGCAGTTGCCGTTGTGGCCTGCGGTGCTGGTGGTGGGCGTCAACGTGGTGCTTGCAGTGCGGCTGGTGCTTGAGATCAAGGCCCGGCGCTCGGGGGCAGGGTCAGACGCGGAAAACCGCCACCGATAGTTTCAACTCCTGGCAACCAGCCCGCAGGTTGTCGGCTGCGGCGCTGGCCTGCTCCACCATCGCGGCGTTTTGCTGCGTCACGTTGTCCAGGTGAACGATGGCGGTGTTGATTTGTGCCAGCCCGTTGGCCTGTTCGTGGGTGGCGTGGCGGATTTCCTCTACCACCGACTGGGTGGTCCGGATTTCCCGGACGATTTCGTTCATGGTTCCGCTGGCACCCTTCATCTGGTTCACACCGACGTTCACCTGCTGAACGGAGGTTTGGATCAGGTCCTTGATTTCCTTCGCAGCTGCTGCGCTGCGCTGTGCCAGTGCGCGGACCTCGCCAGCCACCACGGCAAAACCCCGGCCCTGTTCACCGGCCCTCGCAGCTTCAACCGCCGCATTGAGCGCCAGGATGTTGGTCTGAAAAGCGATGCTGTCGATCACTCCGATGATGTCGGCGATTTGGCTGGATGAGCGCTCGATGGCTTGCATGGACCCGCTCACAGTCTGAATGGCCCCCTGGCCGTCCGACGCAATCCCGACACTGCGCTGGGTCTGAGTGGCGACGGAATCTGCGTTGTCCGAGGTGTGCCGCACGGTGGCCGACAGCTGTTCCATGGAGGCGGCTGTCTCTTGCAGACTGCTGGCCTGGGTTTCGGTGCGCTGGCTCAGGTCCAGGCTGGCACCGGCGATTTCTTCCGCTGCCTGAGAAAAACCCTCCACTTCGTGGCGAACGTCGCCCACGACCGCTCGCAGGTTGACCTGAATCTGGGTGAGGCTGCGAATGAGGCTCGCAATCGGTTCCGGGCCGCTGGGCTGCAGGCCTTGTGTGAGGTTGCACGCCGCCACATCCCGGGCCAGGACACCCGCCTCACGCAGCGGCCGATCGACGTTGGCGCTGAACCACCACAGGATGAGCGCCGAGCCCAGCACCATGGTGCCGGACTCGAGTATGACGGCGAGGTGTTCGGAAACGAACAGAAGCGATGTCAAACTGAGGGAGAGGGTCAGTAACAGCAGCATGCCCAGCCTGAAGGTGGCCGTGCTGCGCGACCAGCGGTCCAGCCAGCCCATGACACCGCTGCGCTGCACATGGCCCTGGTGGAGCCTGATACCGCTGTCACCTGCCTGCATGTGGGCGTACAGCGCCTCGGCGGCCTGAATCTGCTGGCTTGAGGGCTTGGTGCGAACCGACATGTAGCCCGAAGGTTTGCCGTTGTCCATGATGGGGGTCACGTTCGCCTGCACCCAATAGTGGTCGCCGTTTTTGCGGCGGTTTTTCACCATACCTGTCCAGGGCAGACCGCTGCCGATGGTGCGCCACATGTCGCGGTAGGCCTCGGGAGGCATGTCCGGGTGGCGGACCAGGTTGTGAGGCTGGCCAATCAGTTCGTCGTATGTGAACCCGCTGACTTCGACGAACGCCTTGTTGCAGTGTGTGATTTCGCCTTTGCTGTTGGTGGACGACACCAGCATGAGGTGAGCGGGGTAGTCGTATTCTTTTTGGCTCACCGGGTGATTGATGCGCATGGTGCAGACCTTCCCAACGTTGTAAATCTGGAATAAGCGTACCCCATAATGTCCTGGACAAATGAAGGACGGTTCCCTACTTTGCGGAGCTTTACAACGGGTTCAAGTTCAGAAGGACTCCACGGCCGATGTCAGCACCCCTTCGCCCCCAATCCGCACGGTCAATGCATTGCGCCAATACCGGCCCGTGCCGCGCAATCGCAGCCAGCGGCGCATACCCGTAACCCACCACCAGCCCTCGCACATCGGTGCGGGCCAGGCAGTAGGCCGACAGGGGCCGCACGATCAGGTTCACTTTGGCGGCTTGCAGGGCCAGGGCCTGGTCGTCTGCGTTCGGCGGCAGGCGCAGGCACAGGTGCAGGCCTTGCTCGGCACCGGCAATCCACGGCCCGTCTGAATGGCCCAGCACCGGCTGCAAAGCGGCCACCAGCGCCCGCCGTCGTTCGGCATAAGCCTGGCGGGCTTTGCGCAGGGCGCTGGCGAAGTGGCCCATTTCAATGAACTCAGCCAGCGCCGCCTGCAGCGGCATCTGGCCAGGGCGGTTCAGGTCGTAGTGGGCCTGCTTGAACGCCGCCACCAGCGCCTTGGGCACCACCAGGTAGCCCAGCTTCAAGCCGGGGTACAGCACTTTGGAGAAGGTGCCCATGTACAACACGCGGCCATCGGCATCCAGCCCCTGCAATGACGACACGGGCGGGCCGCTGAAGCGGAATTCGCTGTCGTAGTCGTCTTCCAGCACCCAGGCGTTGTGCTGGCGTGCGGCTTGCAGCAGAGCCTGGCGGCGGGCCAGGCTCATGACCGCCCCGGTGGGGTACTGGTGGGAGGGCGTGGCGTACACCAGCCGGGGCGGGTGCTGGTGGTCGTGGGCTTGCGGGGCAATGCCTTCACCGTCCACCGGCACAGGGTGCAACGCCAGGCCGGTTGCCATGAAGGCCTTGACCGCGCCCCAGTAGGCGGGGTCTTCCACCCACACGGTGTCGCCGTGGTCGGCCAGCAGTTGGGCGCACAGTTCCAGCGACTGTTGGGTACCGCTGGTGATGATGACCTGGTCGGGCTCCAGTTGCACGCTGCGGAACACGCGCAGGTAGTCGGCCACGGCGCGGCGCAGAGGGCCGTGGCCGCCGCAGTCGTTGTAGTCGAGCATGTCGGGCCGGGTGTGGCGCCAGTGCTTGTTTTGCAGGCGCTGCCACAGCGCCACGGGGAAGGCGCTGAAGTCTGCCGGACCGGGGGTGAAGGGCTGCACTTCCAGCTGGCTGGCATTGAAGCTGTGGGCCAACGCTTCGCCGCGCACAGACAACCGCCGGTTGCTCCCCGGTGGCGCCGTGCCGGAGCGCTGGCGGCGCGGGGCGGCGCTGGGCACGCTGTCGGCCACGAAGGTGCCACTGCCCACCTGGCTGACCAAATAGCCTTCCACCGTGAGCTGCCCAATGGCCGCCATGACGGTGTTGCGCGACAGGTTCAGGTCTTGCGCCAGGTCGCGGCTGGAGGGCAATCGCTCGCCTGCGCCCAGTTTGCCGTCGAGCATGGCGCGGCGCAGGGCTTCATACAACTGGCGGTTGAGTGGCAGCGGGCTGTGGGCCCCGCCGTTGGCGGGGGTGGACAAACGGGCCAGTTCGGCCAGCAGGAATTCGGACAGCATGTTCAGTCCAGGAGAAGCATCAAGTGGTACCTCCATGGTGCCACGAATGGAGCCATTGCCCAGCCAATTCAGCGGGCACAATGGCTGTGAACACAGGAGTTTTGTGCATGAATGTGCCTTCCGCTTCTCAAACACGCCCCTTGGTGTGGTTGCCCGCTGACCATCGGCTGCTGGGCGACGATCAACACCGCATGCCCTACCTGGTGCTGGGCGACAAATACGCCCGTGCCGTGAAGGTGGGGGCTGCGGCCCAGCCCGTCATGTTCCCGCTGGCAGAGGCCAGCCAGATTCCCGCGCTGCTGGCGCTGGTTGACGGGGTGATGTTGACCGGCTCGCCGTCCAACGTGCACCCCAGTCACTTCGATGAACCCGTGGCCGACCCCAGCCTGCCACTGGACCCCGAGCGCGACGGCCTGACGCTCGCGCTCATCAAGGCCTGTGTGTCCCAGGGCGTGCCGCTGATGGGCATTTGCCGGGGTTACCAGGAAATCAACGTGGCCTTTGGCGGCAGCTTGCACCAGCAGGTGCAGGTGGTGCCCGGCATGATGGACCACCGCGACCCTCCCACCGAGCCACCCGAGGTGCAATACGCGCCCGTGCACCCCATTGCCATCGTGCCGGGCTCGTGCCTGGCCGCTTGGGCAGGGGGCACCACGGCGCGCGTCAATTCGTTGCACGGCCAGGGCGTGAACCGGTTGGGCACGGGCTTGCGTGCCCTGGCCCACGCGCCCGACGGGCTGGTGGAGTCGTTTGAAATTGAAGGCGCCCGCAGCTTTGCGGTGGCCATGCAGTGGCACCCCGAGTGGCGCTGCTGGGAAAACCCGTTCTACACAGCCATCTTCAAGGCATTTGGCGAGGCTTGCGAAGCCCGCCGTCGGGGGAGGCCCAAGGGAGGTTGACGCGCTGCCCTGCCCCCTTGCGTCTCAACTCCGATAGCCTTTTATGACCGCTGCCAAAACCAACCTGACTTTCAACGACCTTGAACACTGGCTCAACGCCCGCCGCGTGACCGAAGTGGAATGCCTGGTGCCCGACCTGACTGGAGTGGCCCGGGGCAAAATTTTGCCGCGTGGCAAGTTCACCGAAGACCGCGGCATGCGTCTGCCGCAGGCCATCGTGGGCATGGGTGTGACAGGGGAATTTCCGCAAAGCGGCCCCTACTACGACGTGGTAGACCCCACCGACCGCGACATGCAGCTGCGCCCCGACCCCAGTACCGTGCGCATCGTGCCCTGGGCCACCGACCCCACCGCACAGGTGATACACGACTGCTTTGACAACGATGGCAAGCTGGTGCCGTTTGCCCCTCGCAGTGTGCTGCGCCGCGTGTGCGATCTTTACGAGGCCGAGGGCCTGAGCCCGGTGGTGGCACCCGAACTGGAGTTCTACCTGACGGCCCGCAACACCGACCCCAACGTGCCCCTGAAGCCGCCCATTGGCCGCAGCGGTCGGGCCGAAACCTCGCGGCAGGCCTACAGCATTGATGCGGTGAACGAGTTCGACCCACTGTTCGAAGAAATTTACGACTACTGCGACAAGATGGAGCTGAACGTGGACACGCTGATCCACGAAATCGGTGCCGGGCAGATGGAAATCAACTTCTTCCACGCCCACCCGCTGGGGCTGGCCGACGAGGTGTTTTTCTTCAAACGCACGGTTCGCGAGGCTGCGCTGCGTCACGACATGTATGCCACCTTCATGGCCAAGCCCATCGAGGGCGAGCCTGGTAGCGCCATGCATGTGCACCAGAGCATCGTGAACAAGGAGACCGGCAAGAACATTTTCAGCAATGCCGATGGCAGTGCGTCTGACGCATTTTTCCACTACATCGGTGGGCTGCAACGGTATGTGCCTGCCGCGATGGCGTTGGCCGCGCCGTATGTGAACAGCTACCGCCGCCTGAGCCGACACACCGCAGCGCCCATCAACATCGAGTGGGGGTTTGACAACCGCACGGTGGGCATCCGTTCGCCCATTTCGCCGCCGCAGGCGCGCCGGGTGGAGAACCGAGTGATCGGGGCAGATGCCAATCCCTACGTGGCCATGGCGATGACACTGGCTTGCGGATATTTGGGGTTGAAAAACAAGATTCAGCCCAAGCCTGAAATGAAGGGTGATGCTTACCTGGCCCCTTACTCATTGCCCCGCAGCCTGGGTGAAGCACTGGACTGGCTGCGCAAAGAGACTGACTTGCACGACATCCTGGGCAAAGAGTTCGTCACCATCTACACCGAGATCAAAGAGCTTGAATTTGCCGAGTTCATGAAGGTGATTTCACCCTGGGAACGCGAACATCTGCTGTTGCATGTTTAATAAATTAGATAGCTGTTATCGCTTATCTGATAAGCGATAAAGCCATAAAAGATACTTTAAATTGAACGGAAAGTCGCCATGAACGCACCCCTGAGCACCCATGAAATTCAAGCGCTGGACAGCGCGCACTTCATTCACCCCTTCACCGACCACGGCGACCTGGCCACGCGCGGTGCGCGGGTGATTGACCGGGCCGAAGGCATCTACATCTGGGACAGCGAGGGTCAGCGCATGCTGGACGGCATGAGCGGCCTGTGGTGCGTGAACGCGGGCTACGGCCGCAAAGAGCTGGCCGACGCTGCGCAGGCGCAGATGATGAAGCTGCCGTTCTACAACAGCTTCTTTCAAACCACCAACGTGCCCGCGGTGCAACTGGCCACCAAGCTGGCGTCCCTGGCACCCACGGTGGGCGGGCGCAGTTTTCAGCACGTGTTCTATTCCAGCAGCGGCAGCGAAAGCAACGACTCCAACGTGCGCATGGTGCGCCGCTACTGGGATTTGCTGGGCCAGCCGCAGCGCAAGGTCATCATCAGCCGCCACAACGCCTACCACGGCAGCACCATGGCGGGCGCGTCGCTCGGCGGCATGAGCGGCATGCACGCGCAGGGCGATTTGCCCATTCCCAACATCACGCACATTGGCCAGCCCTACTACTTTGAAGAAGGCCTGC
>JFJP01040747.1_pt1 | contig 13085 bp, 13 predicted proteins | sample 431651 | NCBI WGS metagenome assembly JFJP01 (sample SAMN02602958, study PRJNA72255) | Microbial mat metagenome, whole genome shotgun sequencing project. | biome: fresh water; feature: sink hole; material: water; isolation source: purple microbial (photo- and chemosynthetic) mats found in...
AAAATAAACAATATCGCATAGAAAACTGTTAATAGCCAAAATTTAAATCATGGACACCCCTATCTTGTTTTGGATACTTTTCAATGTTTTTGTACTTATTATGTTGGCTCTTGATCTGGGTGTCTTCCATCGAAAAACTCACGAAATCACTGTAAAAGAAGCCTTAACCTGGACAGCAGTATGGGTTTTTCTCGCCCTTGTTTTTAATGCAGGAATTTATTTCTGGAAGGGTAAGCAGACAGCTCTAGAGTTTTTTACCGGATACTTGGTTGAGAAAGCACTAAGTGTCGACAATATCTTTGTTTTCCTGATGATATTCTCATACTTCCAGGTCCCCTCCAAATATCAACACAAAGTTTTGTTTTGGGGAATTATCGGTGCACTCATCATGCGAGTAATATTCATATTTGCCGGGGTTGCACTTATTGAAAGATTTCATTTTACCATATATATTTTTGGCGCATTGCTGATATATACTGGCTATAAAATGTTCTACCATAATAATGCAAAGATAGAGCCTGATAAAAATCCGGTGATAAAGTTCTTTAAAAAACTTATGCCGGTAACACCCGATTTTCACGACGATAAATTTTTTGTAAAAATCAGCGGAAAAAAATTTGCAACCCCTTTATTCTTGGTTTTGATCCTCATTGAAACTACTGATCTTATTTTTGCAGTGGATAGCATTCCGGCTATTTTAGCAATAACCCAGGATCAGTTTATTGTATATACTTCCAACGTATTTGCAATTTTGGGACTGCGCTCGCTCTATTTTGCCCTGGCAGGCGTAGTGCATCGCTTTTGGTTGCTGAGTTATGGGCTTGCGGTAGTTTTGATTTTTGTTGGCCTGAAAATGCTCCTCATCGACCTGTATAAGGTTCCCATTGAATGGTCGTTAGTATTTATTGCCTTTATTATTGCAGCCAGCATTGTCCTATCATTGAAGATAAAGAAAACAAGCTAGACATTTTTATCAGAAAGCAATCTCCCGGAGAATGTACCTGATAAATTATCCGGGAGATAGAAATATGAACTATACATATTTAGCTTTTCATTATATTTCGCCTCATTTCCCAGGGTAAAAATTATGTTTTCAAACGTAAATAATTCATGAACACCGTCTTCTCAACATCACAAAAAATTATTGGAAACAAAGCATTCAATGGCTTTATATTTTTCCTGATTTTACTTTCAGCTGTAATAATAGGCATAGAGACCTATCCCGGAATTTCTTCTAAGCAGCGCCTTTTATTGTTGCTCCTTGATAAGGTAATTATTTTAATCTTTGTCGTGGAAATAGGCTTGAAAATTCTTTCCTATGAGAAAAAGCCCTGGCGCTTTTTTTTGGATCCTTGGAATGTTTTTGATTTTATAATTGTGGGGGTTTGTCTGATTCCTGCAGTCGACACACATTTCTTTGCTGTGCTTCGAATACTGAGGATTTTGAGAATATTGAGGATGATAACCTTCTTCCCAAAACTCCGACTTCTTATCGGGACATTGCTAAAGAGCATTCCTTCCATGGGATATATCATCTTACTTATAGTCATTCTATTTTATGTTTATGCGATTGTTGGCGTCTTTGTTTTTGGATCCACCGACCCGACCCATTTTGGCGATTTGCATCATACATTGGTCACTCTTTTCAAAGTTCTAACTCTTGAAGGCTGGACAGATATTATGAATACCCATATTTATGGTCCGGTTTCAAAGGATAACATGCAAATAATATCTTTTTGGCCCTTTCTGTATTTTGCCAGTTTTATTGTTATCGGAGCCATGATAATTATGAACTTGTTTATTGGAGTAATAATGAGCAGCATGCAGGAAAGTCAGAACGAATTAACACAGGAGATTCAGGAGCTTAAATCCCAGGACACAAACTCTGAAGAGCTTTATTCAAAAATAATTACCAAACTGGACGAACTTCGCAATGAGATTCAAACCTTACGTAAGAGACAAGATGGATAAAGCGCGAACCAATTCACAATCACTCCTATTTAGTAACTTGGGGAAGGAAGCACTTAAACGACATATGGGTGTAGTAAAATCAGGAAAGCAGTCAACCCTGAGCATTCATACCAAGTGACACCTATTTCCAATATAGACATTAATGATTAAGAATGTGAAAATTCCGGGGAGTATCAATTCAAGAAACGAATACAAAAAAAAGTACAGCCTATGGGAAATGTACCGTTCTTTTGTAATGATTCCAACTGCAGCAGCCAGGATGATAGGAAACAACAGAAAGAAATTGGTTGACACAAATTTCGTTGAGCGTTTGCAATTGGCAGTGACAGAGGTTAACGGATGTGCTGCTTGTTCTTATGCGCACACCTATATGGCACTCAAAAAAGGAATGAGCAATGAAGAGATTACCAGTTTCTTACGTGGTGACGGAATTTTTTTAAAGAAAGAAGAAGCCAAAGCCATCGTTTTTGCTCAACATTTCGCCGATTCCCGAGGATTCCCGAAAAAGGATGCCTTTGAATCAATAATCGATGAATACGGAAAAGAAAAAGCTGAAATCATTCTCTCTGCTTGTCGAATAATGATTGCAGGTAACATCTACGGTATTCCTTTCAGCGCATTTCATTCACGACTCAAGGGCAAACCCTACAAAGAGAGCACACTTGTCTATGAATTAGGGATGCTCGTAGCTGGTTTTATAGTATTGCCAGTTGCTTTGATTCATGGGATATTAAAAGTTTTGCTTGATTGGATTATTAAACCTGTTTGAGGAGTTGCTGTTTCATATGGAGCAAACAAACCAACATAAAAAGAACAATATAATATCCAATCCCCCTATAGATTCTCCTCAATAAAATCGGTCATCTTGGTGTAAAGATGAATTGTGGAATTCCCCCCGTAAATCCCATGGTTGCGGTTGGGATAGAACTGCATGTCGAACTGTTTGTTGTGCTCAATTAGTTTCTGAACCAATTCGGTCGAGTTCTGAAAATGCACGTTGTCGTCGGCCATCCCGTGAACAAGAAGGAGTTTCCCTTTCATCTTCTTCACATGGTTTATAGGAGAGTTTTCATCATAACCGCCTGGGTTATCCTGGGGTTTTCGCATATAACGTTCGGTATAGACGGAGTCGTAAAACCTCCAGTTTGTAACAGGGGCTACTGAAATGGCCATTTTAAACAGGTCTGCTGCCGAAAAAAGGCATGAAAGACTCATATACCCGCCATAGCTCCATCCAAACATGCCAATACGCGAAGCATCAATGTAAGCTTGCTCCCCAAACCAATGGGCGGCGGCAATCTGGTCCCTGGTTTCGTATTTCCCAAGTTGCATATAGGTGGCTTTGCGAAAATCCTCACCCCTTCCATCGGTACCCCTACCGTCAACGCAGGCCACGATATACCCTTTCTGTACCAGCATCTGGAACCACATGTCGGAAAAGCTGAAATTGTCGATAACCTCCTGCGACTGGGGTCCTCCATAAACGTACATGAACAAAGGATATTTTTTCGAGGGATCAAAATCGGCCGGTTTCATAAGCCAAGCGTTAAGATTCAGGCCCTCTCCGGCAGGGATGCTTAGAAACTCATGACTTACAAAACTATATTCCTTCATTTTCTCTTTCAATTCGGAATTCTCCTCAAGTACCCGGATCTGCTTACCTTTTGAGTTGTGAAGGGTATATTTGGCAGGTTGATTGATTGTAGCATGGTCCAAAATATAATATTTGAAACTGCTGCTGAACTCAGCACCGTTCCAACCGTCCTCGGTACTGATTCGCTTCCTTTTCGTCCCATCGATTTGTATTGAGTATACATCCTTGTAAATTGCTCCTCGCTCATGTGAAAGAAAATACAGGTTCCGGGTTTTGGCATCGTAGCCCAAATAGGAGATGATATCAAAATCCCCTGAGGTAATGGGCTTCAGCTCTTTTGAAACGAAATTGTACAGGTAAAAATGCAGCCAACCGCTTCGCTCCGACTGAAAAACAAAATTCTGGCCGTCGGGGAGGTAAACAACAGAGTGGTCGTTGGGTTCATTGATGTATCTTTCGTTTCTCTCGGAAAGGACGACCTCAGAAACCCCGGTTTTCGCGTCGGCATGAAGTATGTCCTGAGCATTCTGCAATCGATTAATCCTGATAATGCTGAGCTTTTCCGGATCATTCGTCCACAAAATCCTACCAATGTACTGGTCGGCAATTGGCCCAATGTCCATTTTAACTGTATTTTGGGATTCAAGAAGGTAGGTATGTATCGAAACCAGGGAATTTTCTTCACCGGCCTTGGGATATTTGAACCGGTATTCTTCAGGGTAAAGGTTTTTGTACATCGCCATGCTGAATTCTTTTACCCTTGACTCATCGAATCGGTAATAGGCGATTTTCTTACTGTCGGGCGACCATGCAAACCCTTTGGCAAAACCAAACTCCTCTTCATAAACCCAGTCGGTTGCCCCATTTATGATCTTACCGTGTTCCCCGTCGCTTGTAATCTGCAGCTCCGACATGCTTCCCATATCGGTAACAAAAAGATTGTTGTCCCTCACAAAAGCAACTTTTTTGCCGTCGGGAGAAAAGGATGCAAGTTGCTGCTTTCCTCCAGAGGATAAAGGCAAAAGCTCCTTTGTGTCGCGGTTGTAAATAAAATAATCTGCCTTATAAGAATGTCTGTAAATCCTTTCTTTAGCCGTAGCCAGTAATATCTTTCTCTCATCAGCACTAAATTCATAATCGCTAACCCCTTTGATGGAGTGGCCTGCTGCCGTGAAAATCTCGTCAACAACCTCCCCTGTCGCATAATCCCACCGACTTATAATTCCCGTATGTTCCAGAGTGGTATAATACAATCCATCGTTCATGGAACGTATCTTATCGATCGATCTGGGATAAAAAACAAAGTTCTTGTAGATATCTTCAAGACTGATTTCTTTTTGTTGAGCCTGCGAAAAACCATTTAGGGCAATACCAAAGAAAAGGATAAACAGGTTAAGGGCTTTAAGGGTCGATTTCATTGAGTTTGAAAATTTGTAAGGCGATAAATATATTAAAGAATTTTCTGAAAATTCTATAGACATGTTGTAAAGTCTGTGAAAACCAACATTAAATTGCAGGGAATCCACAAATAGGGAAGCTTTTTTACCCGGACACAACTTCAGACTGAAATCTCCCCCCCTTAAAACCGGTTCGCAATAAATCCCCCATCGATGGCTATGCATTGTCCAGTTATGTAGGAGGAAGCAGGCATTGCCAGAAATGCGGCCAAGGCAGCTACTTCGGAAGGCTGTCCGACCCGTTTCATGGGAGTTTTTTCAAGGATAGCATCGAGATACTCCTTATTTTTCAATACCTGCTCTGCCAGAGGCGTTTGGATATACCATGGTGCAATGGCATTTACCCGGATTCGATCTGGCGCCCACTCCACGGCAAGGTTGGCGGTCATCTGGTTCATCGCGGCTTTGGTCATGCCATACACAATTCCGGTACGCATGTGCCCCAAACCTGCCACCGATGATATATTGATTATAGATGCATCCCCTGAAGCCTTTAGCAATCCGTGCAGACTCACATTCAAGCCAAAAGCCGAATGGAGGTTCGTGTTAAAAATTTTTGAGTATTCCTCCTCGCTGTAATCCTTTGCTGATTTTCGGATATTGGTTCCAACATTATTAACGAGGATGTCCAAACTTTTCCAGCGGCTTTTTACCTCGGCAACAAGTTCCGCCCGTTCGGCAGGCTTGCTTATATCGAGGGAGGAAAAATGCAGCCGCTCCCTCTCAAAAACAAATTTTTCTGCCATGAGCTTTAATTCCTCACTTTTTCGTGCAATCACATGAACTTCGGCGCCATGTGCCAAAAACTCTTCCACGATTGCCCTTCCGATACCTTTGGTACCACCCGTTACAACGGCTTTTTTGTTTTTCAGATTCCATCGGTCCATAATTACAGGTATTTAAGTGATTCCGTTTTAATAAAAGCCCATGCATTTTGCACGTGTTTCCTTTCAACATTTGTTTGGCCGATCTGCATCCTGAGGTAAACAGCTCCCCCTACCTTGGTATGCGACAGATAAACCTTTCCCGAGCTGTTGAGCGAATGCAGAAAATCGAGGTTCAAGCGGTTTAGCTCTTCCACATCCTTGACTTTATCAGGAACAATAGCAAAACAAACCAGCGCAAGGTTTTGCGGCTCAAACAGTTTAAATCCAGGTTCAACCCTGATTTGCGAAGCCAACTCCCGGGCCCAGGAAATGTGATTCGCGATTTTCTCCCTGATTCCCTCAACTCCCATTTCCCGGATCACAAACCAGAGTTTAAGGGCCCGAAAGCGTCGTCCCAGCTGAATCCCCCAATCCCTGTAATTATTTACCTGGCTGTCTGCCCGGGTCTTCAGGTATTCAGGCAAGATCTCAAATGTTCGTATTAGCGTCTCGGTGTCTTTGACAAAATAAGCCGAACAATCGAAGTTGGTGAACATCCATTTGTGCGGATTAAACACGTAGCTGTCGGCATCTTCAATTCCGGCAATCAAATAGCGGTATTCAGGCAGAACCATTGCTGATCCGGCATAGGCCGCATCGATATGAAGCCAGATGCCATACTTCTTGCAAATACGGGCTATGGGCGTAACCGGGTCCATTGCCACGGTTCCTGTGGTTCCTACAGCGGCAACGACGCAGGTTGGCAGAAATCCATCCTTAATATCGCGGAGAATGGCCGCTTCCAATTTGTCTGGATCCATAGCCAATTGATGATCCACCTCGATTTTTCGAAGATTACTTCTACCAATACCAGCAATCTTAACGGCTTTCTCTACCGAAGAATGTGCTTCGCTGCTGCAATAAACACGAAAAACATTGCTTATGAAACCCTTGTCGTTTATCGAAAATTGGCTTTTCCGCTCCCGGGCCGACAAAACAGCTACCAGAGTGGAGGTGGAGGCTGAATCCTGGATCACTCCCCCGAAACCCTGTGGGATGCCCGTCATTTCCTTTAGCCAGTTCATTGTTGTTTCCTCCAGTTCAGCTGCGGCCGGAGAGGTTTCCCACACCATGCACTGGGCACCCAAAGTAGCCGTTACCATCTCAGCCAATATGGAAGGGTAACTGGAGTTGGCAGGAAAGTACGCAAAGAAGTTCGGGCTTTGCCAATTGGTGATTCCGGGGAGGATAATGCGGTTTACATCATCCATTACAGCCTCAATGTTTTCGCTTTTCGGGGGAGGAGAATCGGGCAGTTCCCGAAATATTTCGCCGGGTTGGACGAGACTCTTAACGGGTCGTTCTTCAATGCTTTCGATAAAATCTGCCATCCAATCTGCAATCTTATGGGCTTGTTTACGGAATTCCTGGTTGTCCATTTTAGTGAATTAAAAAAATTAGGATGTTTAAAATCATCGCAACAATGCTCTGGTTCGTTTCTAAAAAAACAATCGGTTCTTTGGATAAAGTTGAATTTGCAAAACATAAATTGAATCATAAACCTATAACAATCAACGATATAATCCCATATGAATCCAGTGTCAACCGTAACTGCCTATGAGGTACTAATAACCAATTCATCAACCCAAAACTGTTTTCGAGTGCAAAAAAAAGAATTGTTTCTTCTGTCCGGCTATAACAATGGTTGCAAATTTGACGCAAATAGTTACTTTTATTTTTTCAAGCATTCAAGTCAAGATGAATATTTTCCAAATTTAACAACTTCTTTGGCACGTTATTTGGATTTTGACATCAAATGTTAATCAAAAACTCTGAGTCATGAAAAATTCCATCCTTTTACTCGCCGCGATATCTATACTGTTTGTAGGATGCAGTAAAGATCCATTCGCTGATTTCACTATTTCCGACACGGTTGTGGGAATTGATGAAATTGTATATTTTACCAACCGCTCCATTGATGCAGAAAGTTTCGAATGGGATTTTGGAGACGGGTTCAAATCCAACAGCTTCAACGCATCCCACTATTTCGATATGGATGGGATTTACACAGTTAGCCTGAAAGCCTTTTACAATAACCGGGTAGACGAAGCATTTATGACGGTCAGTGTGATTGATGCAAGCATTGAAATTACTGTTGAGGAGTATTATGAACCGTTTTTTCTGGTTTCCGATATCAGTGTAATTCTATATGAAACCGTATACGATTGGGAACATCCAGACGACGCAATTATGGTAGCTGAGAAATTCACCAATGCCAGTGGGGTTGTTCGTTTTGACCACCTTGCCCCTAGAAGGTACTACGTGGATGTTTGGGGACCCAACCACGATAATTACGCACTTGCCGCCGAGGATGTGGGCTTTATCGAAACCCCGGTCCTGATCCCTGGAACAATAACCTATTGGACTGCTCTGGTGGATTATTACCCCGACGGAAAGAAATCAGCTCTCAGCCGCTTTGAAACAAAAGCAATGAGGAAAACTGAAGCCATGGAGCATGAAGCAAGAGTATCTGGTGAAAGAGCAAAATAATTAGGGATTAAATAGAGTTGCTTGGGGTCGGTTGGAAGTTGCGCTTCTACCCGACCCCAAACATTTTTAGGTACATTAATTCAGAACCTGATTCCTGAGAAATAGTCCCTTCAATTAATACCCCCAAGCATTTTACATTTTCTCTTCCCGAATAAATTCGCTTATTTTGCACATTATTTTTAAAACAACAGAATTCGAATGGCTAAAGAACTTACTACCCGGGCGGAAAATTATTCCCAGTGGTACAACGACCTTGTGATTAAAGCAGATCTCGCTGAAAATTCAGCAGTTAGAGGCTGTATGGTTATTAAACCCTATGGTTATGCGATTTGGGAGAAGATGCAGGCTGCATTGGACAAAAAGTTCAAGGATACAGGTCATTCCAATGCCTATTTCCCACTTTTTATACCGAAATCGTTCTTTAGCAAGGAAGCCAGTCATGTGGAGGGATTTGCCAAGGAATGCGCCGTGGTTACGCACTACAGGCTTAAAAACGACACGGTTAACGGCGGCGTTATTGTTGATCCCGATTCCAAGCTGGAAGAGGAATTGATTATCCGTCCGACTTCTGAAACCATAATCTGGAGCACCTATAAAAACTGGATACAATCCTACCGCGACCTTCCCCTTCTTATTAATCAGTGGGCAAACGTGGTACGCTGGGAGATGAGAACCCGTTTGTTCCTTCGTACTGCTGAATTCCTATGGCAGGAAGGACACACGGCCCATTCCACCATGCAGGAAGCAGTTGAGGAAACCATGAGAATGGTGCATGTATATGCTGATTTCGCAGAGAACTTCATGGCTATGCCGGTTATTATCGGTCGGAAAAGCGAAAACGAGCGTTTTGCCGGTGCTCTCGACACCTATTGCATTGAGGCCCTAATGCAGGATGGCAAAGCCTTGCAAGCTGGCACATCTCATTTCCTGGGTCAAAATTTTGCCAAAGCCTTCGATGTACAGTTTACCAGCAAGGAAGGCAAACTCGAATATGTATGGGCAACTTCATGGGGAGTTTCCACCCGTCTAATGGGAGCTCTGGTGATGGCGCACTCCGATGACCATGGCTTGGTGCTTCCCCCGAAACTCGCCCCCATTCAGGTTGTTATCGTTCCTATTTACAAGGGATTGGACCAATTGCCCGGATTGAACGCTGTTGCAGAAAAAATCAAGAAAGACCTGGAAGACAAAGGAGTTTCGGTAAAATACGACAACCGCGACACCCAGAAACCCGGATGGAAATTCGCGGAATATGAACTCAAAGGCGTTCCTGTAAGACTCGCTTTAGGACCACGGGATTTGGAAAACGGTACAATTGAACTAGCCCGACGCGACACTCTTGAAAAAAAGATTCTACCGCAGGAAAAGATTGCCGATTACATTGTTGAGCTTCTTGATGAAATTCAAAAGAACATCTATACAAAAGCATTGAACTTCAGGGAAAACAACATTACCCCTGTTTCGACATGGGACGAGTTCAAAGAGGTACTCGACACCAAAGGCGGCTTTATATCGGCCTACTGGGACGGTACAGCAGAAACCGAAGTTAAGATAAAGGAGGAAACAAAAGCTACAATACGCTGCATCCCCCTCGATACCGAGGAAAACACCGGAACCGATATTTTCAGCGGCAAACCCGGAAAATTCAAAGTTTTGTATGCCCGGGCCTATTAGTCACTTAGTCACTGGAATTTCCAAGGATAATCGGATAATCCTTATTTTTTAACAAAGCTTGCGCGCGCTATCATATTGCCACCCTCCGTTAGGATGACAATTTGATATGCACCTGCGGGAAGTGTTGCAATACTGATGGTCTGAAAACCCTTTTCAATAAAGTCGATTTTTTCTTCCATCACCACCCTACCTGTCAGGTCTATAAACCTGACAGGTATTTTGTTTTTGTTACTTAAATTCACAAACTTAAGATTTACACTTTCACCTGCAGGATTCGGGTAAACCATGAATCCTGTTGACAAGTATATCTGTTCGTATATCCCAATTGCGGCATGAAAAAAAATCGTGTCTTTCATAAAGGGCCCTCGGTTCCCCTTTTCATCCACTCCCCTGATAAAAATAAAATAACTTTCCATATTCTCCAGCGAGCTAAACGGTATCGCAAAACTAACCGAGTCGAGTGAAACACTGGGAGATGGCAAGAAATCGCCAGCAGCATATAAGGGACTCAAGATTGAGTTATCGTCCTCAAAATAGTATTCCAGGGATGTAATATTCAAGGGTTCACTGTAGAGGTTAAAAAATATTCCGGATGAAATGGGTGTCCATGCACCGCTTTTTGTTCTTGACATCGGATCGGGAAAAGCCTTATAGATCCAGGGGCTTCCGGAAGAACCATCTATGCAATATCGGAACCCTTCAATCGTGTCGAGTGGCCAGGGCTTCAAAAACGCCTTTGGGGTAAGGGGTGACCAACCTTTGCTGCTGTCTTTTACCCTGAAGAAAACCTGATGAAATCCGGGAGATAAATCGCTTACCGACAATACCTCGGAGATTTGAACCGCACCACTATTAACAGGCACATTCAAGGAAATACCTTGCCCATATGGAGTTTTGGCGTTATCGAAGAAATACTCTGCCATTACCACCTGAGGAGTAGCTTTAAAAGCTAACCCCATAAGCAATATGGTTATGAAGGCACGCATGGCTAATAGCTTTTTACTTTGATGGTTACAGGCAGTTTGTTGTCTGTAGTTGAGTAACTGCTGACATTTAACTCGTATATAACCGGGCCAACAGGTAGACCTGACAGAATATACGGCTGAGGTCCTCCAAAAGCGCCACAGTCAATCCCGCTCTCACCTGCTCCAAGGGCAGGGCTTCCTGCTTTAAGCTGCCACTTGCCATCTGTACTTGATGAGAGTGCCCCTTGGAACATCGATTCCTCGGATGCGTTGGCTTTATTGTGATTAAGAGTTCCAAAATGACTTCCTATTGAAATATTATAGCTCACGTCGGGATCGGGCAGGGCCGGCAAGGAAACATTTTCGGTACCTGCTTTGAAGAGAATGTTGTTCTTCATGTCGAAACCGGTTGGGATACTTATGATGTCAGTGTTTAACACATTATTTAAAAAAACGCCTGTGCTGCCCTCGGCAATTGTAATACCACAGGAAATAATGTTGTTCGAAACAATAAGGTTCGTAACAGCATTTGCTGTAAAAGAGGCCCATACTGCCTCAGGGAAAAAACACTCAGTGATGACAAAATTTTCTGCAGAGAATACTGAAAGACTGTATTGTAGCCAGCACCTTCTAAAAGTTATGTTATTGTCGTAAACAGTAACCGAACTGTTGAAAACGATCCCCATGATTATTGAACCGGAGGAACCTTCGTTAAAACTAACATAGCTTACAACAGCCGGAACTTTATTGGCCGAAACGCCAGGATTTTCATCGAGAAAAAATCCGGGTCCTTTGATACAGAGTCTCTTTGTACTAGTGAAACCATTGTATGAAGTCACCGAACCTTCTATCATCAAGGTGTCACCATTGTAGGCAGCATCATGTGCGCTCTGCAAATCGGCATAAATCTTTGCCGCAGCATTTTCAGTGAGTGTGTTGTTTACACGAAACGTTCCTGCCATCAGAGAAAAGGAAACAATTCCGAAAAGGAACAAAGTGAAAAGAAGTGCTTTTTTCATATCTGGTCAGATTTAGGTTATATTGTAGTTCAGGAAAAGCCCGTTTTACATGAACACCTGACACTTGACGCAGTCCTGCGTCAAAAAGAAAATTAAAATTACGGTAATTTACACCGTAAGTCAACAGGTAAACAAAAATTTATAATGAAAATCATAGAAGTCCAAGAGCATCGCGATGCAGGTGTCGGACATAGATTCTCAGATATCACCCAACCTACCTGTCAGGTCTATAAACCTGACAGGTATATTTGCGTCAATCAAAAACAATCGTCTTCTTCCCATTGAGCAGCACCCGGTGCTCGGCATGGAACAATACAGCCCTTGCAAGAACAATTCGCTCAAGATCACGCCCTTTGCGAATTAGGTCTTCGGTGGTGTCGCGATGAGAGATCCTTACAATATCCTGCTCAATAATCGGTCCTTCATCGAGATCCTCTGTTACATAATGACTCGTTGCCCCAATAATCTTAACGCCCCGCTCATATGCCTGTTTATAGGGATTTCCACCCATAAACGCGGGCAAGAACGAATGATGGATGTTAATGATTCGCCCAGGATATTTCTCTATAAACGTTCCCGACAAAACCTGCATATAGCGGGCAAGAACAACCGCATCAATATCATTTTTGGCTAAAAGCTCCAACTCTCTCTTTTCCTGTTCAGCCTTGTTATCTGAGGTTACCGGGAACACATAAAATGGAATCCTATGATAGTCGGCCATGGGCTTCACATCCGGATGATTCGATATGATAAGGGGGATCTCAACGGGATAGTCAGCAAGCCGCTGCCTCCACAAAAGCTCCTGCAGACAATGTTCGAATTTGGAAACAAACACTGCAATCCTCAGTTTCTTTCCCTTGAAATAAATTTTCCATGTTGCCCCAAGCTCTGCGGCAAGGGGTGCAAAAACCTCTTCAAGCTCGGCTGCAGGGATGCTAAAGTTTTCCATATCCCACACAACTCTGAAAAAAAAGGTTTTCTCAATTGTG
>JFJP01015717.1_pt1 | contig 13084 bp, 23 predicted proteins | sample 431651 | NCBI WGS metagenome assembly JFJP01 (sample SAMN02602958, study PRJNA72255) | Microbial mat metagenome, whole genome shotgun sequencing project. | biome: fresh water; feature: sink hole; material: water; isolation source: purple microbial (photo- and chemosynthetic) mats found in...
CTGTTTTGCCACTTGATATCCCTTGTGAAACTACGAATTGAACCTGATCTACCACATTTTGCTGGAGCGAAGTTATCAAACTTGCAGAAGAATCGAGCCATACTTCGCGCAGTCCAAGGATCCAGCCTTCATCTGCTGTGAGCGAGATTCCGACTGTCGCCATCGAGAACGCGTGCCAGTTGGCTTTATCAACAAGTTCGACACCTTGCGCTGTTGATACATTGTTTAAAACTGTGTCACCTTTAGCGACTATGGTTCCGGCGATCGTAGCAAAAGCAGATCTTAAAACATCGAACCACGAATCACCTCGAAGAGAAGCATTCGCCATTTTGTTCACGGAATCCAAGATCGAAACTGACAAAACCTCCTTGCATTTCTTCTCAATATCTTCGATCAGTTTCGTGTTATACTTTGCCATTTTCAGCATAGTATTACGAGGAAAAGACTGTTTTGGAGATCCTTTTTTTAGTCTCCGGATCTTCTCTGATTCTGGGAACGCGTTCCAGATATTTGACATATCCGACATTATTTACCTGCCTCCTGAACAGTCTCTTCGAAAACAATGTCATCGTGATCAGGATCCAGCGTAACACTCATCGAGTATTGATCACCAGAGAACCGTGAAGCTCTTACTTCTGCAGGATGCAGTATTTTGTTTCTGATATTTATTTCGTCTCCTGTAGCCATGGCGGAATACACTTCTGCAACTTCCTTGGCAGTAGGTCTTCCGATTTCGCCCATCTCGATAGAGTAGTCCGTCAGTTTCACGATTGAAGCACAAATCTCAGCGACCTTTCTTACGATCGGTTCATAGACTTCTTCCTGAAGATCTTCGAGTTCTTCTTTCCAGTCTCCGGTAATTCCTTCTCCAGAATTGTTCAATCCGCCAGACTGTTCACCAGAAAGTATTCTTACAGGGATCCCGCTGACCAGAGACAAACCTTTAATTTGGCTTTCTGCCATATCCTTCAGCCCTGAGAGATTTGTCGTTATTTTGTCAATCGTCTCTTCTTTATCATGGATCAGAACATTCATGCTGTCGCGAGTTCTCTGGAAAAGAGATAAGCGCTGTCTTATTTCGTCTTCACGACCTTCGGCAATCGCATCGAACAGTCCGGCAATGGTAATGGCAAAAGAACTGTGATCCTTTAGCGTCCGAGCCATAGAAGAATAGGAACTCTCTGCGCGTGTTATTTGGTCAAACATTGAGTAGAACTTGCTATCTCCCCAACCTTCATTCATGATTCTGGTTTCGTCGTCAACTTCTTCACCAGACAGTTCAATCACACGAGTCCAGTGTACCTTGAACTCTGATCCATTGCTTGGAATAAACACATAATATTCTGGCATACCAAAACGCTTGTCTTCTGGGTTTCCTGAAACATATCGTGTTTTGATGATCTCTTCCCGTCTGTAGATCCGCATAAACTCCAACGATTTTGCGCGTGACACATCAAGAGGATCTTCGAACTTTCCAGTTCCAGAAACTCCTAACACCATCGCTGAACCGCCGAAAAGAGCATTCCATGTCATGAGTTTCTTTGCGTGTTTTGCGAAGCCAGCGTTTTTCATCATCGACGAAACAAGCTTTGCCTTTTCCGTGTCCGCAGACTTCACAGAGAATCCTGCACGGACACAGCTTTTTATTGGGTATCTAATAACCTCTTTCGCAAGTCCAGTAAAGCGATACAACTTCATTAAAGTCGCGTCTTGCCACTGCACACCACTGACTGGTCTGAATCCAGTCATGTTGTCAGATCCGTTTCCTTCTCCTGTGGTCATTGCCGAAACAAGACCATCGATATTCACATTCATAAAAGCCCTCCAAATTTAAGTCCACTATATTCTAGGCAACCTGCAACCATGACCACAAGAGCATCAACATCATCATCGTGTGAAGCAAGCGGGAATCCCTTCATTACACTCCAAAACTCGTTCAATATATTTTTTGGGATCCTACTGTTGACATAGACAATACCATCACGAAGAGGAACCTCGATATAGCTCGAAGCCTTAACCACTTTGTCGCCTGAAAGGTTAAGTTTGACAACAGATCTTATCCCTTTCAGCTCTTTTGCGATTTGAGTATAGGCATCTTTGTAAGGACCGAAAGCTTCAATCGCCTGAAGGCATCCTGTTCCATCTGATATAGCAGTTGTTTTGATCCTTTTATTCCTCATGTCTGCCTCTTCCTGAAGCCTTTGAATGTCTTCGATGTAAACATGTATTCGAGCGTTTTTAAACTCTTTATTTTGGTCATTCATAGCAGTTATGTACTCAACCATGACTGATCCTTTTAGTCCGATTGTCCAGTCTGGATCGTCTTTTGTCCTCTCTTTTTTCGAAGAAGCGAGATCCCATCCGCGAACGAATCTTCCAAAACCAGACGGTTTCCCGTTCACATAATGCCAATTAACACCTTCTTCACAAGGAAGGAATTTCCCTTCTCTTGCCTCAGGATCGCAATCTAAAAGACCTGAAGCATTGTACGCGCCAAGGGTAGCATATTGGGACTCATACCATTGCTTTGAAAACTTCTCTGGGAAAAGGTACCCTGTGGGATATTTTTTACTTCTAGCTGGATATTTTATCTCCTTAAATCTAGGGAAAAAAGAATCTTTTTCCATCTCTTTTTTTATCCTGCCGAAAATGTCGTCAGTGTGCCATGGTGTCGCAAGAACAATCACAATGCAAGGATCAGATCTTCTTGTCATAATGTCGTTCGAGAACGACTGCCAGATCGTTTCACGCTTCCTGTCACTTTCCGCGTCGTTTCTACCTTTCAGAAAGTCGTCAACAATAATCAGTTGTCCGCCTTTGCCTGTTACGGATCCTTCAAGCCCTGTCCAAGTTGTTTTCCCGATAAAAGTCTTATCGTTTAATATTGTTTTTGTTCCCCAACATGAAACGGAACTTACTTCATCTGAAAGCTTTGTGTTCGGATATAGTTCTGCGAACTCTTTTGAAATAAGAATGTTCCGAGCGTCCCGTGAGAAGCCTTCTGAAAGATCTGAAGAGTAGGATGTTATAATTGCTTCTCCCTCTGGAAATTCTGCTATAAAATGAGGAGGCAGAGACCTTGTGACAGTTTGTGATTTATGATGGCGGAACGGAACTTTGATAGACAAGAAAGTCGACTCTCCGTTTTTGAGCTTAGCCATGGCAATATCGATCTCTTCGCAGATCTCAGTAGTGTGGACACCACTTATAAATTTGATCGAAGAATAAGGCCACGTATACCGAAGGAAGTGGAGATGCTTCCTTCGGGAAAGCTCTTGAATTGCAAGCTTTTTGTAATCCAACTAAATATTCACTTTTGCAAGTATCGCCAGTTCTTCGTCGGTAAGAGACTCCATAGGTCGAGAATTTGTTGTGTTCTCAACAACAAGAGAACCTTTTTCTGACTGTCCGCAGTACTGCTTTCCGAGCCAGATTAGCATTGTTGTATCGCCTTTGATCGCCTTGTCAAACATCTTCAGTTTAAGCATGTCGGCTCCCTCTGCCTTTTTAGAGCGAGAATACTCTTCAAAATTCACTTTGAACTGCTCCTCGCACCTCCTTGATAGAGTTGCATACGAGATACCCATGTGTGAGGCTATCTTTGCGCCTGAACAGTGAGCAACGAGATGCTTATCAACGATATTCCAGTCGATTTGGATCTCTTTTCTGCCTCTTCTCCTTTTGACCAACTGCATTATTCGCCTCGCTTATATGAATGTTTCCTGAATTACTTCTATGTTCTCGGTTTTTTCGTCGTCGTGCACAATAATACCGAATCTTTCCTTTACAGACCAAGCAAATTGCCAATTTCTGCAAGTATAGAAAGCTTTAAGCTTCGACTTCGGATGATTAGCCTCTCCAGACTCAAGTTTCTCTATAGGTATCTCGACAGCGTCTTCTATTGTTATGCTGATACCGCACCTGTTGACATTTACCTTGCTACCTTTGCACGGCTCAAACGCCAGATGGAAATTACCAGCGTAATTGTACCCACGACACACTCCGCAGATGTAATAGATCTTATCTTCGAGTTGCTGTGCTTTTACCTCAGGAAGATATTTTCCGACAATGCTTTTTGCGCAATGGCAACTTAGATCAACATCTTCAACGGTTTTCGCCCAAAAGTATAACCACTTCTGTTTGTCGGACGCACCTTCTATTCGTGATATTCGCATACTGCCTCCAAGACTTCTTTACTAAGATCATATCTACCTACAGGTAACGGCAGGCTGAATTCAAACTTTATGGCATCTGAAATTTCGTCTATTGTCAGGTTCTTTTCACCACGGTTACATACTATCTGAAACGAACCTCTTCCATCTTCTCCGTATGGAGTTCCAGATCCGATCCTTTTGATAATACCAAGGATCTCGTTTTTCGTGTGAAACTTCTGGTAGAACCATTCGCCACTTCGCATGTTTGCCGTAAATCCGTTTTTGTCTATGAAATAAATGTAGTTCTGATTTGTCGTTTGTCTACTTGACGATCCTTTTTTTTCTGCACCAAGTAATGTTCTACCGCTCATTATGACCGTGCCACCTTTTTTGCATAAGGCGTAACAAGTATCGATAACAGATCTCTCGGCTTCAATCGAGTCAACTGAATTTAGTACGCTATCACAAACAATGATATCATACAGTCCGTTTTTCTTAATGTCTTCGACCATTATTGCTACACAGCTTTTAACAAAGGCAACGTCGATTGAATTAGCGTTTTCCTTCCGGTAGAAAAACTCTACTCCGTGGATATTGTAGCCAAGCTTCTTCAGCTTTCTAACATAAGCCATTTTCCCTGCCCCAAAATCAAGCACTCGGAGATCTTTTCCATTGACCTTGCGCAAAATAGGCATCACGCGATCTTCGTAAGTTCGGCTTTTAAACTGCTTACCGCCTTCGAGTCGGTTCATCTGTGCAAGCGTCTGGATATATGTTTTCTTTGCAAGGTGATCATAGCAAAACACGCCATAATCAAAGCTGAAATAAGTAAGTACATTATCGACTTGCTCCTGATCCTTGCACCTGTAAACGAGTAGTTTTATACCGAGCATGTGGCACACGGAAGCATAATCTGGAGATACTATTACAACTCCATCAAGATCGCACACTGATCCGCCAAACGCCCCATATCTACTGATTAATCTCGACAACTCATTTTTGTAACACGCTGTTCCGTTTCCTAGTTTTTCGAGCTTTATCGATTTCGGCTCAACAAACTGCCACCCTTCCGCTAGTTCTCCGGATATCACAACTATGTCCTGATTTGTTATTTCCTTGTCTGATCCGTTATGCATCTGGTTAAACCTAACTTCATCGGTTTTCCCGATACCGTCGATTATGTACGCCGGAGCAGTTGACATTCCAAGTTAAAGCATCGACTTTGTTCTTTGGTGACCTGCCATAATTGTTCCGTTTGAGTTGACAATAATCGGCTTAAGGCAACCGCACTTTTCGATACTTGTTTTAAGCAGTTCCTTTTTTTGGTCAGACAAATAACGCGGGTTATAAGAAGCTGGCTGTATGTTTGTTATGTCGTATTCAAAATCAATCATTTTTGCCACCGAGAATGCAGTTGACGAAACCGGAATTAACTCCGAATTCATCAATATGTTTGAACAATCTATCCTCCAGCATCTTAAATTCATTCGCTGTCATACCGACACTATGTTTCCCAAATTTGAGTTTGTCGATGTTTACAACCGAGTCTGCGTCTTGAGATTCAATATCCTGAGAATCGTCGTCATAATCTGAAGAGAAATCGTCACTAGGAAGGTCAATGCCCCAATCAGACAGATCGCCTATGTCCCAGTTTTCAGTAAGTGCTTCAAAATCCCATTCTCCACCTGAAACATTGTCCTTTATAATAAATTCTTTCTTTTTTTCTTTAGACAATCCAGATACGATTTTAACAGGGATCTCTGTAACTCCAGCAGAAATACAAGCTTTATGTCTCATATTTCCTCCGAGAATCATCATGTTTTCATCTACAATGACCTGCCTTATTTCAAGCATTTCAGGGAAGTCTGTTATCGATTTCACTAATTTTTCGAACTTAACACTAGTTATCGATCTAGGATTGTCTGGATTCGTTTTCACCGAATCAATAGGAACTGTTTTTTCTGAGATTTTTATAGCCATTTTCAAATCCTTTGTTTAATTATACTTTGCTTATCGTAAAACTCTTTTGACGCGTGAACTGCTTTATCGCATCTTTCGCATATCATCAATTCCCTCCACTATTTTCAGATTTCTCTTGAACTTATTCCACACGAATGTTCCGTATAAAATACATAATACCAAACACACAATCGATACAACAATATCACTCGATCCGATTCTTCCAAACAGTATGCCGAGCAGAAGAAAATCGATTGCTGTTGTCCCTAAAATCTGAGTCATACAAAATCCTTTCATAGATAAAAAAAGCTGTGGCTGTGTTCCTGATCTTCATTCATGTGATCTCTAACGAACCTTGCGATGTTCTCTTTCTTGATAGTCACAACGACCGACTTCTCTTCTCCTACCGTTGGCTCCTCGGTTATCCTTACGGTAACAAGCTCTTTTGCCAGAGAACAGGCTTCATCGTATGTCATGAAGCTTCTTTCTGATCCATTCCAGTGCGAGACCGTAAAACTGGCATTGTCCAGTCTTGCGTCCATCGAGTTTCCGCCTCTGATTTGATACCCGTTCACAACGGTAAAAACATCGTACCTGATATCATCCAGATTCTCGATCTTATCACAAAAACCAGTGACATGCGAGAGAGCTAAACACGAATCGCTCTTGGTTATCGAGTGCGAAGTACAACCAGCGTAAAGCTTTTCACCGAGATCAAGAAGTTGCCGTGCAATTCTTTCGTTCACAATCTACACCCTATCTTTAAAATCCTAATGGACAAATCCTTTTCAAAACCAGAAATAAAACTTTTGTTTAATGCTCCGATCAGCACCTCTTCACTTGCCAAGTGAACAGTCATAGCAAACTCAAATTGATCCGGCGAAATTTCTCCTGATTCGAGAAGAGCACTGCATTCCTGCTTTTGCTTTCTGACCACGGTTTTCTTGAAGTTCTCTACAGTCATGTCAAGCCAGTTTTTCGGAATCATACCACACGCAACAACACGCTGGTCGTCGTATGGCATCATGTCAAAAAGACCTTTTGCGATTGAGTCAATGTCAATTTTCATCATAATCTCACTATTTGAATTTTAACACCACTGGTATTGATTCTTCTTCCAACAGGAAGTCCACGGGGAACGTTATACTGAGAAACTGGCTGACCTTTTTCGAGAACAAAAAACCGTTCCCAGCTTCCATCTCCATAAGATTCAAGTCCGGTACAATGTTTTTCGACACCATTGATTTCGACTATCATAATGAACACTCTCTTCCTTTGCAGTCCTCGCAACTCCACAATTGAGCTATTTTTTCGTAGTATTTTTCAGTGTGCGCAACGCTCTGAACAAATACAACATCCTTTACAGTTTTCAGCTTCACGGCATTCCTTGTAGAGCTGATTGCTATGCACTTGTTACCACTGCTGATGTTTTGATAGAACTGGCACATCATCGAACCACTGTTATTTCTGAGTGCCAGTAGAACTGAATTTCGAGATTCTGCTCACCTGACTTACACTTAGCAGTCATCGAGAAACCTGACCATACAATTCTCACAACCCTGAAAACCTGACCAAGAATAACAATGTTGTGATCGATACAAAGATCCTTTCTTTTGATCTTTGTGGTTCTTATTTCCTTAGTTGTCATGGTAATGCTCCTTTGTGCACTTAACGCAATTGTCACCAAGCTTCATTTTTACTTTTCCGCCTGAATAATAGAAGTCATCAAACGACTCTGGACTTCTGTTAAAAATACTTATCGTCCTAGAAGAGTCACAGTCGAACGAAATTTCGTTTCCGCACCCAAAGCAAGTCAAAAAGCAACTGATTTTTCCGTCAACAGTAGCTTCTTCGAGAATCAGTTCTGACAGCTTCTCTTTTTTCTCAGAAGAACGAAGATCCGATGGATCCAAAAACCAGTTCTGACCAGAAACAACCAAACATGCTTTTCCGTCAATTATACCTCTGAAATTGCCAGACATTTCGCCGTTGAACTCATGGTCGAAAAATACCTTCTGACCTACGCTAAAAACTTCCATACCAACCTGCCTTAGAAAAGTAAAAAATCAATTTCTACTTATAATATAAAATATGTAATGATAAAAGCAAATAGTTATTTCCTGAATTATTCCGTGGTGTACTTTTTTTGCAGGATCACTATCACTGTTTCGATCATTGTTCCAGAGTCCTTGAACGCTCCGGCTGGAATCGTTTTGACTGCTACAGAATTATTTGACACGAACGCTCTAAAATCTCTGCTTATTTTGTCGCTGGCGTATCTCCAGTGAGGTGACATAATAGCCCCTAGAGTGCCTCCTTCGTTGAGATACTCAAAAGCTTTCAGGACATGAACAACATCTCTGTTCCCAGAGAACGGCGGGTTCATCGCGATTACATCGTACTTCAGGAATTTATGCTTCAGAAAGTCTCTGCCTATCAATCTCGTGTGACCTCTGTGTTCAAGGATATCTGCTCTCCTGTTGTCAATCTCGTACACATCCCAAGTTTTGGGCGATCCATCTTTTTGCTTGATTTCTGCTTCAATAGCGTAGATTAAGCTTCTCTCTCCGGCAGATGGTTCAAGGATTGTTTCTGCATTCCTGATCGTCTCAACACCGATCATTCTCGCTAATTCCCGACCTACTGATTCCGGAGTTTCATAGAAATTAAGGTCTGAGTAGTCCTTTACTGCATCGAAGTCGATTTCCATCGAACTTCCATCAGTTTTGAACCGATCTTCCTGCTTGTATCTTTTGCGAACCGAGTCAGGCAACATCGAACTATCTCCTCCTGTTCTATTAAATTCCTGAAGGATTTTCATATCAGTGAATGTCACCTTCACATTCCCGTTTAAATATGGCTGTACAGTGAAGTAAGGAGTCGCTACTATACCGTTCTTATCCTTCGTGTAACTACCTTCATAAACACCGCCGTTTTTCGCTTGAGCGTAGAAATAGAAGTTGCTTGCGTAGTTGTGTTCCTTACCTGCGAGCATATTGCAGATCATAAGCAGATCGTCCAAGTATCTGCTACCTTTGTGAGAGCTGTGAGTATCTATTTCGAATCGACTCCATCCACTGTAACTTCTCTTCAGTTCAGTCCCACAAACCCTAAACTGCTTTTCTATTTTCTGCAGATTGTCACGCTTTTTATCGACACCATACCCGTCATCTGCTGAGTTGTAAGCACAGGCAAAAAACGAGCTGTAGACTTGCAGTTGCGCCCTGTACGCTCCTTCCTCTCTTATCCGGTTCGCCTGAGAAACAAGCTTGTTCAGGTTCTCTTCGCTGAACGGCTTTTTTTCGCAAACGATTTTCTTCTCCAGCGAATCTCTATCAGCTTTCGTGAGTCCATCGAATAGATGAAGTTCAAGAAAAACCTTTCGCCATAGACCAACTTTGCAGTGGTCTATGAACTCAGATTCGTCCATTGACAATAAAGGAGAGGAACTGTTCGTAACATCCAAAATACGCGACTTAATCGCCGAAAACTTCGATGTTAGACTTGCAATAGTTTCGTGGTACTCATTTCTGAGTTTCGACATTTCGATAGCACCGAGAACCATTTCTTCGATGCTGATTTTCTTTTCAATATTCACGGAAAACCTGCCTTTCAAATTACACTCTACAAATAATTATTTTCTGTGGCATTCCGCCATAAAAACTGAAATCCATTTCATCCAGAACCTTTACATTGTTCGGATTAGTTCTTGGAGCACGAGATCCGTCAACGCCGATCTCTTCAGCGTACCGCTTGTGTATAGCGTCAACAGCCTGAGAATGACTTCCTCTCGCAACAAAGAGTCGAATCCCATCACCTCTATTCGACACCATTGCGTATTCTTTTGATTCCATTGTATTATCCTTATTCTAAAGAATTATGGTAACCGTTTACAAAAACATTAGCAGATCGAAGATCCTTAAACTCGATGTCGTGTTCATCGCCTTCGATAACCACAAATACGGATTCCGTCTCAAGATTAGAGACAATCTGAATTTCAGTTCCGAACTCATCATCCACAAACAAAAACCGGAATACTCCGTTGTCATGTTCTTCAATAACCTCTACCTCTTCGGTATTAAACCAAGTTTTGATTTTCACTACCATCTCTACTCTGTCCATCTCGCCCACCTTCTGAATCATTTTTTTCTGTTCATCAAGAAACTCAAAATCTGTCAAAATGTCTTCATAGCTTCTATCCATTTTCTACCTCCAAAACTACTTCTATCCGTGGTTTTATTTTGTCAAGAGCAGGAATCAAGGTAACGATCCCTGTACATTTCCAGTTATCGTCTTTCCAAACTCCATACTCGGTCATGAGATCAGCAAGCGAGTCAAATTTATTGGAAAGGTCTGCTACTCGATTGTCGGGAAAAAAGAACCTCACCTGTGTCCGGCTACAAACAACTTTTCCATGCGGTACTCGCTGAACCATCATTTCAGTGAGTGCTCTTTTTTTCCATTTTTCGTGTAACGCAGAAGAGAATATCCCATTTTTAGTTTTAACCTTACTGTTCTTTTTTGACGGCAACAGGCACTTGCTGGACTCAGCCGTCAAAACGAATCTGATCAGTTCTTTCCCTTGTTTCTCTTCCAATTACAGCTCCTATTTTATCGCCAGAAATATCTTTCCTTGTATTTTTCCAAACATGGTAATCATTATTCTTGCAGAGCGACTTCGGTTCAACATCGGTGTATTCGATACCGCACCACAAGCATTTTTTAGTACCTTTTCCCATGAAGTCTCTCTCTCGATCCATTGTACCACATCTTAAGATCAACATGACGATACAGGTCGACATTTTGCTCTTCACAGAAACACGAAATGTAATACAGAGCGTCGAATATTTTCTCAGGAAAATCAGAAGTTATCGTGATTATCGAGAACGCTATATTCTGCAATTTCTGATAAAACTCACTGCCTAGTTTTTCATAACCTACAGCGCAATTACAATCTTCAAGATCCACTCCAAGACCACCTGCGAGATCCAGAAGCCTTATGAAAGTATCAGCCATTTCATCTTCAAAAGTACTTTTCACATGATGGATGAAAAGATCTCGTGGCAACCCTGAACACTTCGCACCAGTTTCAAGATCATGTACAACAGATCCACCAAACGGAGATTCTACATCTCTGGCGTAATTATTTACCCGATCAGCTTCCAGTGCTTCAAATAGCTCGCTTGCTATCAACAGAACGAATCTGCTGACATTTACTTCTTCCCAAAAACCCTTGTTTACTGCATTTTCGTGAACATCGTCACGAAGAGCGTTCAATCCTTTTTTAATCACGGAAACTCCTGCCGTTAAATTCTACAATACCGCCTTCTTGCTTCATGCGACTAACCGCTGAAGCCCCTACAAACTCGCACAAACTCGCTTTTGTGTCATTGGAAACCATAATAGTTATTTTGCCCTTGTGATCATACCGCTTATCAATCACAGCGTTAATTTCTCGCACTTCGAACTCGCTGTTTTTTCTTACCTCAATACCATCGATGACGAGAACATCAGGTCTCACCAATTCGTTTCTCGTAACGCTATCGTCTATCAGTCCATCAACCATATCAGAGAACTTTATGTACTTCACGCTTTTTGATTTGTTCACATAATAGTGCCCCATCAGCGACACTGCCAACTGAGTTTTCCCAGTACCGCGTCTACCAACTATCGCAAAAGTTCCACCGTTTTGAGTCCCGCTTTTATACCGAGCATACCAACTGCTCCAATCAGAGCAGATAGATTCCTTCAGAGGACTAAAACGAGAATGTCGATCCGGTGCACCGAAATAACTCAATGGCTGTTGTTTCCAAGTCGGTCTTTTACAATCCTGTCCCAATTTGCCCTACCCCTAGATTTTCATCAAACTCTATTACCCCACTCTGCTTTCTTGAAACTGCCGTATTCTCTGGATAAACAGATTTCCAGCCGTTATCGGTAGCAGATTGTAAACATCGCACCCATTCGCTCGATGGCAATCCAGAAAGCTTATTAAGCAATCGTGTTATTTGCCCCGAGCTTGAAAGTGGCGATTTTATCTTCCTTCGAACTTCTTCGTATTCTTTGTAAGAATCCATTATCGCATCGGATTCGACACCTGCCCCGAAAGTTTCCTCAACAATTTTCCTCGCCAGTTTTGATCCAGTCGGCGATTTTTCTACCTTGGAACTGACAGTATCAGCATCAGTAGGTTCATCGGATTTTTCCTCCTTCTTTTGTTTTGACGGTTCAACAGATGCGAAAAACGAATCGCCGTACACCTCTCTTATTAGAGTCTGGAGAGACTTGTACTCATCGATCTTTTTTCTAATACCTATCACCATCGGCTTGTTACTTCCGATTCCAGACGGGTTCTGAAATTTCAGAAACTTAACAGACCAAATTTTTCCATCTTCTAATTCGACGAACTTTTCTTTGCCTGAAAAATCTGAAATTGGAACACACTCTAAACCGTTTTTGATTTCATCGACTGTCCTAGTGGATCCAGTAAGCATCTTCGCCATAGCCCAATTTCCCTTCCACACGCCGGACAAATCGCATCTGTCCAGAATGTAGAGATAGATCAATTTCAGGTCTGGTTCGAGAGACGCAAAATAGTTGCTTTCCCACTTTTCTGTGTCGGTGTACCGCTTCATTAAAGAATCTCTTTGATAGCTTTCAACACTGCGCTTGATCGATAAGTCCCATCGAGTACCTGTTTACAGTAATTCGAGCTTACAGCTTTTCCGATTTTATCAGAAACAGCTACTGCAAGAGATTTGTAGTCAATTGTCCGGTACTCCTTTTTCAGCACATTGCCCCTGTAGGCAATCTCTCTAATTTTCTGTCGAACACCAGTTGCAAGAGTGTTACCCTTATCAACTTGAGCCAGATAAGCAGGTGTACAATTCGCGTTATGTGCGAGATTATACTGTTCTGCAATCTTCTTGTAATCAGGTTTATACATTCAATACCCTTTGTTAAGTTCGTGT
>JFJP01039609.1_pt1 | contig 13084 bp, 12 predicted proteins | sample 431651 | NCBI WGS metagenome assembly JFJP01 (sample SAMN02602958, study PRJNA72255) | Microbial mat metagenome, whole genome shotgun sequencing project. | biome: fresh water; feature: sink hole; material: water; isolation source: purple microbial (photo- and chemosynthetic) mats found in...
ACTGAAAGAAATAAAAAAGTCTTTTTCATAGATAGAAACTGGTGAGTATAGATGGAATTCTAAAAATACAACGGATGAAACTTCATCCCATTCTTATTAAATTCAAGGGTTGGCATTGGAATTTTTATAAACCCGATAGTTTTAAAAATAAGTTTAAGTGTTTTTGATTTTACAGGTATGCGGCTTAAATCTATATCAGGAGCAATATAAAACTGCCTATATCTTTCTGAATAAGGTACAGGTACTCCGTTTATTTCGGAAGGATTGCTAAAGCCACCGGTCATTCCCTCTGCTCCGTAACCGGCAGCAAAATTTATCCACTTTGGGAAACTTGTATGTTGCAGTCCTAAACTGCTGATATTTGCTGATAGCCAATAGGTTTGACCGTTATAATCCTTAAGCATCCGCTTAATTGGCGTGCTTCCCAGCTGCTCAGGATTGTATTGCGCATAAGGAGATGCATGATACGACCATTTCATAACAAATTTCTGTTCGTGCCAGGCTAATTGCTGGCTGATAAAAAGTGCCGTTCCCAATGTGTTGGCTGCCATATCGCCTGGTGAAGCTCCCCATTGTTCCGAAAATCCATCCATTATCTCAACGGTTGTAAGGTAAACCAATCCGGTCAGGCCTCCGTACCATATTGATTTTCTCTCCGGCAAACCTGTCCAGCGGAGCGCATTGTAACCAACGAAACCAATGTAATAAGATGCTGTTGCATGTCCGAATTTATCCATCTGCAGCCATTCATCATTGTCATTAAAAAAATGGAAACTTGATTGCGGATAATCCTTGTACCATAAATTATACAAACCAATAATGCTTCCTGCATAAAGTGTGGCTCCTGTATAAGTTACGAGTTTAAGCTTTTTCTTATTCAGGGTGTCGGGGTGAAAAGCTGAACTGTCAGCATCCTGTGCGAAAAGTACATTTTGATTGCCGGAAAGTATAAGCAAAAGGATTAATATGGCTATGGTCCGCAAGTTCAGCACAAGAAGTTTTCTAAATTACAAGTATATTTAAATTGTGAAGTAAACTGTACGAAATTAATAAAATACAATGTACTTTTTTCAGATCCCCGACCTGAAGGTCGGGGCAATGGATTCCCATTTATGATTTTTTTGCTAAGAGAACTATTTTCTATTTCCCATTTTCCTTTTACTCTTATTCTCATTGATCCCCGATCTGAAGGTCGGGGCAATGGATCCTGTTCACCATTCACTATTTTCCATTAACCATTCCCTCTCCCTACTTCATAATCCCTTTCTGATTCAGTGCCTGCTGGTATTTAGCTGCATTCATCAGGTGTTGATCCATGGTTACTGCAAAATTATGATAACCCGAAAAATCCTCTCTTGCACAGAAATACATATATTCGTGTTGCCTGTAATTAAGCACAGCATCAATGGATGAGATGGATGGCAAACAGATTGGACCCGGAGGCAGCCCAATATATTTATAGGTATTATAAGGTGAATCGATTGTTTTGTAAACATTAAGTACCCGTTTAATGCTGAAATCGCCTAGAGCATAAACCAGTGTAGGGTCAGCCTGCAGAAGCCATCCATCACGAAGACGATTCATATATACGCCTGCAACATCACGCTTTTCATCATTCTGGTTGGTTTCTTTTTCAACTATGGAAGCCAGGGTTATAGCCTGCAACTCTGTAAGCCTGATTTCTGTTAAACGGGATTTTCGTTTTTCATTCCAGAATGCTTTATATTCCTTATGCATCCGTTCCATAAACTTTTCAGCTGTTATGTCCCAGTATACTTCATATGTGTTAGGGATAAACATACTGATTACATTATCCGTGGTGAATCCAAATTTTTCAACGTACTTATTGTCATTTAGCAATTTGAGTAATGAAACTGAATCAGTTTCAAGTTGTTCAGCAATATGCCCGGCAAGTTCTTCCTTAATCCGTATGTTATTAAAAACCAATCTTACAGGATCCTGTTGTTTGGCTCTGAGTTTTGTGATGATTTGCTTGTTGTTCATGCCTTCTTTAAGGATGTAATGACCTGATTTGATATGATCGGGGTATTTCATGATTTTTGCAAGTCGCTCGAATGATTCGCGGTGTACAATAGTACCGTTGGCGTATAACATCTTTTTTACATCTTCCCATGTTGCGCCGGATTTTATATTGAAAGCTGCTGAAGGCTGTCCGTTTAGCCAAACATTAGGTTTGTAAATCATCCTGTACCCAAGATAACCGGAAATTGCACCACCAATTATAAGCAGCGCAAAAATCGTCACAATAATTTGTCTCCTGCGTGAAAGGGACTTTTCGCGTTTTAAGCGACTCGAATAGTAATTTGGCATGGATTCAGGTCTTTATGCTAATTAATGCAACTTCTTTATTTTTATTGCTTGCTAAAATTGATTTCTCATTTGAAATATATACACCGGGATTCATTACATTTCTATGAATTTATCAATTGAAACATCAATTCATCTGTCCATTGTCCATCGCGAAGCAGCCACTCTTTCTTATCGCCGCAGGGTGTAAATCCTGCTTTGGTAAACAAGCTGATACTTTCTTTATTGCTCTTTTCGATATTACAATACAACTGATGCAGATTCAGTGTTTTGAAACAATATTCAATTAAAAGATTAAGCGCTTCAAATGCAAATCCTTTCCGCCTCGCTGACTCATCTATTAAAATTCCAATTCCGGCTCTTCGGTGAACAGGATCAAAATCAAACAAATCGATGCTTCCAACTGTCTTATTGTCAGTATCTGACAAATGCCAGTCAATCATTAAACGCAATTGCTTGGATGAAAATATATCCTTGTCTGTATTCAGCACGAATTGTTCAATTGCAAACCTTGAATAGGGTGTAAGTGTATTACTCAGATGCCAGATCCGGGAGTCATTTTCCCAGCGGAATATGATGTCAACATCAGCAGGTTCAGGTGCTCTGAGCAGCAAATTCGGGCCTATCATATGGTTATATTTCGATTGTTCCTTCAAAAACCAGTTTAGCAGGTCCGGTAAGTTTAACATTTTTAAATAAGTCACCCGTCCGTGTAAAACTAACAAATAACCTTCCTCCGGCGGTATTTACATAAAAAGTATTGCCTCCGTATTTTAATGAAGCCGCAATAGCCGATGCTGTTACCCCTGTGCCACACGAAAGAGTTTCATTTTCAACACCTTTCTCGTAAGTGCGAACATAAAGTTCTTTTTTTAACAGCTTGGCAAAGTTAACATTGGTTCCATGTGGCTCATAACGGGCATCGTATCGTATTTCATGTCCTGATTCAATAATATCGATGTTATCCGGATTATCTACAAATTTTACAACATGATAAGTGCCGGTATTCAGGTAATATGAATTTTTATCCACAGCATATATTACAGGATCCTGCATATCCAGTTCCACTATCATTACTGAACCGTTATTTTCAGTTATTTGTGCATGATGAATTCCGTCAGCGGCCATAAACCGGCATGTGTCCCGGGTAATTCCTTTTTGATGCGCAAATGCTGTAATACATCTGGCTCCGTTTCCACAAAAAGTAGCCTGACTTCCATCCGAATTAAAATAATTCATTCCGAAATCATAGCCTTCGCTGTGTTGGACCAATAATACACCATCGGCACCAATGCCAAAATGTCTGTCGCACAGTTTGCTGATCAATTGCTCACTGACCGGAAACTGTAACTTCCGGTCGTCGATCATAATAAAATCGTTGCCGGTTCCTTCGTATTTACTGAATTGTAGAGTCATTTCGGTAACAAATTTAATATATTCCTTGTCAATATGTCAGATTGGTTATTGAATATGACATTTTTTATTGTTTCAGGTGTCGTAACACAACAGAACAAAACGGATAATATTTTCATGAATTTGAATTGAAAACCCAATAAGTTATTGATTATCTGTTGAATAAAAAGAAATATGTGTGCAGTTGGAGTGCAATACAAAGGGTGTTAACATTAATTAACAAGTGAAAAAAAACTATTGGTATTATCCTTGCGTTATTAATCAAAAATTACTCAAAAGTAAAAACTGAAAAAGTATAAATTCAAAGTATCATTATCAAAAACAAACGAAAAATGAAAAAGTACGCAGGTTTCTTTCTAATGGCAGTGTTAGGCGGATTAATATCTTTGGGCGGGTATGCTCTCTTACAAAAAAACACGCAAACGGTTCATGGTGTTCCGCAACCTACAACTCCGGTTCAATTAACAAGCATGTCGGGATTAAATACAGCATATCCTGATTTTATTGAACCGGCAAGTAAATCCATACATGCCGTTGTACATATAAAAACAGAATATTCACGTAAGAACAGCATGTATGACAGTTTCTTTAATTTCCATGATTTCTTTGGTGACAGCCCTTACCAGCAGGGACCCTTACAGGGAGCCGGGTCGGGAGTTATTATTTCGCCCGATGGTTATATTGTTACCAATAATCATGTGGTTCAGGATGCCAGTAAGATAGAAATAGTTCTTAATGATAAGCGGTCCTATGAAGGAACTATTGTTGGTACCGATCCCTCGACCGACCTTGCTGTTGTCAGGATTAAGGAAAGCAATCTTCCATTCCTTACCTATGGCAATTCAGATGAAGTGCAGATAGGGGAGTGGGTGCTGGCAGTTGGAAATCCTTTCAACCTTACCAGTACGGTAACTGCCGGTATTGTTAGTGCAAAGGCACGTAATATCAACATTCTCGGTACGCCTGACGGAACTTCAATAGAATCATTTATTCAGACAGATGCCGCTGTTAATCGCGGTAATAGTGGCGGTGCTTTAGTAAATACACATGGTGAGCTGGTAGGAATAAATGCTGCTATCGCCAGTGGCAATGGTTTTTATGCAGGTTATTCATTTGCAATACCTGTTAACATTGTCAAAAAAGTGGTTGGTGATCTGATTGATTACCGTGAAGTTCAGCGAGCATTCCTGGGTGTTAGTATTCGTGATATCGACAGTAAATTTGCCGGTGATCAGGGATTTAAAGAGCTGCGTGGTGTTTATGTTTCGGAAGTAAACGAAGGTAGTGCCGCAAAAGAAGCAGGAATAGTTAAAGGTGACGTTATATTGTCAATAAATAAAATCGTAGTTAACAGTACTTCTGAACTTCTTGGGCAAATCAGCCGTTATCGTCCGGGAGAGAAAGTTCTGGTTGTTGTAAGCCGCGACGGGAATGAGAAATCATTTAATGTAACCTTACGAAATCGTGAAGGCAACACCAGCCTTGTAAAAAGCGAGAAAAAAGATGTGGAACCCATGTTGGGAGCAAAAATGCAGGTTGCATCTGGCGACGTACTCCGTAAACTGGGGATCGACCATGGTGTTCAGGTTACTGAATTGGGCGATGGCTTATTGCGAAACGCAGGAATCAGGGAAGGTTACGTGATTACAGAAATTGATAAAAAACCTGTACGCACGGTTGAAGATGTTAGCAAAATACTTTCCAATAAGAGTGGCGGAGTCCTGCTCGAAGGTGTTTATCCAAACAGGGTAAGAGCTTACTATGGATTTGGAATTAATTAGTATTTCAAGTGCGAATAAAAACTTACTTCAGTAAAGTTTTTTAAAACAAAGCCGGATTTTATTTGTTTATATATTGTAATTCCGGCCAATTGCATTCCGGCTCACTCGAAAACTGATATTTTATATGTTAAGCTGCACAAATTACTTGTGCAGCCTCACTATGTAAATAAAGATACAAAGTCATGAGACAATTAAAGATAACTAAATCCATCACCAATCGCGAGACTGCTTCCCTGGATAAGTATCTTCAGGATATTGGTAAGGAAGCGCTTATCACTGCTGAGGAAGAAGTAGAACTGGCCCGAAAAATCCGCGGTGGCGATCAAAGAGCTCTGGATAAATTATGCCTTGCCAATCTGAGATTTGTTGTTTCAGTAGCCAAGCAATACCAGAATCAGGGACTCAGCCTGCCTGATCTTATAAACGAAGGAAATGTCGGTTTGATTAAAGCTGCAGCACGTTTCGACGAGACGCGCGGGTTTAAATTTATCTCCTATGCAGTTTGGTGGATACGGCAATCCATTCTGCAGGCTCTGGCCGAGCAGTCGCGTATTGTTCGTTTACCCTTAAATCAGGTTGGTTCACTCAATAAAATTAAGAAGGAAACATCACGGCTTGAGCAAAAGTTTGAACGTCTGCCTTCAGCTGAGGAAATTGCCGAAGCTCTGGAAATACCGGGATATAAAATTGATGCGGCCATGAAAATAACTACACGTTATGTTTCAATGGATGCTCCTTTGGTTGATGATGAAGATACTCGGTTTATTGACGTTTTTGTTGATGAAGACACTCCTTTTACAGATGCCGGGCTCATGCGCGAATCTCTTACACTCGAAATACAACGATCATTATCAACACTCACTGATAAGGAAAGAGATGTAATAAACCTGTATTATGGTATCGGGATTCCCCATGGTTTAACACTCGAAGAAATTGCCCTTAAATTTGATCTTACCCGTGAACGGGTTCGCCAGATAAAAGAAAAAGCTATTCGCCGACTCAAACACAATTCGAGAAGCAAATTGCTCAAATCCTACCTGGGACAATAATTCTGAAATAATTTCTTTTTATTTCTTTCTGCAGAAAATGCTGCAGGATTGACCTTACGTCTGATTAACACTGAAATAAAAGGGTGCTAAATCAGTGAATTGTTTATACCAGTTTTATTATAAGGTTAAATTATTTTACTGCAGTAATAATGGAAATTAATGTTATAAGTATCACATCATCAATGTGATAATAAATATTTAATGTTTAGGTTGAAAAAAAATGCCCGAAAGCATATTACCTTTGAAGCTTTTCTGGATAAAGGTATACAGAGAGAAAAACCTAATCCTTTTTGGTCTTGTTATGAAAATTCTGATAGCTGAAGATAATTTGATGAACCAACACCTCATGAGCAGGTACATGAGCAAACTTGGTTGGGAGTATGTGATAGTTGAAAATGGGTTGCTAGCTACAGAGGCATGCCGGGCGGAGGAATTTAATGCTATATTAATGGATATTGACATGCCTGTGCTTGATGGAATTGAAGCAACAAGGTATATACGAGTCTTTAATAAAACAATTCCTATTGTAGCTATTACTGCTTATGCTGATGATCTGATGAGGACTGAATGTGCCGAAGCAGGCATGAATGCTTTCCTTGCAAAACCATGTTCGCGTGAAGAAATAAAGGATGTAATAGCCGAATGCGTTGAAATCAATTCATACAAAGTAGCTGGTTGATTTATAAAAAAAAATATGTTCATTAAGCCTGATTTTATTCAGGCTTTTTTTTTTATTATTTTCAAGGAATTCAGACAAGTGATTCGTATTTTTGCACAGGTTTTAAATCCGGATCACATCATTCATATAATTTTCTATCGGAAACCTTGTTAACCGATAGTAATTTATTTTTATTCATACTGCCGGATTAAATCTTCTATAAAAATCATCATGGCTGAAACAAAATACATTTTTACAACCGGGGGAGTTGCCTCTTCATTAGGTAAAGGCATTATAAGTTCTTCCCTGGCTAAACTGCTCATTGCCCGTGGTTACAGGGTTGCGATCCAGAAACTTGATCCTTATATCAATATTGATCCGGGCACTTTAAATCCCTATGAGCATGGCGAATGCTTTGTTACAGATGACGGTGCCGAAACTGATCTGGATCTTGGCCATTATGAGCGGTTCACAAATGTACGAACTTCACAGGCCAACAATGTAACCACCGGAAGGATATACCAGGCGGTTATCGATAAAGAAAGGCGTGGAGACTATCTGGGCGAAACCGTACAGGTGATCCCTCATATTACCGACGAAATTAAATACCGTATACAATTGCTGGGTGCCAGCGGTAATTACGATTTTGTTATCACCGAAATAGGAGGGACCGTTGGCGATATCGAATCTTTACCTTACATTGAGTCTGTAAGACAGATGAAGTGGGAACTTGGTACCCGTTGCCTGGTAATTCATCTTACGCTGGTACCTTATCTGGCCTCTTCAGGCGAGCTGAAAACCAAGCCTACGCAACACTCGGTAAAAATGTTACTCGAATCGGGAGTACAACCCGATGTAATAGTCTGCCGTTCCGAAAAACATCTTAACCAGGCAATCCGTAATAAAATAGCACTCTTCTGTAACGTTAATCCTTCAGCAGTAATCGAATCAGTAGATGTGGAAACTATCTATGATGTTCCTCTGCTGATGCGTGATGAAAGGCTCGACCAGGTTATACTTGAGAAAATGCAGGTTCCGATACGCAAGCAACCTGACCTTAAGCTTTGGGAAGAGTTTTTGCATAAGCTGAAACATCCGGTTGGTGAAGTTCAAATCGGGCTTGTTGGTAAATACGTTGAACTGAGAGATGCATATAAGTCGATAACCGAATCGTTTATTCATGCCGGAGCCGAAAATCAGTATAAAGTCAACCTGAAGATGATTCATTCTGAATCAATCAACGATAGTACTTATAAACATTTACTTCAGGATCTGGATGGAATACTTGTTGCTCCCGGTTTTGGTGAACGTGGTATCGAAGGCAAAATCATTGCAATCAGGTTTGCCCGCGAAAATAAAGTCCCTTTTCTTGGAATTTGTCTTGGGATGCAATGCGCTGTGATTGAATTCGGTCGAAATGTACTGGGTTTAAAAGATGCTCATTCAACCGAAATGAATTCTTTGACGCCCTTCCCTGTAATCGATATTATGGAGGAGCAAAAGAAAATTGACAAGAAAGGCGGAACTATGCGGCTTGGTTCATACCCTTGCACAATAAAGTCGGGTACCAAAATATGGGATGTTTATAAAACTGCTGAGATTGTTGAACGCCATCGGCACCGTTTTGAATTCAATAATGCATTCCTGGCTGATTTTGAAAAAGCCGGAATGATACCATCAGGCATAAATAAACAAAATGACCTGGTTGAAATTATTGAGATTAAAGATCATCCCTGGTTTATTGGTGTGCAGTTCCATCCTGAATATAAAAGCACGGTAGCCTCACCGCATCCGCTGTTTGTACATTTTGTTAAGGCCGCGATACAGTTCAAAAAAGTTCAGAAAAAATAAACAGCTGGATTTATCCTGTTTACAGCCTTATAAGTTCATGGGATTAGTGTGAAACATATTCTCCTGAGGCGGAACATCAGTACTTATCCAACATTTTGTATCTTTGCCGTCCCGAAACTCCCTTTGGAATTGTAAATTATTGATAGTCAGTAATTTTTATTTTTCATGAACAGTTTGAAATACGTAATCAAATACATACATTATATTAAATGAGTAAGAATAATATTATTGGTTTGGTAATCATTGTTGGATTATTGATAGGCTACAGCCTTTGGATGACTCCATCGAAAGAAGAAATGGCTGCCTCCAAAAGGAAAAGTGATTCAATAAGCCAGATTCAGCGTACTGATTCATTAGAAGCAGCTATGGCTGAAATGGTAAAAAAAGCCATAGCCGATTCAGTTGCCAAAACGAATCCTGTTGAATCAACAGTAGTTGTTTCTGATACAACCTCCAGTGGATTCTCATCTGTTGCTGTTAAGGATGAGAAGTTTTATACTCTCGAAAGTGATTTGATGAAGTTGAAAATTTCATCCCGCGGAGGTATGATCTGGTCAGTGCAATTAAAAGATTATCAAACTTTTGATACTTTACCACTGGTTCTATTCAAAGGTGATTCCTCTGTATTTGGTTTTGAATTTAATACCGAAGATCTTCGAACATTAAATACTGCCGACCTGATGTTCGTTCCGGTTACAACAACCGGTAAGGATTCGATCCGTGTTTCGGGTAAAGATTCAGTGCAGTTTGCCCTTAGAGTATACCCCGGCAAAGTGGATACAGCCAATTCAAAGAGTTACATAGAATATGTTTATACTCTGAAAGGCAATAATTACATGGTTGGTTATAAAGTCAACTTTGTTGGTATGAAGGGCTATATCGCCCAAAATACCCGCGACATGTCATTGCTTTGGAGTACTACACTTCTTCAACAGGAAAAAAGCCTGAAGACTGAACAAACACAGTCGACTATACATTATATGGATTTAGCCGGAGAAGTGGATTACCTGAGCGAAACCAAAGATGAAAAGGAACGATTATCAACTGCAGTAAAATGGGTTTCATTTAAACAACAGTTCTTTTCAGCCACTCTTATCGCTTCGGATAAATTTGAGAGTGCAGATATTGAAACTGTTGGTTATTCTGACATGAATACAGACCGCAAGGTAAAAACAATGAATTCTGCTTTCATTTTACCCTATACCATGGAAAATGATCAGACCTATGATTTGAACTGGTATTTCGGACCTAATAAATATAAAGTCCTCAGGCAATATAAAATGAACCTCGAAAGGCAGATTCCCCTGGGATGGAGTTTCTTCCTTATGCAATGGATTAACCGGTTTGCAGTTATTCCTGTTTTCAACTGGCTGGAATCGTTTGATATGAATTATGGTATCATAATTCTGATTCTGACAATTCTATTGAAAATAGTCCTTTTCCCTATCGCATGGAAAACATATATTTCTTCTGCAAAAATGCGGATTCTGAAACCCGAAATTGAAGAAATCGGTTTAAAATTTCCGAAAAAGGACGATGCCATGAAGAAACAGCAGGCTACCATGGCACTGTATAAAAAGGCCGGTGTTAATCCTATGGCCGGATGCGTACCCATGCTGCTTCAGTTCCCGATCCTGATTGCACTTTTCAGGTTCTTTCCGGCATCTTTCGAATTGCGTCAGCAATCATTTCTATGGGCAACTGACTTATCGAGTTATGACTCCATTTATTCATGGACTGCGCAGATTCCTCTGCTAAGCACCTATTATGGAAATCATATTAGTTTATTCACATTACTGATGACTATTTCAACCATCATGTATACCAAGATGAATAATGATATGATGGGTTCAACCCAGCAAATGCCGGGTATGAAAACTATGATGTACCTGATGCCGATCATGTTCCTTGGTTTCTTTAATAACTTTTCTGCAGGTTTGAGTTACTATTACATGCTGGCTAACTTGTTCACTTTTGCGCAGATGTTTATAATACGCCGTTTTGTTAACGAAGATAAACTTCACAAACGCATACAGGAAAATAAAACCAAACCTGTTAAAAAATCATCATTCCAGAAACGCCTGGAAGACATGACAAAACAACAACAGCAGAAAGCAGTTGTTAAAAGAAAATAGAAAATAGAAAATAGAAAAAGGTTTGTATCGGGATAACACCGACTAAAAAATCCGCAGTTAGAATCAATTGATTTTACTGCGGATTTTCTCTTTTTGGTTAGTTAGGGAGCTTATTCTCAAGGTTTAAAAGAAATTATTCAAGGAATCAGGAGAGAAATTTCAAAAAAAGCTCCATCCCCTTTTTCTTTTGTTCATCCAGATTATAGCTGATATCGTTTTTAAGGTAGGAGATAAGTTCCTGATCAGTAATATGAGGATTTAAGGCCATATTAATGGATTCTTCACGATGTTCGACTCCCCATGCCAATGCTGATTGAAATGATTTCTCAAACTCTGCCGGAAGTGGTTGACGTGAAATCCATACTGCAAATACAAATGGTAGCCCGGTAAATTTAATCCATTCGCCGGCGAGGTCATAACAAAAAGGATATTTGCCGGATAAACCGAACGTTTTATCTCCAATCAGCACCATTCCATCATCCGGGGAAAGCTTTCCTTTTAATTCTGAAAGGCTTTTCCAATGCGGATTGATTTTCCAGTATTTCTTTGCCAGTACCCGGACAAGGCTAACGGAAGTAAGGCTGTCGGTATCGAGGTAAATAGTTTTTATTTCCGGCAAAGCTACATTAGCCAGAAGTAAAACCGATTTTACCTCTTTATCAGCACCAATACATAAGTTGCTTACCAGATGATAATCAGGTATTCCTGTCAATGCACCCACCGGTATCAATCCGATCTCGGCTTCGTTGGAAATAATCTTACTCGCACTGACTGATGGAACTTCAAGATTGAGTTCATACCCTGAGAGTAATCCTGAATGTGTTAACCCGTAAATAAAAGGGAGTGTATTATAATAGGAAATGGCAGTAATTCGGATAGGATTCATCTGGTATTAATAATTTTATAAAGGTCAGATGGAACTCCATGACAAAATTTTAACATCCACCTATTAGTCAAAATTGTCTGTTTTTATCATGTTCGTTTCAAGTGGACGAAAGTATAAAAAAATCAGTTAAACATTACACTACTATTAAGCCATTTGTGCCACAGATTACGCAGATTCACATAGATTCAGTTATAATTTCAGAAACTTCAAGACATAAATCATTTACCTTGATTAATTTAATCTGTGAAATCTGCAAAATCTGTGGCTTATTATAATTTCGTATTGTTTTCCCCCTTCCGATTTGCTACTAAATTTGTAATATCTGCGTCCCGAATTTAATTAGAAAGGCCACATTTTTATTAAAAATAATTTACTACCTTTGCACCCCATTTTAGCAGTGCATTGTTTCTCTTTTCCGGTAAGTTAATCAATATATCTGTCTATAAATCAACTCAATGTTAAACCGGCCGAACCGGAAGGCCATTAATTAGATTATTATTATGAGTAACGACGTTAACGTTAACGACGAAGTAAACAATGTTGAAGATGCTGCTGAAGTAACAGCAACCGAAGCCATTGTAACACCTGTTGCAGAAGTTGAAACAGTTGTTGAGGAAGCAGTTGCAGAAGTTCCTGCAGTAGAAGCAGTTGCTGAAGTTCCAGCAGTAGAAGAAGTAGTTGCAGAAGTTGAACCAGTTGCAGAAGTAGCTGTTGCAGAAGTTCCTGAAGTAGAGGAAGTTGTTGCTGAAGCTCCTAAAGCTCCGGAAGCACCTGTTGCACCTGCTGAATTTGATTGGGATGCTATCGGAAAGAAACATGAATCGTATAAACCAGCTGACCGTAAGCGTTTAGAAGACATTTATGACCAAACTTTAAGCTCAATCGGCGATCATGAAGTACTTGATGGCTTGGTTGTTGGACTTACCAGCCGCGAGGTTGTTGTAAACATCGGTTTTAAATCCGATGGTGTAATTCCGGTTTCG
>JFJP01005806.1_pt1 | contig 13082 bp, 8 predicted proteins | sample 431651 | NCBI WGS metagenome assembly JFJP01 (sample SAMN02602958, study PRJNA72255) | Microbial mat metagenome, whole genome shotgun sequencing project. | biome: fresh water; feature: sink hole; material: water; isolation source: purple microbial (photo- and chemosynthetic) mats found in...
GTGGGCGCCTGAGCCGGGGCTGCCTGCTGCGCCGAGCGCTGCTCTTGCCGCTGCGCCTCGCGCGATTGCTTGGCCACGTCGAGCAGGTAGCGTTGGTAATCGTCAAGATCGCCGTCAAACGGCGCGATACCGCCCCGCGAAACCAGCCAGAACTCGTCGCACACCGCGCGCAGCAGGGCGCGATCGTGGCTCACCAGCATCACCGTGCCTTCGAATTCGTTGAGCGCCATCGACAAGGCCTCGCGCGTGGCCAGATCCAGGTGGTTGGTGGGTTCGTCAAGCAGCAGCAGGTTGGGACGTTGCCAGACGATCATGCACAGAACCAGGCGCGCTTTTTCGCCGCCACTCATGCTGCCCACCGTCTGCTTGACCTGATCGCCGGTGAAGTTGAAGCTGCCCAGGAAGCTGCGCAGGTCTTGCTCGCGCGTCGCCTGTCCCTGCAGGCGTGCCTCGGCGGTGCATTCCTTGACCAGCCGAATCATGTGTTCCAGGGGCGTGTCGGCCGGGCGCAGCACATCGAGCTCCTGCTGCGCGAAGTAGCCAATGTTCAGACCTTTGCCTTCGGTGACGGTGCCTGCCAGCGGTTGGAGTGCGCGCGCAATGGTTTTGACCACGGTGGACTTGCCCTGGCCGTTGGCGCCCAGGATGCCGATGCGCTGGCCTGCCTGCACCGAGCGGCTGACGCCACGCACGATGGTGATCGGCTCCTGGCTGCCCTCGGGCGGCGGATAGCCGAAGTCCACGTCCTGCATGGCCAGCATCGGGTTGGGCAGGTTCTGGGGCTCGCTGAATTCGAAAGTGAAATCGGCCTCGGCCAGCACCGGGCCGATTTTTTCCATGCGCTCCAGCGCTTTGACGCGGCTTTGCGCCTGCTTGGCCTTGCTCGCCTTGGCCTTGAAACGGTCGATGAACTTTTGCAGGTGCGCCATCTTTTCCTGCTGACGCGAGTAGGCCGAGGCCTGCAGCGCCATCTGCTCGGCGCGCATGTCTTCAAAGCGGCTGTAGTTGCCGCCGTAGCGCGTGAGCTGGGCGCGCTCGATGTGTACCGTGACGTTGGTCACCGCGTCGAGAAACTCGCGGTCGTGGCTGATCACCAGCATGGTGCCGGTGTAGCGCTGCAGCCAGGCTTCCAGCCAGACCAGGGCGTCGAGGTCCAGGTGGTTGGTGGGCTCGTCGAGCAGCAGCAGCTCACTGGGACACATCAGCGCGCGGGCCAGCTGCAGGCGCATGCGCCAGCCGCCCGAGAAGCTGTCGACCGGGCGCTCGAGTTCATCGGTGCGGAACCCGAGACCGAGAATCAGGGCTTGCGCGCGCGCGGGTGCGTCGTGTGCGCCGGCGTCGTGCAGCGCCATGTAGGCGTTGGCCATGCGCTCGCCGTCGTCGGTGGCCTCGGCGGCGGTGACCTCGGCCTGGGCCGCGAGCAAGGTGGTGTCACCCTCGATCACGAACTGGGTGGCAGGCATGTCGGTTTCCGGCATGTCCTGCGCCACCTGCGCCATGCGCCACTGCGGTGGCACGTAGAAGTCGCCCTTGTCTTCGTGCAGCGAATGATCGAGCAGGCGGAACAGGCTCGATTTGCCCGCACCGTTGCGTCCGACCAGACCCACTTTTTCGCCTGGGTTGATGGTGACGGAGGCGTTGTCGAGCAGCACCTTGGTGCCGCGTCGCAAGACGATGTTCTTGATGGTGATCATGGGGTGGGGGCGTGCGGCGCTTGCTGCACCGCAAGGGATTCGGCGGTGAGCAACAGCACCTGGTCGCGGCCGGCGCTGGTCGCCAGCCACACCACGTCGAGTTGCGGGAAGGCCGCTTCAAAGTGGGCCCGCTCGTTGCCAATTTCCAGCACCAGCACGCCATCGGGCGCGAGGCACGCGGGCGCGTCGCGCAGCAACTGGCGAATGAAGTCCATGCCGTCTGTGCCGCCGGCCAGGGCCAGTTGGGGCTCGGCCAGGTATTCCGGCGGCAGCGCGCTCATGCTGCGGGCGTTCACATAGGGCGGGTTGCAGAGAATGAGCTGATAGGGACCGGGGCAGTTGCGCAGGCCGTCGGATTCGATGAGCTGAATGCGGTCTTGCAGCTGGTGCCGCTGCACGTTGATGCCCGCCACGGCCAGCGCATCGGCAGACAGGTCGGCGCCTGTGACGGTGATGTCTGGCCAGGCCATGGCCGCCAGAACCGCCAGGCTGCCATTGCCGGTGCACAGGTCGAGCACGTGCTGGGTGTTGTCGCTGAGCCAGTCGTCGAAATCGCCATCGGCGATCAGCTCGGCGATGAAGCTGCGCGGCACGATGGCGCGTTCGTCCACATAGAACGGCACGCCTTGCAACCAGGCTTCGCGGGTGAGGTAGGCGGCGGGCTGGCGGGTGTCGATCCGGCGCGCGATCAGGGCATTGACCGCCTGTACCTGCGCCTCGGTCACGGTGTGGGTGGCCAGCGCGTCGAGGTCGCTGTCCAGTGGCAGGCCCAGCTGCCACAGCAGCAGCCAGGCGGCTTCGTCGCGGGCGTTGGTGGTGCCGTGGCCGTAGGCCAATGGCGCAGCAGCCAGGCTCGCCGTGGCCTGGGTCAGAAGGTCTTGCAGGGTCATGGGGTGATGCGTGCCGCGCTGGCCTGGGTGGCCAGGTTTTCCAGCACGCGCCGGTAGGTGTTCTTGAGCGGTTCGATGTCGGCCACCGCCACGCATTCGTCGATCTTGTGAATCGTCGCGTTGGGCGGGCCGAGCTCGATCACCTGCGGGCAGACCTGGGCGATGAAGCGCCCGTCGCTGGTGCCGCCCGTGGTCGAGAGCTGGGTCTCCAGGCCGGTTTCGGCGCGGATCGCGTCGCGCACCGCATCAACCAGGGTGCCGGGCGGGGTGAGAAATGGGCGCCCGCCCAGCGTCCAGTCGAGCCCGTAATCGGCACTGGCTTGCAAACCGTGTTCGGCCAGCAGCGCGGTCACGCGCTGCTGCAGACCCTCGGGGGTGGACTCGGTGGAAAAGCGGAAGTTGAAATCGATCACCACGGTGCCCGGGATCACGTTGCTCGCGCCGGTGCCGCCGTGGATGTTGCTCACCTGAAAGCTGGTGGGCGGAAAGAAGGCGTTGCCCGCGTCCCAGGTTTCGGCGGCAAGCGCAGCGAGCGCGGGCGCGGCCAAGTGGATCGGGTTTCGGGCGAGGTGCGGGTAGGCGATGTGGCCCTGGATGCCCTTGACAGTGAGCTTGCCGCTGAGCGTGCCGCGCCGGCCGTTCTTGATCATGTCGCCGGTGCGCTCCACCGAGGTCGGCTCCCCCACGATGCACCAGTCCAGCCGCTCGCCGCGCTGGGTGAGCGCTTGGCAGACCACCACCGTGCCATCGGTGGCTGGGCCTTCTTCATCGCTGGTGAGCAAGAAGGCGATGTCGATGGGCGGTTGCGGCGTGGCGGTCAGAAACTCTTCGCAGGCCACCACCATGGCTGCCAGCGACGTCTTCATGTCGCTGGCGCCGCGGCCAAAGAGTTTGCCGTCCCGGTGGCTGGGCACAAACGGATCGCTGGCCCAGGCTGTGAGCGGGCCAGTGGGCACCACGTCGGTGTGGCCGGCAAAAATCAGCGTGGGCTGGCGGCCTTCGCCCTTGCGAGCCCACAGGTTGGTGACCCGGCACTCGGGTGGACCACTCTCCAGCGTCTCGCAGCGAAAGCCCAGCGTGTTCAGGCGCTCGGCAATCAGGGTCTGGCAGCCCTCGTCACGCGGGGTGACGGAGGGCCGGGCGATCAGGGCTTCGGTCAGGCGCAGCGTGGCAGTCATCGGGTTTTGACGTCGAGCGTGAACTCGGTGAAGGTGGCGACGTCGGCGTTTTCTTCTTCTGGCGGCGCCGACGCGGTGCTCGACTTGGCGGCATTGAAGTCGTTTTGCAGACGCCAGAGCAGGTTGTTGGGCGAGTCGGCGTGGGCCAGGCCCTCGGCGCGGGTGACGATGCCGTCGGCAATGATTCGGGCGAGGTCTTGCTCGAAGCTTTGCGACCCCACGGCCAGCGACTGCTCCATGGCTTCGCGAACACCCGAAAAGTCGGCTTTCTGGATCAGGTCGGACACCAGCGCGGTGTTGAGCATCACCTCCATCGCCGGCACCCGCCCACCGGTCTGGGTGCGCAGCAGGCGCTGCGAAACGACGGAGCGCAGCGCAGCGGCCAGATCGCCCAGCATGGTGGGGCGCACCTCCACCGGGTAAAAACTCAGGATGCGGTTGAGCGCCTGGTAGCTGTTGTTCGCGTGCATCGTGGCCAGGCACAAGTGTCCCGACTGCGCATAGGCGATGGCGGCCGACATGGTTTCGCGGTCGCGGATCTCGCCGATCAGAATCACGTCGGGGGCCTGGCGCAGCGCGTTTTTCAGCGCCACCTGCAGCGAGGCGGTGTCCGGGCCCACTTCACGCTGGTTGATCACCGAGCGCTTGTTTTTGTAGACGTATTCGATCGGGTCTTCGATGGTCAGAATGTGCCCGGTGGCGTTTTCGTTCCGGTGGTCGATCATGGCCGCCAGCGTGGTGCTTTTGCCCGCGCCAGTTGCTCCCACCATCAGGATGAGTCCCCGTTTTTCCATCACCAGATCGGCCAGCAGCGGCGGGACATTGAGCGAATCCAGCGAGGGCACCTCGTTGGGCACAAAGCGGATCACCACCGCGTAGCTGCCGCGCTGGCGCATGGCGCTGATGCGGAAGTTGCCCACGCCTTCCAGCGGCACCGCCATGTTCAGCTCGCCGGTCTCAAGCAGCTCTTCAATGCGCGTGGGCGGCACGATCTCGGCCAGCAGGTTGCGCGGCGCCTCCGAAGGCAGTTCCTGGCTGTTGACCGGGATGGTCTGGCCGTTGATCTTGATCATCGCTGGCGCGTGCGCCGACAGGTACACGTCCGAGGCCTTCTTGTCGGCCATCAGGCGCAGGATGCGCTCCATCGTTCCGCTGCTCATGCTGGTTCCTTCTGGCGTTTAGGAAGACAAAGCTTCGCTGGCCGACCGGTCGCAGCCCCCTTGCCGGGCACGCGACGGGTCGCCCGGGCGGGGCATCAGTCGCGCAGCAGTTCGTTCAGGCTGGTTTTGGCGCGCGTTTGCGCGTCGACCCGCTTGACGATGATGGCCGCATACAGGTTGTATTTGCCGCCGTCTTTGGGCAGGCTGCCGCTGATCACCACCGAGCCCGCCGGCACGCGGCCATAGCTCACGGTGTCGGTGGACCGGTCGTAAATGGGGGTGCTCTGGCCGATGTAGACGCCCATGGAGATGACCGAGTTTTCCTCGACCACCACGCCCTCGACCACCTCCGAGCGTGCGCCGATGAAGCAGTTGTCTTCAATGATGGTGGGCCCCGCCTGCAGCGGCTCCAGCACACCACCAATGCCAACGCCACCCGAAAGGTGCACGTTTTTACCGATCTGCGCGCAGGAGCCCACCGTGGCCCAGGTGTCGACCATGGTGCCTTCGCCCACATAGGCGCCGATGTTCACGTAGCTCGGCATCAGGATGGCGCCCTTGGCAATGAAGCTGCCGCGGCGCGCCACGGCCGGCGGTACCACGCGCACGCCGGTGGCCTTCATCTCGGCCTCGCTCAGGTGGGCAAACTTGGTTTGGACCTTGTCGTAGAAGGCGAGGTCGCCGCTCTTGATGATCTCGTTGTCCTTCAGGCGGAACGACAGCAACACCGCCTTCTTGATCCACTGGTGCACCGTCCACTGGCCCACCGCTTCGCGCGTGGCCACGCGCAGCCGACCCATGTTGAGCTCGGCGATCACGTGGTCCACCGCGTCGGTCACTTCTTTGGGCGCGGAGGCGGGGGTGAGGTCGGCGCGGTTGTCCCAGGCGGTGTCGATCAGGTTTTGCAGTTGTTGGGTCATGTTGTTGCAGCGTGTGGATGTCGAAGAGAAAGCTGAGCGTGATCAGCCGCGGCAGAAGCTGGCGATGCGTTGCGCAGCTTCCAGGCATTCGGCGGTTTCGGCCACCAGGGCCATGCGAATCCTGCCCGTGCCGGGGTTGTGGCCGTTGATCTCGCGAGCGAGGTAGCTGCCGGGCAAAACGGTCACATTGTATTGAGCCAGCAGTTCGCGGGCGAAGGCTTCGTCGGCGCTGAGACCGTCGGCGCCATGGGCGAAGCGGGCGGGTACGCCAGCCCAGAGGTAGAAGGCGGCATCGGGCAGGGCGACCTCCATCACCTCGGCCAGCACCGGCGTGACCTGGGCGAACTTGTCGCGGTACATGCGCCGGTTCTCGACCACGTGGGCCTCGTCGCCCCAGGCCGCCACGCTGGCCGCCTGCACCGCCGGGCTCATGGCGCCGCCGTGGTAGGTGCGGTAGAGCAAAAAGGGCTCGATCAGTGCGGCATCGCCAGCCACGAAACCGCTGCGCAGGCCGGGCGCGTTGCTGCGCTTGGACAGGCTGGTGAAGGCCACCAAGTTCTTGAAGTCGTTGCGGCCCAGCTGCGCCGACGCTTCCAGGCCACCCAGCGGCGGCTCTTCCCGAAAGTAGATTTCGCTGTAGCACTCGTCGGAGGCAATCACAAAGCCGTGGCGGTCGCTCAGGGCGAACAGCTTGCGCCATTCTTCGAGCGGCATCACCGCGCCGGTGGGGTTGCCGGGCGAGCAGACAAACAGCAGCTGGGTGGTGGCCCAGACCGAGTCGGGCACGCTGTCCCAGTCGGGCGCGAAGTTGCGCGCCGGGTCGCTGGCCACGTAATGCGGCGTGGCGCCGGCGAGCAGGGTCGCACCTTCGTAAATTTGATAGAACGGGTTGGGAAACACCACCGTGGCGCCGGGCCGTGTGGGGTCAATCACCGTCTGCGCGAAGGCAAACAGGGCCTCGCGCGAGCCGTTGACCGGCAGCACCTGCGTTATGGCGTCCACCGCCACGCCATAGCGGCGCTGCACCCAGGCCGCGCAGGCCTCGCGCAGGGCGGGCACGCCCGCGGTGGCCGGGTAGCTGGCCAGGCCGGTGTCGAGCGCGCCCGAGAGCGCCTGTTTGATCAGCTCGGGGGTGGCGTGTTTGGGTTCGCCTATGCCCAGGCTGATGGCGCGGTGTGCCGGTTCGGGCGTGACGCCGTTGAACAGCTGGCGCAGTCGCTCAAACGGATACGGCTGCAAGAGGGACAACTTGGGGTTCATCAGACCGATTATCGGCGCCCGTGCGAGCCGCTATGGGTTATGGGGCTGTGCCGGTGACTGGCTGTGCCCGGGTGCTGCGCGGTATCATGCGCGGTGGTGTTTGCCCCTGCGGCGAATTGAAAATTCGTTACAAATCAATCGCTTAGCCTCTGCGACCCTTTTGCGGTCTTTGCCCCACTTCCCGTGCGCCTCAATTCGATCAAGCTCTCCGGCTTCAAGTCTTTCGCCGAGCCGACCAACTTCCTGTTGCCAGGGCAGTTGGTGGGCGTGGTGGGGCCCAATGGCTGCGGCAAGTCCAACATCATGGATGCGGTGCGCTGGGTGCTGGGCGAGTCCAAGGCGTCCGAGCTGCGCGGCGAGTCGATGCAGGACGTGATCTTCAACGGCACCACCAGCCGCAAGCCCGCCAGCCGGGCCAGCGTGGAGCTTGTGTTCGACAACAGCGACCACCGGGCCGGTGGCCAGTGGGGCCAGTTCACCGAGATCGCCGTGCGGCGCGTGCTCACGCGCGACGGCACCAGCAGCTACTACATCAACAACCAGCCGGTGCGCCGCCGCGATGTGCAAGACGTGTTCCTGGGCACCGGGCTGGGCCCGCGCGCCTACGCCATCATTGGCCAGGGCACCATCAGCCGCATCATTGAAAGCCGGCCCGAGGAACTGCGGCTCTTTCTGGAGGAGGCCGCTGGCGTCTCCAAGTACAAGGAGCGCCGGCGCGAGACCGCCAACCGCCTGGCCGACACCCGCGAAAACCTCACCCGGGTAGAAGACATCCTGCGCGAGCTCAACGCCCAGCTCGACAAGCTCGAACAGCAGGCCGAGGTGGCCACGCGCTACCACGCGCTGCAGGCCGGCGCCACGCTCAAGCAACACCAGCTCTGGTTTCTCAGGCGCGCCGAGGCCGAGGCGGATCAGGTGCAGGTGCAGCAGGCCGCCGCGCAGGCCTTGACCGATCTGGAGTCGCGCACCGCCGATCTGCGCCGCATCGAGTCCGAGCTGGAAACCATTCGCCAAGCCCATTACGCGGCCGGCGATCAGGTGAACCAAGCGCAGGGCCGGCTTTATGAAGCCAGCGCGGAGGTGGGCAAGCTGGAGGCCGAGATCCGCTTTGTGGTCGAGGGGCGAAACCGGGTCGAGCAGCGCCTGCTGCAGCTGCAGGCGCAACTGGGTTCCTGGAGCGCCCGCAGCGAAGAGGCCGGTACGGAGCTGGAACAGATTGCCGAGAGCCTGGTGGCGGCCGAAGAGCAGTCGGTGGTGCTGGCGGCGCAGGGCGAAGAGCAGGCCAGCGCGCTGCCTTCGCTGGAAGACTCGCTGCGCCTGGCGAAACAACGCGCCAGCGAACAGCGCAACCTCGTGGGTCAGGTGCAGCAGCAGATTCAGGTGCTGGCCGCCGAGCAGCGCAGCATTGAAGAGCAGAGCCGCCAGCTGAATCAGCGCCACGACCGCCTCAGCGCCGACCGCAACGCTCTGTCCGCGCCCGACGAAGCGCGTCTGCAAGACGCGCAAGCGCAGCTTGCGGCCGCGCAGGAACAGGCCGAGGTCGCCGAGGCGGTGCTCCAAGAGCTGCAAGAGCGCGTGCCCGAGCTGGACGATGCGCGCCGCGCAGCGCAGCAGGCAGCGAACCAGGCGTCGGCCCGTCAGGCCGATTTGTCTGCGCGGATGGAAGCGCTCAAGGCCCTGCAAGAAAAGGTGAAAACCGACGGCAAGCTCGCACCCTGGCTGGCCAAGCACGGGCTGCAAGGTTTGCAAGGCCTGTGGAGCCGCATTCAGGTGGAGCCGGGCTGGGAAAGTGCGCTGGAGGCGGCGCTGCGCGAGCGCCTGGGTGCGCTTGAAGTGTCTCGGCTGGAGCTGGTGCGGGCCTTTGGCAACGATGCGCCGCCGGCCAAGCTCGCCTTCTACCAGCCGCCTGCCGCGGCGCTGGCGCCCACCCCGGGCGCGTCAGGCCTCAAACCCCTGGCCCACTGGCTGCGCCTGAACGAGGCCGCCCAGCAAGCCCTGCTGGCCGACTGGCTCCACGGCTGCCTGAGCGCCCCCACGCTGGAAGACGCCCTTGCCGCGCGCGACCGCCTGGCGCCGGGCGAGACCGTTTTCGTGGCCAGCGGCCATGCGGTGACCGCCCACAGCGTGAGCTTCTATGCGCCCGACAGCGAGCAGTCCGGCCTGCTGGCGCGCGCGCAAGACATTGAAAACCTCGACAAGCAGCTGCGGGCGCAGGCGCTGCTCACCGAGGAGGCGCGCGCAAGCCTGGTGCGCGCCGAAGCCGCTTACACCGAAGCCTCACAGCGCCTGGTGGGCGCCCGCCGCGATGGTGCCGACACCCGCTCGCAGGCCCACGCACTGCAGGTTGAAGCGCTGCGCCTGAGCCAGCTGGCCGAGCAATCGCGGGCGCGCAGCGCGCAGATCGACGCCGATCTGGCCGAGGTCGACGCGCAGCTGGAAGAACTGCAAGAGCGCCGCGTGACCGCCGAGGCCCGTTTTGAGGCGCTCGACGCCCAACTGGCCGACACCCAGGAGCACCACGCCGAGCTCGACGACCGGGTGATTGCCGCCGAGCGTGCGCTGACCCAGGCGCGCGAACAGCAGCGCAGCCTGGAGCGCAGCGCGCAGGAAGCCACGTTTTCCCTGCGCAGCCTGCAGGCGCGCCAGGCCGAGCTGCGCCGCGCGGTGGATACCGCCGCCTCGCAGGAAAAAGCCCTGTTTGACGAGCAGCAACGCGCCAGCGACGAACTCGCCCGGCTCAACGACGCCGCCGCCCAGGCCGGTCTGCAAAGCGCGCTGGCGATGAAGCTCGAGCGCGAGCAGGCGCTGGGCGCCCTGCGCAGCCACTACGACGACCTCACCAACAAGCTGCGCGCCAGCGACGAGCGGCGGCTCGCCCTCGAGCGCCAGCTCGACCCGCTGCGCCAGCGCATCACCGATTTCCAGCTCAAGGAGCAGGCCGCGCGCCTCGGTGTCGAGCAGTACACCCTGCAGCTCGCCGAAGCCCAGGCCGATCTCGCCGTGGTGGCGCAAAGCGTGGTCGAGGGCAACGTGCGCCTGAGCGGTTTGCAGGGCGAAATCGACCGCCTGCACCGCGAGATTCAGGCGCTCGGCGCGGTGAACCTGGCCGCACTCGACGAGCTCACCCAGTCGCGCGAGCGCAAAACCTTCCTCGACGCGCAGACCGCCGATCTGGTGGAAGCCATGACCACGCTGGAAGACGCGATCCGCAAGATCGACAACGAAACCCGTGAGTTGCTCGGCAGCACCTTTGAGACCGTCAACACCCATTTCGGCAAGATGTTCCCCGAGCTGTTCGGCGGCGGCAACGCGCGCCTGGTGATGACCGGCGAAGAAATCCTGGACGCCGGCGTGCAGGTGATGGCGCAGCCCCCAGGCAAGAAAAACCAGACGATTCACCTGCTGTCTGGCGGCGAAAAAGCGTTGACCGCCATCGCCCTGGTGTTTGCGATCTTCCAGCTCAACCCGGCGCCGTTTTGCCTGCTCGACGAGGTCGATGCGCCACTGGACGACGCCAACACCGAGCGCTACGCCCGGCTGGTCACCGCCATGTCCCGCGAGACGCAGTTTCTCTTCATCAGCCACAACAAAATTGCGATGGAAATGGCCCGCCAGCTGATCGGCGTGACCATGCAGGAGCAGGGCGTTTCGCGCATCGTCGCGGTGGATATGGAATCTGCCGCCGGTATGCTTCAGGCCACCTGACCCACCGCACCCAGCACACACCATGAGCACACTGCAAGTCAGCCTGGCCATCATTGGCGGCCTCGTTCTGGCCGGGGTGGTGGCCTACAACGCCTGGGTCACCCGGCGCAACCTGCCCCGCACCGCGCGCGATCGCGATCTCAACCCCGGCCCGGCCGGCGCGCCGGTGGCGCATGACACCGCCGCCGTGCCCTCAGGGTTCCCGCAGACCCTGCCCGGTGCCGACGAGCACGGCCGCATCGAACCGGTGCTGCACGACGAATCCCCCACCCACCCGGCCGAGCTCACCCCCGCCGCCCCGGCCGCACCACTGCCGCCGTTCGCACCCGCATCCGGCGCGGCGCCCCTGTCGTTCGGCCAGATGGTGGCCGGGCCTGAAAAACGCCCGGCGCTCGATGCCTTGATCGACGTGATTTCTGCGTTGTCGCTGGAAACCGAGGTGTCGGGCGACGCCGTGCTCGCCGCCTTGCCCGGCACGCGCCGCGTGGGCAGCAAGCCCTTCGCGGTCGAAGGCCAGAGCGCCAGCAGCGGCGAGTGGGAAACCCCGCGCCCGGGCTTGCGTTACCGCGCGTTGCAGGTGGGGGTGCAGCTGGCCAACCGCGCTGGCGCGCTGAACGACATTGAGTTTTCCGAGTTCGTCGTCAAGGTGCAGGCGTTTGCCGATGCGCTGGGTGCCGCGCCCGATTTCCCCGACATGCGCGCCGAGGTGGCCCGCGCCCGCGAGCTCGATGCCTTTGCCAGCGGCCACGATGCACAGCTCGGTTTCACCCTGCGCGCTCGCCGCGCCGCCTGGAGTCCCGGCTACGTCACGCAGCACGCCGCGCGCCTGGGCTTCGTGGCTGGCGCGCTGCCGGGTCGCATGGTGCTGCCCGGGGCCGCCGCCGGGCAGGCGCCGCTGCTCAGCCTGGCATTTGACCCGCAGGCCGCCATGGCCGAAGACCCGGAGCAAAGCGCCTTGCGCGAGCTGGCCCTCTCGCTGGAGGTCACGCACGTGCCGCGCAGCGAGCAACCGTTTGTGCGCATGCGCCAGACCGCCGCCGCCCTGGCGGAGGCGATGGACGGCGTGGTCACCGACGATGCCGGCCAGCCCCTGTCTGGCGACGCGCTGGACCAGATCGGCGCCGATCTGGAAGGCCTGTACGACGCGCTCGATGCCCGCGATCTCTCCGCCGGTTCGCCACAGGCCCGCCGGCTGTTCAGCTGATCAGCTCGGCAGGCGCGTGACCGCGCTGGGGCCAGCGCAGCGGGTCCAGCGTTCTGGAGTCACTCGGGCGGGGTGCGTTGCGTGACCGTTATGCGCCTTGTGCGCGCCCTTCTTCGCGCCCTTTTTCTGCGCCTTCTCCCATGAGCACCGCCGATCTCTTCTCCGCTGAACCGTCACCCGCCAAGCCGTCCCCCGCCCACCGCGCGGCCGAGCTGCGGGCCTTGCTGCATCACCACGCGCACCGCTACCACACGCTGGACGACCCAGAGATCCCAGACGCCGAGTACGACCGCCTGTTTCGGGCATTGCAGGCGCTGGAGGCCGCGCACCCCGAGCTGCTCACGCCCGACTCCCCAACGCAGCGCGTGGGCGGCCGGGTGCTCGAAGGCTTCACGCCGGTGCGCCATGCGGTGCCCATGCTGTCGATCAACACCGAAACCGACACCGAACCCTCCGGCGCGCAGAACTTCGACACCCGCGTGCGCCGCGCGCTGGGGCTCACCGAGGCGGATGCCCCGCTGCCGAGCTGAAGTTTGACGGCCTGGCCATGAGCCTGCGGTTTGAGAACGGCGTGCTGGTGCAAGCCGCCACGCGTGGGGACGGCGAAATGGGTGAAGACGTCACCCACAACATCCGCACCATCCACCAGATTCCCCTGCAGCTTTCAGCCCCCACGCTCCCCGCTGCGCGAGGTTCGCTGCCCCCCGAGGGGACGCGTTTCGCTTTGGGGCGGCCCGGCAGCGAAACCCAGCCCATCCCGCCGCTGCTTGAAGTTCGGGGCGAGGTCTACATGCGGCGCGACGACTTCGATGCGCTCAACGACAAGCAGCGCGCCAAGATCGCCGCCGGCGCCAAGGGCGAAAAAACCTTTGTGAACCCGCGCAACGCCGCCGCCGGCGCGGTCCGGCAGCTGGATTCAGGCATTGCCGCGCAGCGCCCCCTGAGCTTCTTTGCCTATGGCCTGGGCGACATCACCCCGCCCGAGCAAGGCGGGCCGGTGTTTGACACCCACTTTCAACTGCTCATGCAGCTCAAGGCCTGGGGTTTTCCGGTGGCCGAGCAAACCGCCAT
>JFJP01039612.1_pt1 | contig 13082 bp, 12 predicted proteins | sample 431651 | NCBI WGS metagenome assembly JFJP01 (sample SAMN02602958, study PRJNA72255) | Microbial mat metagenome, whole genome shotgun sequencing project. | biome: fresh water; feature: sink hole; material: water; isolation source: purple microbial (photo- and chemosynthetic) mats found in...
ACAATCCTCCTTCAAACTTCGACTTATAGAGCAAGGGTTTCATCAACCCTTTACCGCACCAATCATGACACCCTTCACAAAGTACTTTTGAAGGAAGGGGTATACCATTACTATGGGAAGAGTAGCGATTACAAGCATTGCCATGCGCAGGCTTTGGGGTGAGTACATTGTACTTACCGTTGCGGATGCATCTATCAAGCCCGTCTGCATGATTTCATTTTCCGAGATTACCCTCCGCAGCAACATAGCCAAAGGATGCAATTTTACCTTGGGGACATACAGCATTGCATCGAACCATGAATTCCACTGCCACACACCCTGCCATAAGGCTATAACCGCCAAAACCGGTGTAGAAAGGGGAGCAATAATCTGAACGAATATTCTGGTTTCGGAGGCACCGTCCATAAGAGCCGATTCGCGCATGCTTTCCGGAATTCCCTGGAAATAGGTTCGCATTACCAGCATATTGTACGCACCAAAGGCATGGGGAATAATGTATACCCAAAAATTGTTGATGAGTCCAAGTTTGTAGATGGTAACGTAGCTTGCAACAATACCAGCACCGATATACATGGGAATAATTGTAAAAATTGTTATTGTTTTATTGAACGGCAACGATTCACGTGAAAGTGCATACGATGCAAAGGAACAAATTACTATGTGATACACAATTCCCAGTATTGTCCTGAGGATTGATATTCCATATGCAGGAAGAATATCCGGCCTCTGGAAAACAATTTCAAAATTCATCAGAGTCAGCTTTCTCGGAAATATACTCACACCCTTTGACGCTTCGACCGGATCAGAAAGGGCATAGGCAAAAGCATTCACAAAGGGAAATATGGTGAGAATGCCAAAAAGAACCAAAAGTATGATGATTATTTTTTGTGCAATTTGCTCGCTTTTGGAAATTTTTATCATTATATTGCTCCATAACCTTTGATTTTTTTTGCCATCCAATTAGACCCAAACACAAAGATAAAAGCGATAACAGACTGGAAAATTCCGAAGGCTGTGGCGTAGGAATAGCGTCCCATCTGGAAACCTTGATTGTATGTATGAATTCCAATCGTTTCTGCTGTGCTCGATACAAGCGCGTTGCCCATGTTATATACCGCCTCGAAATCGGGAATAATGCCTCCGCCGGTGGATATCCTGCCTGTTGTGATGATAAGGACAACCAAAATTGTCGGCATAATGCTGGGCAACGTAATGAAACGTATTTCCTGCATCCTCTTTACACCATCTATACGCGCCGCTTCGTACATTTCCTGATCCACGCCAGCCAAAGCAGCCAGGTAAATAATGGAACTCCAACCGGTATTCTTCCAGATAGATGATAAAATCAAGATAGGCTGGAAAAGTTCGGGCTTCCTGAAAAATGGTATTCTTTCTAAGCCGAGAAATGCCAAAAGATCGTTGAATGCACCATAGTCTTTATCCAGCACAAAATAAAACAAGCCGGAAACGACTACCCATGATACAAAGTGCGGCAAATAAGTGATTGTTTGTATGACTTTCTTGAAATGATTCCCCCGAAGCTCATTGATTGCCAAAGCAAAAAGTATCGGTATGGGAAACGCGAAAATCAAGGAAGCTATGCTGATTCCGAAGGTATTCCGCAATATTCGAAGAAAATCAGCTCCAAAAACAACTTCCTTGAAGTATCTTAGTCCCACCCAAGGATTAGCGGCCATGCCACCCTCGGCGAATCGCATAAAGGTAAAGTTTTTAAAAGCCATCTGTAACCAGTAAAACGGCCAGTAACTGAATAGCAATAAAAAAATTATCGTTGGCAACAAATAGATATAAAAAATCCGATGCTTCCACATTGCAATTAACAACGGATTGTAACCCCTCTGTTTTTCCATATATTCCTCCCAAGAGATATTTCTTCCTGATTCCGCTTTTCATCACTAAACAACTAAAATATTTAATATATAAATATCATAACACCATAAAATCCATCTGTCAATTGCAGATTATGTGAAATAATTTAGCTTTCTGCATTCTTAATGCTAGAATATTTTAGTGAAATATACTATAATTGGCTTTATATTGACACTGATTTTAGGAGCATACCGATGGACAAATATTTGATTAAGGAAAAACGAATATTAACGGCTCTTGAGAAAAAAAAGACCCGTTTTGCAGTGTTGGGCAGGGGCGAATCATTCAGTTGGTTGACAAGCGGGGGAAATTCTCAGGTTTCTATCGCTTCGGAATATGGTCCTGCAATACTGATTATCAGCAACGAACGGAGGATACTAGTAGCGCACACTATGGACGGACGGAGGATATTAGAAGAAGAGCTCGCCGGTCTTGGTTTTGAGCTGGTTGAAGTTTTCTGGTTTGATGGAGCACCTCGGACGAAGGCCCTGGAATTGATAGGCGGTGAATCATATGTGTGCGATATCTCCTTGGGCACACAAGCTCCCGATCAGGGATTTTTCGAAAACCTCTATTATCCACTGACCAATGACGAACAGACCCGTTACCGGGAATTGGCTAAGACGGCGGAGCAAATTCTGTACGAGGTAGCATTGCAGGTAAAACCGGGAATGCGTGAGATCGATATTGCCAATAATCTTTTGGCACGGTATGGCGAACACGGAATAAGCGCTCCTGTTATGATAATCGGCAGCGATGAAAGGATTGCCAAATACCGCCATTGCCTTCCTACGGATAAACGCATCGAGAAGGTTCTTCTCATTTCACCGGCCGTGCGCAGGCATGGTTTGTGTGTTCCTATTTCAAGAATGGTGTACTTGGGCGACAAAATGGAGGCTTCCTTGGCAAGTTCCTATACTGCATTACTTGGTATTGAAGCAGCAACCTTATCAGCATGTGTGCCGGGTACGTCTTTTTTAACTATTTCCGAGGAACAGCGTAAAGGATTCAAAGAGTTTGGATATGCGAAAGAATGGGATCTGCATTTCCAGGGAGGTTTAACGGGTTATATAATCAACGACCCTACCAGGTGTCGGGATCCGGAGACGTTCGTTGAGGATGGCCAAGCCTTCAATTGGTATATTACAATATCTGGAGCAAAAGTGGAAGAAACCGTAATAGTGGGAGAGAAAGGGCTGGATATAATAAGTCAAAACAATATTTGGCCTCTCAGGAAGGTTGCTTTTGGAGACAAACACGTTCAGCTTCCGGATGTACTTAAAATATAAAAAAGGGGGATCAGACACAATGGATAAACAGGTTGAATTGGATGAAGTGATACTTTTCAAAAAGCCCTATTGGTGTATTAAAACGGCGACTGCGCAGTTTTGGTATGACCCGCAAGGGGGGGGCTTTGCAAAACTTGTCGATAACGATGGCTTGGACTGGATCTCATATGTCGAAGGTCCGCCTCCTCTTTCATATCGGGGTATTCCCAATATTCAAACCTACAAGGCAGGAATATTCGAAGGAATATTTCATCCAGGATATACAACGAGTAAAAGTAGTTATTTATTTCATGACGGTGGGAATCTTTCGGTAGAATGTGTTTCTTTGGCAAAGAAAGGTTGGGCATGCAAATGGGATTTTTACCCAACTTATGCACAGTGTTCTGTTCTTTCCGGAGAAGACACCGGGTTTGCCTTTTTGTACGAAGGAACTCCTGGAGGCGGTCCTTTTGACGGGAGCCGGGACTATATGCTGTTACCTCAAGGGGAGTGTTGGTACTTTACAAATACAGCGGAAAAGAAGCGGTTCATTTCGGCAACTCAGGCACCTACCAGGGTTGCTTTCGGACGGGAAGGAATCAGCAGATTATTGATCTTCGATTATGAGGGGGAAAAGACAGGGATAGGGCACTATTCGGTTTTCAACGCTCTGACCGTATTCGGTTTCGGCAGGGAATGCGAGCCGGCGATATCCAAATATCCTGCGGTGTTCAAGATCGGATTTATTCCCGAAGGGGAAAATTGGAAAAGCCATCAATTTTAACACAAGGAGACTTTCTTGGAAACAAAGACATTCAGGGAAATGAAATACAGGAAAGCAGGCAATACGGGTCTTTGGCTTTCAGAAATTGGTCTGGGCCTTTGGAAGTGGGGTGATCCTGCGTATGACGGTTCACGGATAGGCGAGCATGATGGTTTCACGGTGCTGGACAGGGCTGCCGAGCTGGGCATTACCCATTGGGACACTGCTTGTTCCTATAACAATGGATCGGGGAATTCAGAACGTTTGTTGGGCAATTACTTCTCCTCCCGGGGATCCAGGTGCAGGGACCAGATCATTGTGGCAACTAAAATTCGAAACCCCGTTCGGGAGGTTCATCAAACAAGCTACGACTTCACCCCCAATGAAATGGGATCCAGCCGCAGATATATCATGATGGAGACCGATCGGTGCCTCAAACGTTTGAAAACCGATCGCATCGATCTTATGTACCATCACATGCCCAACTTAGCACCCGACGGTTCGTGGGAAATTCCTTTAGAAGAAACCTGGTCAGCTTTCGATGATCTGGTACGACAAGGAAAAATTCTTTATGTAGCGGTCTCCAATAGAACCGGGCCACAGCTCGCAGAAGAAGCCAAAATAGCTGAACAGGTCTCTTCCCCAAAATGCCTTCGCTTTGCGGCGGTTCAAAACAAATACAACCTGTTGGAGCGGAATGCTGTTTCGGGCGACAACTCAAGTGAAGATTCTTTTTTCTCCCAAATGAATCTGGTCGGATCATCCTTGATTCCCCTCATGCCTCTTGCCGCAGGAATGTTGACCGGAAGGTATCTAAGGAATAAAACAGACACCGATGGACGACTTTCTGCAACAGGTGAAGCTAACTTAAGAAATACATATCTGACTGAACGTAACTATACTATTCTGGATAAGTTGTCTGAAATTGCTCACGCCAAGGGCTGTACAATAACCGAACTCGCTATTTCCTGGCTTTTGTCTCACGAGCAGGTAGCTTCTGTAATAACAGGTATTACCAGGTTTGAACAGTTGGAAGTGAATGCAAGAGCTTCGAATCTTAAATTGAGCCAGGAAGAATTGACAATGCTTAACAAATTAAGTGAGGGATGAAAATGGAGTATGTAACAGGCGCAAAGATCTCTCGTTGGGGTCAATTCGAAATTGCCCTAAAGAGCGACCAGGTATTTTCGAACCCCTTCACGGAAGTATTGGTTGAAAGTATATTCAGTAATGGAAGTCACCAAAAACGGATCAGAGGTTTTTTCGATGGAAACGGTATGTGGCGCATCCGGTTTATGCCGACTGAGGAAGGCGTTTGGAATTTTACGGTCAATTCCAATATAAAAGAATTTGACAATGAAAACGGGTCCTTCATCGCAACAAAGGCGCTCAGCCATGGGCCTGTAGTGGTAAGCAGAGAAACACATTTTTCCTACGCCGATGGGACTCCTCTTTTTATCAATGGAACCACGGCTTATGCATGGACGTATCGACCGGTTGATATACGCGCCGAAACACTACACAATTTTGAAAAGTATCGGTTTAATAAAATCCGCATGCTTTTTTTTCCAAAATACTTGGCATGGTTGAAGGATGTTCAACTTACACATGAACCACCATCGTTGCCTTTTGAAGAAAAAGACGGTGTATTGGATTTCAGCAGGTACGGACTTGATTTTTTCAGAAATTTTGAAGATCGCATCAAGGAACTCCTTGACCTGAATATTGAGGCGGATGTCATTCTATTCCATACATACGATTTTGGTAAATGGAATATAGATACTGGTCTGGATGACGATGCCGCTTGCGCTTATTTTGATTATTTGTCCGCACGAATCGGATCCTTCAGAAATGTATGGTGGTCGCTGGCGAATGAATACGATCTATGGATTACCAATGATGGCGTGGATGCGATTTCTAAAACAAATTTAAGGGATTGGGACAGATTAGGGAAATATATACGGAAAACAGACCCCTATGACCATCCAATATCTATCCACAATTGGGGTCCAATCTATCCGGATCGTCCTTGGTTGACCCATGTGTCCTGTCAATTCGCCAACACCTATAGTCTGTTACTCGATCTCAAGGAACGCTATAAAAAACCGGTTATAAACGATGAATATCAATATGAAGGGAACCTGCCCTACGGGTGGGGCAATTTGACTTGGGAGGAAGCGACTGTTCGCCATTGGCTCACTGCCATGGCCGGCGGATATGGAACCCATGGCGAGTGCTATGCTTTCAATGGCAACAATAGAGACATATTCTGGACTTATGGGGGTAAAATGTTTGGCGGTAGCGCCTCACGTATAGCTTTCATGAGGGGAATTCTAGAAACACTACCTTTCCAGGAAATGGAAGTTGATCATACCCTTGGAGACGGGCGAACCAAATTTTGTTTACGAAAAGGATACGATTGCTACCTCTTTCTATTCCTTCCTCACAGTACGAACAGAAGAGTTCGTGTTGGCCCTTGGGATGCACTAAGGTATGAATATGATATAAAAGTCTACGATGCATTTGAATGCAAGCATGTAAAGGATCTTTCAACAAAGACCCTTTACATGGCTAACGCAGACCCGGGTTTGGTTGCGGTAACTGCATTCAGAAAAGGATAAACAATGCCGGACCCGGCAGATTGATTTCTATGCCGTGGTGCTCCGTCTCTGCATAGATAGAAAAGGAATTATCCCCCTGGCGAAGTGACGCAAGGGGGACTTCCACCTCGTCGAAGGAATAATCATGTTCCCGTCCGATCGAATTGCAAATAATAGTTGAATTTATTCGTATCTCGTCGCAATGAGTTCCGGACCAAGACGGGATCAATACAAAAGCCCGTTTTGCAGTCATGGGCAGGTTCGGGATAAAAAAGCAGCAATCCTTGCGCTGTTTGACACGTACATTAAAATGCTCTGGTATATTCAATGCTGGATACATAATCCTTTTTCCTTCCGTTCTTACAAGCGTGAAATGGACCTCATCGCCCATTGAATACATCCCGGAAGCAATCCTGACGCGGGGTATGATGCTGATTAAATCGGATTGATCGGGAATCAGACTGGTATCCCAAGTGATTCTGCAATGATTACCCGAACCTTTTCCTATATGTCGGCTGAGTTTACCCTGTTCGTAAGCATAATGCCATCCATCGGGTTTATTCCGTCCTTGGTAGTCAAAACCGTAATACCTGCCAATCAGATCGACTTCTGTAGGTATGGGTCCTGTGCCAATTGTATCTACGATGAAAGTTGGATTATCTCCAAACTGGGTGGATCCGTTCTGCTGGAAAAATCGTACAGTCGCATGTTCCCGCTCGGGGGAATAATAGATCCGGATCGTAAAAGCATACAAAAAATACCAACCCCAATTAAAATTGAATTTAGATTGGGGTCCGGCTGTGAACCGTATTTCATTTTTTCCCTTATGAAGCCATTCGACCGGAAATTCAATGGGTGTTCCCAAAATAGTACGATGATACCATTCTACCTGAGTTGAAGTATTAACCGGCTGAGGCAAAGGGCTCCAACCGTTGTTGTTGATCATAAACCTTTGACCGGTAGTCCCGATGTGCCCCCCCCAAAATTCCGGAACCAATTCTGCTTTGATCGCATGATCCATATCGTCAATTTCCAGAATTTGAGGTTCCCTCGGCTTGTGTTTCAGTCTTGCCATTAATTCCAGTGCCATGGTATTGGAAACGCCCGGATCCAACTCCCGTATGTGTTCTCCTTCATAGGAGTATTCCTTAAAAACAGTACCGTTTTGCATACAAATCAATCTCCTGCTTTCTTTAAGGATTCACAGTCCACAGATGTACATATTTGGATTCGGCCCAACCATGGCTGATAATGCCTTTTTGTCCATTTCCGAGGTCAATCAATTTTGTTCCGTCGTGGTGTTCGTAACCTTCAGCAACCACAAACTTTTCCCATTCCATTGACTCTTTGGATTTCCTCTTATATACAAGCAGGCGGGCATCTCCTGTGTATGGATTGAAAGGAAGATGCTCACCGCATACGATTTCATCAAGTCCATCCCCATCTATATCGCCGATTGAAAGAGAATGCGCGCAACGCACTTTGTCGATTTCATGGAATACCCATGGACCTTCGCCTTTCCCCGGATTCTCCATCCAGGCAAGCCTTGAAAGAGGAACATGCTTCCCTGCCCAGTCGATATTTTCCTCGGTAAAAACCAAATCCTTTCTTCCCTTTCCTGCCATATCTGTAAAGGCCAGTCTGGCTGAGTCATTTCCGTCCATTACTTTATGGGTTATAAACTGACCTTTTCCGTTATTTTGCAGCCAATATTCTCCCAATGAAATATCAGCAACACCATCCCCATCGATGTCCTGTATTATAACTTCCTCTCCATAAGCCAATTCTGCCAGAACCCGGTGAGGCCAATTTGGTGTTTTGGGATCTTGCGGTACTTCGAAAAGCTCCGGATAATGTCCTTCCTTTTTAGCGCTGTGATAAGATACAACCAATGCCGACTTTCCGTTGCCAAGTAAGGGCCCCATCGCAATTCCGTGGGGCCAGGTACCTGCTCCGCGACCTATAGTAAATTCTTTCCATTTTCCTTTCCGCGGATCAACCGGTTTGAGCCATACAAAATCGCTGGAGAGGCCAAAATACCAGTTTTTTTCTTCAGGGACTGGTGCCCTTTTGGTTGCGATCAGCTCCATTTGTCCGTCTCCATCTACATCATAGGTGCAGACAATCTGATATATCCCCGGAATTTCATAACGTTTCCAGTCAGGATTGGAATACCACCAAGATCCGCAAACTACATCCTGCAGTCCATCACCATCCACATCCACTGCAAAGATATCTGTACCTGTCCGCGGTTTATCGGTATCGATAAATTGATGTTGAAAAGTCATACTTTCCTCCTTACTGAATCGTTATGTATGCTAATCCTTCAAAAGGTTGCAAGGTATACGTTCCCTCGGGATACGTACGGTCGGCATTCTGCATCTTGGTGGAAAGTAAAATTTCTGTATTCCCTGGCGAATCTATAGGGATAGTTTGATTTCGGGAAGAAAAGTTGAAAACTCCAATTATGGTTGAAGATCCCGAAACATTATGGAGATACAACAGACCATTACTATCGGTAGATGCTTTCGGTTTTTCCTCAATTATTTGGGAATATCTGGCTCGCAAAGCAATCAGTTTCTTTGTCATCGAAAGAATGGAATTAGGATCGTCTTTTTTCAGCACCACATTGACCTGCGTATATTCTCCATTTACCGGAAGCCATGGCTCTACCGAAGAAAATCCCGCATATGCAGATGCGTCCCACTGCATTGGTGTTCTGCACGAATCTCTGGACTTTGATCCTCCCCCTTCACGAAGAACCTTTGGATCCCGAATTCTGTCAGGAGTGATGACCGCATCCGCCATGGGTAATTCATCACCGTAATAAGCCGTAATTGTACCGGGCAAGAGATAAAGGAGCAATATTGCTGCTGCCGCACCTTCTGGCCCGAATCGTTCGCTGGCAGAGATTCTCGGCTTGTCATGGTTATCCAGCACCCAATTGGGCCATGCCCCCGGGGGTAGTGCCGCTAAATAGTTGTTTATGTACGCTGCGAAGGCAGTGGGAGAAAACTTTGTAGTCATCAGCCCAAAATTAAAGGGCAAATGACAACCATCTCCTTTTCCGTAATAGGCCATGATTTCCGGAACGGGCAAGTAGGTTTCCCCGATCAGTACAGTTCCCGGTTTTTCTTCAATCACCTGACGGAACATGCGAACAAATTCTTGACTGCCTTCCGCATTCCTGGTGTAAATATGCAGGAGCTTATCATAGGGATCCATGCCATCGTGCCATTCGGGATTCGGCGGTTCATCCCGGAAAAATTTGTCCTTTACCAATCTTAAAATGACATCAACCCGGAAACCATCCACTCCCTTACCCATCCAGAAGCGGAGTGCGTCGAACATGGCTTCTCGAACCTTCGGGTTGTTCCAATTAAGATCAGGTTGTTCTGGGAGAAAAGAGTGCATATAATACTGACCTGATGAAGAATCAAAGGTCCATGCCGGGCCGCCAAAAGCCCCGAGCCAATTGTTTGGCGGACCTCCCTCGGGAGCCGGATCGTGCCAAATGAACCAATCCCGAAAACAGCTTTTTGTGGAGGAGAGGGCTGACTTGAACCATGGATGTTCTGACGAGCAATGGTTTGGAACAAAGTCCAGAATCACCTTTACTTTTCGAATTCTGCATTCTTTGACGAGCTCGTCGAAATCTTCAAGAGTGCCGTACTCCGCATGGACGTTTGAGTAATCTGACACATCATAGCCGAAATCCGCCATAGGAGAGGGATAAATTGGAGAAAGCCAAAGTGCGTCATATCCCATGTGTACCAAAAAATCCAATTTACCGATTATACCCTGCAGATCTCCGACTCCATCACCGTTGGAGTCCATGAAACTCCTTGGATATATTTGATAGATTACGGCGTATTTCCACCAATCTGTATTGTTCATCATGATTGTATTACACACAGACTGGCGCCAACTTCGGCTGTTTCACCTTCAGCGACGGAGAGCTCGGTGATGGTGCCTGCATAAGGGGTATTGACTGTAAACATGATCTTATCTGTTTCTATTTCTACCAAAGGAGTATCAATAGCAACTGTATCCCCTACTCTCACTAGCCATTTGCCAATAATTGCCTCGGTCATGGTCAGACCTAGTTTCGGAACAACAACCGTTTCCATAATTTCCTCCGTAGTTACCTGAATGCAACAGACTTCCGTACTGCTTCCATAATATCATCAATGCCGGGAAGAACTTCCTTCTCAAGTATGGGACTGAATGGAACCGGACAGTCTTTGCTTCCGATACGAAGGACAGGGGCTTTCAGATACTTGAATGCATGTTCACTAATTACCGATGACACCTCGGCTGCGACGCCGCAAGTCAGCCAAGTCTCCTGGAGAGCTATTACGCGTCCCGTTTTTTTCGCCGTAGTGAGTATTGCTTCAATATCCATCGGTTTGATGCTTCGGAGGTCCAAAACTTCCACATCGATATCCACTTCAGCCAGTTTTTCTGCTGCTTTCAATGCAAGATGGGTGGTGTACCCATAAGTGATAATCGAGACATCCTTGCCTTCCCTGCGTATCGCTGCCTGTCCCAAGGGAATAGGAGACTCATCTTCCAGGTCAACTTCGGATTTTACGTCGTATATTTTTTTATGTTCAAAGAATATTACCGGATTGTCATCCCTGATGGCGGATTTTAGCAAGCCACGGGCATCCGCTGCGGTAGATGGTATGACTACTTTAAGCCCCGGCACCAATGCAAACCAGGATTCCCACATATGGGAATGCTGGGCCGCTGCAGAAATATAACCTCCAGATGGACCCCGCAAAACCATGGGGACTCTATAGGTTCCTCCGAACATGTAGCGCATGTTTGCTGCTTGATTGACCAGCATATCCGATGCGAGAGTAATCCAATCGGAAAACTGAAGCTCTACGATGGGCCGCAGGCCAGTCATGGCGGCGCCCACAGCGGCTCCCACATAACCAGCCTCGGCAATGGGCATATCAATAACTCTGTCCGTTCCAAACTCTTTTGAAATTCCCTTGCTGCATCCGAACGCTCCTCCATAGGGACCTACATCCAAACCCCACAGAACCACTGATGAATCTCTGCGCATCTCTTCTACCATAGCGGTGCGGATGGCTTCTGAAATTGATAATCGCGCCATTAAGGTTCTCCTTTTTTATCTAGAAGCTAGGCGTAAACACCTAATAAGGCTGATGCGGGATCGGGAGTTTTGCTTGCTTCTGCAAAGTCGACTGCGTCCTTGATTTCGTATTCTACAGATTCTTCTACGACTGACACCTCGGATTCTTTTATTCCATGGCCAAGTATTTTAAACCGATAAGCCGCCACAGGATCACGTGCTTTCCAGGAGGCCACCTCTTCCTTGCTTCTATATGTATCCGGCTCTCCCTCGAAATGCATGTGCCATCGGTAAGTTGCGCATTCGATCAAGGCTGGCCCACCACCGGATCGGGCTTTTTTTACAGCTTGTGATGTAGTTTCGAATACTGCTTCAATATCGTTTCCATCCACTTTATACCCCGGCATCCCATACCCGGCTGCTTTATCTACAATACTGTCCACGCCACGGACAGATCGTTGTGCGGTTCCAACACCATATAAATTGTTCTCGCATACGAAAATAACGGGAAGGGTAAATGCTGCAGCAAGATTTAACGCTTCATGGAAAGAACCTTCGGAAACAGCTCCGTCCCCAAAGAATGAAACGGCTACTTGGCCGGATTTTCGATACTTGGCACTGAATGCAGCGCCTACTGCCAAGGGTAGTCCGGCACCAACAATACCATTTGCCCCCAAGATGCCCAATTCAGGGGTTGCGATGTGCATGGAACCGCCCTTTCCCCCGCAATATCCTGTTTCCTTGCCGTATAGTTCAGCCATCATCCGGCGCATTTCGCCGCCCTTTGCCAACAGCTGCCCATGGCCTCTATGGGTTCCTGTGATATAATCATCTTTAAAAAGTGTTGCACACACACCGGCTTCTGTAGCCTCCTGGCCTATACATAAATGTAAAAACCCGCCCATTCGGCCTCTGGCGAATAAATCCGCAACACGTTCTTCAAATCGGCGAATCCTCAGCATAGAGCGATACAAGTCCAACATTCTTTTAGTACCCATGGGAAACCTCCTAAACTGAACTTAATTATTTTACTATATTTTATAATATCATATGGTTAAATACCTGTCAATGTTAGTTTTTTAGTATATTCCGCCTTAAAATATATGATATATTATGTATTAATATAAAATTGTTTAGTTTTTATTGTTTACAATGTGAATAAGGTTAGGTTATAATGCTTGAGAAGGGGTTGAAATGTCAGTTGAAAATTCACTGCGGACCAGCATATCCGATACAGATATTTTTCGAATAATCGGTAGACCAAGTCGATATTTTTCAGTCCCAGGAACAATTTTTCCGAAGGTTGGAATGGGCACTCCCACTTCTGTTTCCTTTACGATAAACAACGGGCAATGGACATCACTCACCCTTGGGCCTGATCGAGCACGGCTTGTCGGGAAAGGCGATTTTGTGGCGGATATCCCTTGGGAGAATTTGAAGCAAGGCACGAATTC
>JFJP01022280.1_pt1 | contig 13080 bp, 11 predicted proteins | sample 431651 | NCBI WGS metagenome assembly JFJP01 (sample SAMN02602958, study PRJNA72255) | Microbial mat metagenome, whole genome shotgun sequencing project. | biome: fresh water; feature: sink hole; material: water; isolation source: purple microbial (photo- and chemosynthetic) mats found in...
AGAATAATTTCGTGTCTTTCGTTTTTTTCGCATTTTCGTGGTTAAAATCGGTGTCCGTTCGTGGCAAAAAAACCTCGCTTTTTCAGCTTATACCAATTCGCTTTAAAAAACTGTGTTATCCGTGTCTGATTTCAGCCGGGCGCTTTTAAGGCGGTTTCAGCGGTTTGAATCTGTTTTAAGCCGGGGCGCTTTACGGTCTGAAAAGACCGATCTTTGAAAGCGAATCCGTATTATTTCTTTTCTCCGCTCTCCGCCCTGAGATTTTTCTTCAGAATCTTGCCCACATTGCTTTTGGGCAAATCTTCCCTGAATTCAATCTCCTCGGGCCACTTATATTTTGCCAGCTTGGTCTTGCAGTATTCCATCAGTTCCTGTTCCGAAATAATCTTTTCCTCTTTCGGCACCACAAAAACCTTCACCGCCTCGCCCCGATGCGGATGCGGAATCCCGATTGCACAGGCTTCTTTCACATCGGGATGCTCGTAAAACACTTCTTCAATGTCTCGCGGATATACATTATAACCGCTTGATATAATCAAATCTTTTTTCCGGTCAACAATGAAAAAATAACCCTCTTCATCCATCACGGCAATATCGCCGGTAGAAAGCCATCCGTCACTGCTCAACACATTTGCCGTTTCTTGGGGCATGTTGCGATAGCCCTTCATAATCTGCGGTCCCCTGACCAGCAGTTCGCCGGACTGACCCGAAGGCACATCTGTTTTTCCGTCCTCCAGACTGACAATCCGGCATTCCGTATCCGGAATCGGAAGACCGATGCTTCCGATTTTCCGCTTATCCCGATGAAAAGGATTGATATGCGTGACCGGCGTGGTTTCAGTCAGCCCGTAGCCTTCCACAATCACCGCGCCGGTTTTTTCCTCAAATTCTTTGATGACCTCCACAGGAAGAGGCGCGCTGCCGGAAAAACAGCCTTTGATCGAAGTCAGATCGCTGTTGTGAATATCAGGATGATTCAGCATTCCGATATACATGGTCGGCACCAGCGGCGCAAAGGTCGGTTTGAATTTCCTGACCGCCTCCAGCAGCGCATCGGGCTGGGGTTTGGGGATCAGAATATTTCCCCAGCCTTCATATATGGAAAGATTCATGGCTGTTGTCAGCCCGAAAACATGAAAAAACGGAAGCGCGCCCAGCATCGTTTCATTGCCTCTGTCGAAACTCGGAAACCATGCGGCAACCTGCTGAACCTGACGGCTCAGATTCCCGTGGGTCAGCATCACGCCTTTTGAAACGCCGGTGGTCCCGCCTGTGTACTGATACATGGCAACATCGTCAAAAGAAATAGAAACTTGCGGCAATACCGGAGAATATCTTGACACAAGTTCTTTCCATTTATATATTTCCTCTTTGGATTTGACATCCGCAGCCAATTTTTTCTTTTTGCCCACAAAGGGAAAAAGCAGGTTTTTGGGAAAGGGAAGGTAATCGCCGATGGAAGTGTAAATGATCTGTCTGATGCGGGTCTGAGGCCGAAGCGCAACCATGCGGTCTGCCAGCAGATCCAGGGTGATCAGCACTTTGGCTTCCGAATCGTTAAACTGATGTTTCAGTTCCCGGTCCGAATACAGGGGATTGTTCATCACCGTTACGCCGCCGATTTTCATAGTCGCATAATATGCCGCAACACAGGGAATCAGGTTCGGCAGCAGAATCGCAACACTGTCGCCTTTTCTGATGCCGAAATCAGTCAGACATGCTGCAAAACGATTCACCATTTCATTTAATTTAACATAAGATATTGAATATCCCTGAAAAATAAGCGCAGGCTTATCGGAAAATTTATCAGCCGATCTTTCCAGAAAACCGGGAAGACAGATGTTTTCATAAGCCGCCTTTTCGGGAACTCCTTTCTCATAACGGGCAAGCCAAGGTTTATCCTGATACCTGATTTCTTTCATGAAACAAATCTCCTTTTTTTATTGTTTAAAGCGATTTTATATGCTAAGAAAAATCCTTTTAAAATGTGAAAGGGCATTTGTCAATAACTGTTACTAAGGAACATGAATTTCATTGTTCTTTTTTTTATTTTAATTTTAACAAAGAGAAAGGAGGCGATTCTGATAACACCGGTCCGGAGTGCTGAAACGGATTTCAGCACTGCACGCAGTAGAGCGAGTTTAAAACTCGCTTTACCAATATGACGCATTCCGGAGTGCTGAAACGGATTTCAGCACTGCACGCAGTAGAGCGAGTTTAAAAATAGCTTTACCAATATGACGCATTCCGAATTTCAGCAAAGTAAAACGGGTTTTAAACCCGTTCTACAGCTAACCCCTTTTATAAAATTCGGTCGCTTCGCTATGTTTTTAATAAGATGACGCACTCCGGAGTAAAATTTCAGCATTTATTTTTTCGTTTTAATTTTTTATTAAATATATTTAATGAATTGAGAAAGGAGAAAAAAAGTAAAAAATGGAAACAGCTTTGATCTCTCCGGCTCAGACCTGTATTATGGGGATTCCGGGGGCATTTTTTTCTGTTCTGATTCCGATTATCGGCGTGGCGATATTTACCTATATTATAGCAAAACGCATCGCGCCGCTCGTGCTGGCAGCACCGGATCATCGTTTTGACCGTGTTCTTGAGCGGATTATAAACGTACTCAAACTCTGGCTTGCACAGTACCGCCAGCCCAGATACATGCTGGCAGGCGTTCTTCACATCATGATATTTGCCGGATTTATCATTTTGTCAATCCGGTCAACATCATTGGTTATTATCGGTATATCCGAAGATTTTGTTCTGCCGGGTTTCGGCGGCAAACTCGGACATATTTACAGTATTTTCAAAGACTATGCAGCGACCATGGTGCTGATCGCCTGCGTGATCGCTGCGATCCGGCGGGGCATTTACAAACCGAAACGCTATGCCGTGCCTGAAAAATACGGACATGACCACACCGCAGAAGCCGTGTTCGTTCTGGGGCTTATTTCCCTGCTGATGCTGTCCGAAAGCATGTTTGAAGCCAGCGCGGTCGCGGCAGCCTTACAGAAAGGCTTGCCGACCGAAGTTCCGGCATTGCTGAGTCTGGCATGGGTTTTCAAGAAAATACTGGTCGGCGCATCTGAAGGAACGCTTCAGTTTCTCCATGTGATTGCATATTACATCCATGACCTGACTTTTTTCTTTTTCCTGTGCTTTCTGCCCTTGGGAAAACATTTTCATGTCATCACCTCGCTTTTCAACGTGTTTTTCATGAAATTGGACAAAGGCACGGTAAAGCCGGTGAAATACGGTGTGGAAGATGATAAGCTGGAAGAACTCGAATCTTTCGGCGTAAAGAAAATCACGGATTTTACATGGAAACATATTCTGGATTTCTATTCCTGCGCGGACTGCGGACGCTGTTCGGATCAGTGTCCCGCAAATGCGGTGGGACGCCCGCTGTCTCCCCGTTTTATCAGCATCAAAGCCCGTGATTACTGTTACAAAACTTATCCCATCCGCGGAGATTTTCAGAAAAAAGAGCCTTTGATCGGAACGATTTTTGAGGAAGATGAAATCTGGTCCTGCACCACCTGCGGCGCGTGCGAAGCCGAATGCCCCATTATGATCCAATATATAGATAAGATTGTGGATTTGAGAAGAGGCATGGTGGACGCAGGCATGGTGCCGCAGTCTCTGCAAAAGCCTCTGAGCGCGCTGGAAAAACGGGGAAATCCCTGGGGAAAAATGGAGAAAAAGCGTGCGGACTGGGCAAAAGCAGTGGAAAAAGAAAGCGGCATCGAAGTCAGGATTCTGGACGGGGAGGAAACCGCAGACATGCTTTATTTTGCGGACAGTATCACGTCTTATGATGACCGCATTCAGGAAATCGGCAAGGCGACCGCACGAGTGCTGACAGCAGCCGGTGTTAATTTCGGTATTCTGGGAGCTGCGGAAAAAGACAGCGGTCACGAAGCCAGACGTTTCGGAGAAGAAATGCTTTTCGTGAATCTGAAAGAGCAGAACACCGAAGCCATTCTTGAATCCGGCGTCAAGCAGATTGTCACCGCAGACCCCCACGCGCTGAATGCTCTGAAGAACGATTACAAGGGGCTTCCGCCGGTGGAGCATATCAGTGAGGCATTGGACCGCTATATAAAGGAAGGAAAAATCCGGCTGAAATCTGTGGAAGACAGCAGCGCGGTTTATGTTTACCATGATCCCTGTTATCTGGGGCGGCACAATGAAATTTATGACGCGCCCAGAGCGGTGATTGATGCGATTCCGGGCGTCAAGCGCGTGGAAATGACGAAAAGCAGAGACCGTTCTTTCTGCTGCGGCGGCGGCGGGCTGATGCTGTTTTACGAACCCACTGAGGAAACCCGCATGGGCAAACTGCGGGTGGAAATGGCAAATGAAGCCGGCGCGACAGTGATTGTCACGGCATGTCCTTTCTGCATGGTGAATATTGAGGATGCCATCAAAACCAGCGGTCTGGAAGGCAAAATGCAGGCAATTGATCTGGTGGAACTGATTGACCGACATCTGATCACCGAATAAGTTTTTATCTCGCAAAAGACGCAAAAGGCGCAAAATTCCGTAGGGGTAAGCCCCCGTGCTTACCCTTTGGCAGAAGGGCAGCCATCACCTCGGCGCAAAAGGGCAGCCACAGGGGGCTGCCCCTACGTTGCGGTCTTAGCGCCTTTGCGAGAACTTTTTATAAATTTTGATCTCGCAAAGGACGCAAAGAGCGCAAAGAAGAACTTTTTTATAAATAAATAAGCATTTTCAGAAAGCCTGAGATTATTTTTTTTATTTCTTTGCGTTCTTAGCGCCTTTGCGAGAACTTTTTATAAATTTTGATCTCGCAAAGGACGCAAAGAGCGCAAAGAAGAACTTTTTTATAAATAAATAATAAATTTTGATCTCGCAAAGGACGCAAAGAGCGCAAAGAAGAACTTTTTTATAAATAAATAAGCATTTTCAGAAAGCCGAGATTATTTTTTTTTATTTCTTTGCGTTCTTCGCGCCTTTGCGAGAACCTTTTTTATTTAAGGACAGGACATGTCTTTAAAATCCGAAAAGCAGCAGCCGCTCACGCCGGAACAGTATTTAGAGATGGAGCGGAAAGCGGAATATAAAAGCGAATATTTCAACGGCGAAACCTTTGCAATGGCAGGGGCAAGCCGAAGGCATAATCTCATTACCGGAAATGTCGCTGCCGCAATTTACAGGCAAATTCGGAAACGTCCTCTTGAAGCTTACATCAGCAATATGCGCGTCAAAGTGAGTCATACCGGTCTGTATGCTTACCCTGATATTGTCGGCGTATGCGAAAAGCCTGAATTTGACGACGAGCATTGCGACACGCTGCTCAATCCGAGCCTGATTGTCGAAGTTTTGTCCGAATCCACCGAAGCTTATGACCGTGGAAAGAAATTCGAGAATTACCGGATGATTGCATCTTTGTCGGACTATCTGCTGATTGCTCAGGACAAATGCCGCATTGAGCATTATGTCCGGCAGCCGGACAATCGCTGGCTGTTTTCGGAATACAAAGACCCGAAAGCCGTATTTCATATCGCCGCGTTTGATTGCGAAATAAGCCTTGAAGAAGTTTATGAAAAAATTGAATTGTAGGGTGGGCTTTGCCCACCATTCTCGTTCCCATGCTCTGCGTGGGAATGCGCATTACGAGGCTCTGCCTCGTAGAACGGGTTTAAAACCCGTTTCTCGTTCCCACGCTCTGCGTGGGAATGCGCATCACGAGGCTCTGCCTCGTAGAACGGGTTTAAAACCCGTTCTACAGTTTAACAAGAAAAGAAACATGCCTCGTAGAACGGGTTTTAAACCCGTTCTACAGTTTAACAAGAAAAGAAACATGCCGGTAATACATAAAAGTCACATATCTTATAGGCTGCATTGAGAAGTGAGAATTATATATAAATTTGATCTGTTAGTTAGAGCGTAGCGAGAAATCAAATTCATGAGTGGATGGCTGCTGAAAAATAATCATTTGAAATCAGATATTTTTCTTCTGTTTTCAACACGAGTCATCCGTCTGTTTGCTTACGGATTTCTGTCAGTGGTGCTGGTTCTGTATCTGTCGGAAATCGGACTGAGCGATTACAAAATCGGTCTGCTGCTCTCGCTGACGCTGCTCGGAGATGTGGCGGTTTCATTGTGGGTTACGACCAACGCCGACCGCATCGGCAGGAAGCGGATGCTGATTTTCGGCGCGGCTTTGATGACAGGAGCGGGCATTGTCTTTATTTTTACGAAAAATCCGATCATCCTGACCCTTGCCGCGATTATCGGCATCATCAGTCCCAGCGGAAATGAAATCGGTCCCTTTCTTTCCATCGAACAGGCATCGCTGTCGCAGATTCTTCCCGATGAAAAACGGACCTGGGCATTCGGCTGGTATAATCTTGCCGGTTCTTTTGCCACAGCCGCGGGCGCGCTCGGCAGCGGGTGGCTTGCCGAAATTTTGCACCAGGGCGGAATGCCCCGGACAGAGGCATTCCGCATCATTCTGTTCGGTTATGCTCTTGGCGGGCTGGGGCTGATGCTGCTCTTTTTCGGATTGTCGTCAAATATTGAAACCGTAAACAACAATCCTGTCAGATACAAAATGGGCTTGCACCGTTCACGGAATGTTGTTATACGGCTGAGTGCGCTGTTTGCCGTGGACGCCTTTGCAGGCGGCTTTGTTATTCAAAGCATCATGGCATACTGGTTTCATATCCGATTCGGCGCGGACACGGGCGTTCTGGGAAGTATTTTTTTCGGGGCAAATCTTCTGGCAGGGATTTCCGCGTTGCTTGCGGCTCGGATTGCGAAACATATCGGGCTTATCAATACAATGGTTTTTACGCATATTCCGTCCAATGTGCTGCTGTGCATGGTGCCGCTGATGCCGAATCTTGAATCGGCAGTCATTGTGCTGATGTTGCGTTTCAGCATTTCCCAGATGGATATACCGACCCGTCAGTCCTACACAATGGCGGTCGTCTCGCCGGATGAGCGCACTGCCGCGTCCGGCATTACAAACATTGCCCGTTCTGTCGGCGCGTCGCTGTCGCCTGCGCTGACCGGTTTTTTTCTGGCGCATCCGGCGCTTATCAGCGCGCCGTTTTTTCTGGCGGGCGGACTGAAAATCATTTATGATTTGTGCCTGTTCCGTATGTTTCAGCATATTAAGCCGCCGGAAGAAAAAGACAGATAATTTTGATTTGAATACATCAGCAGGTGCTTATGATAAAAGAAATCGGAATAGATAATTTTAAATCTATTCAGAATCTCAAATTAGAGTTAGGACGAATTACAGTTTTAATAGGCGAAAACGGGGGCGGGAAAAGCAACATTCTGGAAGCAATCGCATTGGCTTCCGCTGCTATAACCTATAAATTGGATAACGAATTTTTGGTATCAAGAGGAATAAGAGTTACTGAGCCTCAATTAATGCGTGCCGCCTTTGATGTGAAATATACTGATAAAGAAATAAAACTTTATGCTGAAACAGATAAAGGGAACATTTCTTTCAGTCTTAATAATGACAATAAGCCGTATTCTAAATGGAAAGCTATCGAACAAATTGATTTGGATAAATCAACCATTAACGCTGTTTCAGCAAAAGAGGATATAGAAGAAACAGAAAAAATTTCAAGCTATTTAGAGCGATTAAAAAATAATTTTCAGGAATTATCCAATTTTTTAATATATTCTCCGGAAAGCGTTTCATTGCGTACATTTGAAAAAGAAGGACAGATTCAGCCTTTAGGTATCAACGGAGAAGGACTTTTAAAACTTCTGACAGTATTAAATTCAAGCGAAGACAGTAAAAAGATAGAGGCAATTAAAGAAAAACTTGAACTGATAGAGTGGTTCAAAGGATTTGATGTGATTCAGAATCCGATTGAAAACAGGGGAAGTATCAAAATCAAGGATAAATATTTAGATAAAAGCTTGGCATATTTTGACCAGAAAAGTTCAAACGAAGGCTTTTTGTTTCTTCTTTTTTACTTTTCGCTCTTTATCAGCGACAACACGCCGAATTTTTTTGCTATTGACAATATTGACGCATCGCTCAATCCTAAATTGTGCAGTCAATTAGTGAAAGAATTAGTAGGCTTATCCAAACAATATGATAAGCAGTCAATTTTTACAACTCACAACCCTGCTACGTTAGACGGACTTAACCTTGACGATGATGAGCAGAGATTGTTTGTTGTCTATCGCAACAAATTGGGGCACACCACGCTCAAACGGATTTTTAAACAGAAAACAATAGAAGGACAAGAGCCGGTTAAGCTGTCAGAAGCATTTTTACGAGGATACATCGGCGGGCTTCCGAAGAATTTTTAATACAAATTCGCTATCAAAAACGGTGTTCTCCGTAAAACCGCTTTTCAAGCGGTTTAAGCGATTTGAAAAATCGCTTTACGATCTGAAATTTGAAAACGAATTGGTATAAGATGACTACTTTCGCTTTAATCACAGAGGGTAAAACCGACCAGATTATCATTGAAAATATTTTGACGGGTTATTTTAACGATCCGGATATGATGATAAACTGGCTTCTACCTCTGAGAGATGAAACAGATAAACATCGGATTGAAAATTACAGTAACTGGTTTAAGGTTTTTGAATATTGTCAGTCTGTTCAGTTTAAAGAATCTTTTCAATTCAACGATTATGTGGTTGTTCAGATTGACACCGATGTTTCTGAGAATAAACATTACGATATAGCAAGACATGAAAATGGAAAAGAGCTTGAGCCGAAGGTATTGATTCAGAGAGTGGTTGATAAATTTAAAAATTTAATCGGAACAGAGTTTTTTGACAAGTTTGGCAAAAACATTATTTTTGCCATATCTGTACATTCTGTTGAATGCTGGTTGTTACCGCTTTACTGTACAGACAAGAAGAAAAAATCCAAAACTAAAAATTGTCTCGACACATTAAATATCGCTTTGAAACGAAAGAATGAAAAAGCTATTGATCCAGAACGCAAACAATCTGATATTTATGAAAATATTTCAAAGCAATATTGCAAGCACAAGGTTCTTATGAGTCATTATAAAGATAATCCGAGTCTCAGGATATTTATTGAGGAAATTCAAAAGAAAGTAAGTCATTAAAAAGACACCGGAAGAGAAAAGAAGCGGAGAGCAGAGAAATGTTTTTTGGATTAAAGAAACATGCCGATAACACATAAAAATTTAATATCAAACTTTGCTGTCTGCATCAATACTGATGATTCGGATTTATTAACGCCGAGGATGATCTATCAGGTTTTACCGGATGAAAGTGCGGCAAAATCCGGTTATATTCGGGTTATAGATAATGAAGGAGAGGATTATCTGTATCCCGCGGATTATTTTATTCCGGTTGATATTCCGAATGATGCAGCGTCTAAACTGTCACATATCTTACGTTGCAATGAAGCGGGAGAGTGACTTTCCGAAACAGAGTATTGCGGAGGCTCTGCCTCGTAGAACGGGTTTTAAACCCGTTCTACAGTTGCCGTGCGTTACTCTGTAATGAGAAAAAAATATGGTGATGATCAAAATCAATCGGCGTAAAAAAAAATTGAAAAAGCGCCCGGAGCAACTTATATTAAAACCATTTTGAAATACATTCGCATGGAATACGTCAAAGCGATTTGCAGAAAAGCGTATCCATAGCAAAATAAAATAGTAAACAGGAGGAAAGACATGGAAATTTTGGTATGTGTCAAAAGAGTTCCCGACACTTCTGAAAACGAGATTGAAATCAACAAGAGCGGCTCAGACATTGTACGCGACGACCTTGTGTATTCGGTAAACGAATGGGACAACTACGCGGTGGAAGAAGCCATTCAGATTCGCGACAAAGTGGGCGGTTCCGTGACGGTTGTGACCGTCGGAAATCAGGATTCCGAAGAGGTGCTGAGAAGAGAAATGGCAATGGGCGCGGACAAAGGCATCCTGCTTTCGGACAAAGCTTTTGAAGGCTCTGACGGAAAAGGCGTTGCGAGCATTCTCAAAGCCGAAATCCAGAAAGGCAAATACGACCTGATTCTGACCGGCGCACAGGCAGACGACGGCGCAGGTCAGGTGGGCGGTATGCTCGCGGCAATGCTGGATTATCCTTACGCGTCTTTGGTGAACAAGATAGAAGTCCTGAATGACAAAAAGATAAAAGCGGGACGTGAAGTCGAGGGCGGAAATCAGGAAATGAACGAAATCGCTCTTCCCTGCGTGCTTTCGATTCAGACCGGCATCAACGAACCCCGATATGTCGGCATCCGCGGCATCCGCAAAGTCGCGTCGGTGGATATTCCGGTTCACGGCGCGGGCGATCTGGGCATTGCAGCGGCTGCTGTGGGCGCTGCCGGCGCAAAAGTCAAACGGGTGGATTATTTTGTGCCTGCGCTGGGTGAAGGCGCGGAAATGCTTGAAGGCAGCACCGAAGAAATCATTGACAAATTACTTGAAATGCTCAAAGCCAAAGGAGGTATAAAATAATGGCTCAACAGATTTTTGCATATATCGCTCATAAAAACGGAAAGGCGGACGACACCGCGCTTGAATTAGTCGCAGCCGCCAAAAAAATAGACGCGGGCGCTGCTGTCACCGCAATTGTCACGGGTTCGGGAGTGGACGCCGTGTGCAAAGAAGTCGCTTCTTCCTACAAAGAAGTATGGAAAATTGACAGCGCATCTTTGGCTTATCCCAACGCGGAAGTCATCCGAAAAGCATTGGTCAAAATTTTGCCCAAAGGCTCTATTGTGCTGATGGCACATGACACTTTCGGCATGGACCTCGGACCCGGGCTTTCCGTAAAATTGGATGCGGCATTTGTTCCAGACGCGGTCGGTTTTGAAGGCATTGACGGCGGAAAACTCAAAATCGTGCGTCAGGAATACAGCGGCATGGTCAGCACGCATGTTCTGTGCGATATTTCCGGCGGCGCAGTCATCAATGTCCGTGCCGGTTCATTTCAGGCAGATGAAAGCAAAGCCGGGGGCGGCAATGTGGCTGACAAAACCAAAGACGCGGGCGATTTGTCGGAAACCACGCGGCATTTTCTGGAAGTGGTGGAAGCCGAAGCCGGAGACGTTGACATCACCAAATCCGAAGTGCTTGTCTCTGTGGGACGCGGCATTGAAGAACAGGACAATCTCGGCATTATCCATGATTTGGCAAAAGTCATGGGCGCGGATGTGTCCTGCTCCAGACCCATCGTGGATGCCAAATGGCTTGAAAAAGCCCGTCAGGTCGGAACTTCCGGCAAGACCGTAAAACCCAAAGTCTATATGGCGCTGGGCATCAGCGGTTCTTTCCAGCACATGGGCGGCATCAAGGGAAATCCCTTTATCATTGCCGTGAACAAAAACGCCAAAGCCCCGATTTTCCAGTTTGCGGACGTGGGCGTTGTGGCGGATATTCTTGAATTTGTTCCTGAGCTTACGGAAAAAGTCAGTTCAGCGAAGTAAAATCAGTATTTCTCCGTCGGATGATTTCCGGCGTGTGAGATATGCCGCGGGCACGCCAGCGGCGTGCCCCTACGATATACGGATACGCCGAAATGTAGGGGCATGTCGTTGACATGCCCTATCCTACTTGTCAATATCCCTTCAAATTCTGATTAACAAATTAAAATATCTCAAAAATGTCAAATCAGCGCATAGAATTGATCAATCATTACAGACAGAAGGTTAAATCCGCCAACAAGGAATTAACTAAGAAAGAGGCATTCAAAGATTTGCTCAACCGGCTTTATGCCGGAGAAAAGGAAATTGAAGACATTATTGACAAAATTACCGGAGGCTCGGAGTCAACAGTACTGAATATCCCGCGAAAAGACAGGCTGCACCGGGGAAGTGCGGACACGCTTTACAACAAAATCATTATCGAATTTGAGAAAGACCTGAAAGCCTCATTGAGACATGCCAAGGAGCAATTGGCGGGCTATCTGCTCGGACAGTTCAAATCCGGCGAAGGCTATAATTTTACGCTCATTGCTTCCGACTGCATCACATGGAAAGTTTTTTCTCCTGATATTTCACAGCTTGACAGTCTGGAAAATCTGACAGAGGAGGAATTGAAGTTAAACGAGGTGGTTTCAGCTTCGTTTACGCTTACCGAAAACAACGCGGAAGATTTTTATTACTGGATTGACCGTTTTCTTTTCAGAGAGCAGAAACAGCGGGCAACGCTCAAGCGGATTGAGGAGTCATTCGGGCATCAGAGCAATGTGTTTATCGAGTCTCTGCGTGAGCTGATCCGGCATTTCAACGATGCGAAAAAATACGGAGAAGTGCAGGTCTCGTATCAGGAATGGAAAAAATTTCTTTCCATCGCTTACGGCGCGTTTGACGACAGCGAAAAAAATTTTCTCGTTCACACTTATCTCAGCATCTTTTCAAAAATGCTGGCATATTCGCTCGTAAGCAATGACGGTTATATTGACGATGAGGCATTGAAAGGCATCATCAGCGGCAGCATTTTCAACAAATACAGCATTGAGAATTTTGTCGAAAACGATTTTTTCCACTGGATAAGCAAAGAGAGAAATTTCAGCGGGCTTAAAAAAGTTTTCCGTGTGATCGCACAGGAAATTTCTGTTTATGATTTCAATGCGGTTGACGAGGACATTCTCAAAGGAGTTTATCAGGAACTGATTGACCTTGACACGAGACATTCTTTAGGCGAATACTACACCCCGGACTGGCTCTGCGAAAGAATCGCCGCCGAATTTCACTTCAAAGCAGGCGATAAAATATTGGACCCGGCCTGCGGCAGCGGCTCTTTTCTCCGGGCTGCGGTTCACCGCATCAGAGAACTCCGTCCCGAAAGCGGAGTTGAGGAAATCAACAGCAGCATTTGCGGAATTGATATTCACCCGTTAAGCGTTCAGATTGCAAAAACGACCGTGCTGCTGGCTTTGGGCAAAGAGGTTGCCGGCGTCAGAAAACCGATTCATATCAATATCATCTCAGCCAATGCCCTTCACAAGCCTCATTTTTTAAAGGGAAAATTTGACTATATCATCGGCAATCCGCCATGGTTCACTTACAGTTCGGTCAGAAATGAAGAATATCAGAATCTTTTAAACGACTTAGCCGGAGCATACAAAATAAAG
>JFJP01028238.1_pt1 | contig 13079 bp, 16 predicted proteins | sample 431651 | NCBI WGS metagenome assembly JFJP01 (sample SAMN02602958, study PRJNA72255) | Microbial mat metagenome, whole genome shotgun sequencing project. | biome: fresh water; feature: sink hole; material: water; isolation source: purple microbial (photo- and chemosynthetic) mats found in...
CAATTTCATTTTTAAAGAATAAGTATTATTTATCAAATTTTTTTTCGACGCTAATTATATTTTAAATAAATTAAAAGTAGGATGGGAAGAAAAAGGCTCATTTATGATAAATGTGAGAGATTTGATATTTTCGTTCATAGATTCTCAATTTTATTAACAGGGTAAAAGATTTTTTATATTTAAAGCAAAAGGTATTTTTTAATTTTTGTTTTTATAATCAAAAATTAATTTTTTGTTTGTTTGTTTGAAATAAAAGTCAAATTAAAAATAGAAAAAAAGTGAAAGATCTTTTTTAATTAGTTTTTAAAAATTTCAAATATTTTTCTTTAAAATACAACAAAAACCATTTCCAAAATTGGTTTGTTTTATTTTCTTTAAAATTTTTTTACCGTAATTAAAAAATAAAAAAATTTTGCTTTAAACTTCTCCAAACGTCCCAAATATTTCGGTAAACCATGGATTCGTCAACTTTGATTGGGACCATAATATTTTGTCAGTTAAAAAAAAAAATTAATTAAAAATCCAATTTCGTAAATGGTTTTTGATTGTATTAATCAATTTCTCCAAATTTAATTTTTTTTTTATATTGTTAGATATTATCATCATCATCTTCATCATTCAAGTTTTTCAAAGGAGCTCCAACTCTTTCATAATCCCTATTATAACCATCATTTTTTTTTCCTAATGTTTTTCTTCCTAACCCTTTTGCAGCATCCACAAATTTGACAGCCAAATCAATCAAATACTCTCTAAAAATATACACAACAACAATCATCAAAATAGCAAATAAGCCAATTTTTAAATTTCCCATATAACTATGTTGACTAGCCTGATTAACCTGATATGCATTATTATTATTTCCACTGTGAAGCATTCCATTTGATTGTTTTTGTGCTTTCGAGCATCTAACTTGTTTAGCCATTTGTTTATCAACCCCTCCAACACAATAATCTCCCGGGATCTTCCTATACCCTGAAGGCACTTCATAATAATCTGTACAGTTTTCAGGTTCAGTGAAATTATTTAATTTATTTTGGAATTCAGAAGATATTGGCAAACATTCTTTTGTCTCAGTTTTTCTATAAAACCCGAAATCGCATTCCCAATCCTCTTCTCCGCAAGGGCAAAAGTCCACAATATTTTTTTTCTCAAAATCTTCTCCGTTGAAACAATCAGAATTTCTTTTCCTTCGAACATATTTCATTCTTTTCCCAAAAAGACATTTAAGCTGATCATGAGAATTTGGCACCCAAACCTCATAATCACTTTCTTCAGCGCCAGGGTTCCAAAGACCTGAACAAACACGTTTTTGCATCGTAGAAAAATCTAAAAAAATTATCATTCCTTCAAAAAAACCTGTCGCATTAAGTTTATTTCCATATATCAGAAATTTCAATGACATATTCATAGGTTCGATTATAATATTTGTTACCTCGATTTCTTCATCTGAAAAGGTAAAATATTCCCAAGTCATACCTTCATTCCAAGAATATTTTATTGTTTTCGTGGGCTTATTATCATCTGCCATCACAATCAATCCTCCATGATCACCAATCTCATAAATATATGATCCTTTATCAACCTAATAAATTTAATAAATTTTTAAAAAAATTAATTTTTACTTGGAACCATGAATGCCCACCATCTCTTGATAAATAAGTATTAACTTCCTCAGGTTTTTGAGATAAATAAATTCCTACATTACCCACACCCATTATAATTCCTATTGCAGATTCACTGGAATATAGTGGGTTAGAAAATTTATCAGTGAATCCTCTTAAATGCAAAGAACATTCTCCGTGACAATCTAATTTTTTCCCATCAATATCATATTCAGGAGCTGGAATAGGGTACCAAAAACCACCTTTATCATAAGAAATCATTGATTTTTTATAGGAATCAATGGATTCATGTTTTTTTTTATCTGCGGAATTGCTGAAATAGTTATAGTTATTTTTGAATTTTTCTGCTTCAATATGTTCATAATTATTCGCTATATAAACCCCTTCTAAACTTTTTACTTTCTCAAAATCACAAAATCCTTTATCGTCTCGAACATTGTGAAGTAAAGATAGCACGAATTTTTTGCCTTCATAATTAGAAACATAAACATTTCCGAATTTGGCATCATCACCATAATGATTAACATTAATAAAAATGGATGATTCGGTTGAGTCCAAAATTGTGAAACTATGATCCTTTAATCTTTGAATGGGAAGCTCAACTGGTGAAAGTTTATAATCCCGATAATAATTGGGGCAAATCTTCAAAGAAAATCGTTTTTCAGCCAAATCATCCGCCTCTAAAATGTAGAGAAATTCTGCGGTCAAGAAAAATCTATAGCCTTTTTTGGAAAGTATCATAAAATTGATAAAACCATTGTCTGAATACATGACTTGTGTGCTTAAGTTTTTGCTTTGTTCATCTAAATTAGAAAAAAAAGCATTAATTTTATCGAGAAAAAAAACTAAAATCACCTGCTCTTGTAATAATAATTCTTTCTATTGGGATCAAATGCTTATAATATTTATTAGAACAAGCCCTTTAAGTTTAATAAAAAAAGAATATGTTTAGATATTTTTCGATATTTTGTTTACCATGCAAATTCAATAATAGATGATTGAATTTTCCTCCAATTCAAGCCCATTTTTTCACTATAATATAGATCCATAGTCATAGAACAATAATCTGGACTTAAGTCATCACATTTAATTTTTGAGGCAGCCATAATTAATTTTTTATCAATTGGGTTTAATTTAAACTCTACGAAATTCTCAGGATGATTAAATGCTTGAACATTAGCACCACAATCTTCTGATAAATAGCTGATTCCCTCATTTCCATGGAAAAGCACGTATTGTGGATCTGCATCTCCTTGATAAATTTTTATTATTGTTCCTATCTTTAAAAGTAAATGATAGCATTTTGATATATTTTTCATTAAAATTTCTAAATACACTAGAGGTCTTATTATGCAAAACTTTGGCATATTGTGAAGAAGCTGTCTCAAATATGGGCTTCATGTTTTCAAAGTTTTTGCCTTCATCAACGCTTCTATAAACTATTCCTTTACCTGAAACGATGAAGACGGTTTTCTTTAAATAAACTGGTTGAGTATCGTTTAAAGAAGAATCAAACTCTTTTGCAACTTCTTCCTGGCCGCACCAGACAATATCTTGAATCGGTCCATCTATTTTGAATGTGGATTTTGTGATGTTTATGGAGAAAGTTGATGATATCAACAAAATTCCGAATAAAATATAGAGATGAAAGATATTTTTCATGGAGAAAGGGGTATTTTAAGAAAACGCAAATCAATTACTTTTTTAAATTTTTTTTCCAAATTCATGAATAAATTTAAAAATTCACTAAAATTTTTTTCTTTTTTTCTTTCATTCTACAAAATAAATAAAACTACACAAATTTATACAAATTTTGCTTTAGTATTAATATTTATCAATAAGAAATAAAATGATTTCTACAGGCAATGAGGAGGCTTTTAAAATAAATGAAAAACAAAATAAAATAATCCCTGAAAATATGTTAGCTCATCTTCAATCTATGAACACCCAAGAACCTAAAAAAAAAAAACTGTTTGAAATATGGCCTGGCAATAATCGTTTTTATTGGGGTGGCAGATTAGTTCATGGACCCAATTTAAAAGGTCTCACTATCATTTCGATAGCAAAAATAATAATCAATGGAATTTTTTATGGGGTGATTGCCCCTTATTTATGGCAGCAATATGAAATGTATTATTTTCTAACAGCAACTATATTTTTATTGATAATGGCAATAATATTCATGCTTTTGACTGCATTTACTGATCCTGGAATTATCCCTAGAAAAGATATTATAAATTTGATAAACATTGATAATTCATTGTCTTGTTTTATAAAAACTGATGAAGAGGATAAAGAGAATATGAAAAATTTTAATTTCAAATTTTGTTTAACCTGTAGAATTTATAGACCTCCAATGACAGCCCATTGCTTGTAAATTTTTATTTTTCGGGTTTTCTTTGAAAAAAACAAAATGATTTAAAGCTATTGTGATAATTGCATTGAGTTTTTTGATCATCATTGTCTTGTTTTGGGAACTTGCATCGGAAAAAGAAATTTAAAGTTTTAATTATTTTACATCATTCATTAGAAAGAAAAAATTTTAGATATTTTTATTTGTATATTCCCTTTGTAGAGTTATTAATTTTGACAGAAGTGGCAGGATTTATTTTAGCAGGGGCTCTAAAAATTATGGAAGCATTGGATTCAGAAAAAGGTAAAATTTATTTCTAAAGTTGAATATGTCTTTTGTCAATTTATAAGATTCTGAAAACGTGAATATCGTTTCTATTGTTCTTGCTTCGATAATTACTATTGCAATACTTCCTCTTGGTTGCCTATTAGTATTAAAATGTATTCGAAGATTCTCTTTGTTGTTGAAGTAAACATTAATAAAATGTTTTATTGAAATAATATTTTGCATTATAAGGGGTGATACACTTAAATCTAAAAAAAATAAGGAATTAAAAAGGGTTATCAACTATGCTCCTGAGTTTTCAGATTATGTCAAAAAAAATAAATGGTATTTGTTTTATGTTCCATTATTTAACCCAAAAAAGATTCTTTGATATTATTTATTTTAATTGCTTTTTCTTGTTTTTAACATTTACGAATGAGAATTATTTATCATTTGAATTTTTTAAAAAATTCAAAAAAGAAATAATTAATCCACTTAACTTTTTTTAAATTGAAGAACTTTGCAGGAGCAGTGTTTATATTAAAATATTATCATAAAGTTTTCTAAAAAATTGTATGTTTTTTAGTAATTTTTTTTTTAGGAATAAAAAAATTTTTGTAGAAAATCTGGAAAATATTTTATTTCTAAAAAAAAATTCCATGTAATTTTAATTTTATATATAGTTTTTAATTTTTTGAACATTCTCTCTTACAATGTTTTTTTTCAAATTATTCCACTGAAATATGTTTCTCTTCTTTGCAACCAATGTTGCATTTTGAGCATGAATTGCAACAATTGTAATATTCATCTCCTCCACAAGTACGACACGAATAAAACTTCAATTTTCCAGAATGGAATTTGCAACTATTCTACCAAAAATTAATAAATAGGTGAAAAGAAGTTTAATCCAAAGAAAGGAAACTTGGTTATTGCTTAAAGGATTATAATCATTTTTACAATGTATACAAAATTTTATTTTATATTTTTCTTTCTCATAATTTTCCATTTTCACTCTTAATAATTTGATTTCCTCTTGCAAATTTTTGCCCAAGTTTTTTAAATGTGCATTCTCTTCTTTTACCTTTAAATTTTCTTCAATAATGTTTTCAAAGTTTTTCTTTGCTTCTTCTTCCGATATGTTTGATTCAATAAACTATTTTTTTTATTGGAAATTCAAATTTTGAAAAAAATAAAACGAAAATTAAAACTTTTTTTAAATTATCAATGTATTCTGTTGATTCTTGTTGTTCATTCTCTTGAAGACAATTCGTTAATTGTGTTTCTTTCAATTCTAGCTCTTTTTTTAATGCTAAAATAGAAGAAGTCAGCTGCTCACTTTCTAATAGATTCTTCTTTTTTTCTTTTTCCATTTTCTGCATTTGCAAGCCTAAATTGTATGATTCATCCCTAGAACGTTTTAATTCGTCTTTCATTAAATAATTTTCATCGGCCAGAATTTCTTTTTTTAATGTTTTTAAAAAATATGTAAAACTTTTTAAATGGGTTTACTTAATTGCATATTATAACCTTGTATAATATCTTTCACTTCTTTTTCAGATAACATAAATGTTTCTGATTCTTTGAGGGGGTTTATATCTTCTGCATCTAAAACAAAAAAATTTTACTGAAAAAATGTCTGTTTATTTTACTCATTTGATAATTTGTTTTATTTTTTCTCTCTCTCTCAACAAGAAATTTAAATTTAAGATAAACTTCATTATTTTAAAAAAAAACATTTTGAGATTTTCTTACAAGATGATTGTCAAATAATAATTATAAAAGAAAAAAATTATAATTTTTTTTTTTTTATTTTCTCTTATCCACAGTATAAGAGATATAAATTTATAGTTTCAAACTTCAATATTTTAAAAAAAAATATTTTGAGATTTTGTGACAGTCAAATAATAATTTTAAAAGAAAAAAAATTATAAAAAAAAAAATTTTTTTGCAATAATTCGTAGAACACAAAATTTAAAGATTTTCAATAATTTTTTAACGAAAGCTTAGTTAACGGATGGAACCATTAGCGACAAACTATGAGCAAATCTTCAAAGATTTAATGGAGTTGGGCTTTAATAAAAATTTTATTAGCAAGGCTCTCCAATTAACCAATGATAAAGAAAAAGCTGCTGAATTGATATTGAAATTTCAAGAAGAAGAGGAAGAAGACAATGTGAAAAGGGCTTTATTGAGCTCAAAAATCGAAGCCCAAAATCAATTAAATCCAATTCAGCCTAACTTAAATGTTCTTCTTCCAAATATACAAAAAGATCAAAATATTTTAAACGAACAAAATAAAAAGGATGAACTTGAAGAAGATTCTTGGTATTCCCCAAAAAATGATTTTAAAATGGTCATTCTTGTAAGAACTGACCTTAAAATGGGAGTTGGAAAAATAGCAGCCCAAGTTGGACATGCAGGTTTTCATCAATTTTTTTTGTTCTCTCCATATTATGGTAATAAAATTATGAACTATTATTTTTTTAGTTTTGGGCGCATATAAAAATGTCAAAGAGACCAAAAACCAGAAGAATTTAGAAGATTTGGAAGACTGGGAGGAATATGGCCAAGCCAAAGTTGTATTAAAGGTTCAGAGTAAAAAAGAAATGCTGGAATTAGAATCTCAGGCTAAAGCTTTAGGACTTAACACATGTGTGATTTGTGATGCTGGCAGAACGCAAGTAAATTAAAATCAATAGGATTTTAAATAAATATTAATATAACAAAAGATCGATCCAGGAACGATGACCGTTTGTGCTATTGGACCAGCTGAAAAATCTGTCATTGATAGTATAACAAAGAATTTAAAATTGTTATAATAATAAGAGTTTGTTTTTTTCATGAAAAAAAAAAGTAAAATTTGGTTTAATGTTTTTTTTTTGTGAAAAATGTTTCATCATTTTATTTTTGAGCATAATATTATTCAAAAAAAAAAAATAGACACTCCATAAAAAATACTATAATGAATGTTTTTTCTTGCTGAGAAAAAAAATCATTCAAACGATAATTTAACAATTAATTTTTTTGAAAATTCTTTTAAAATTAAAAAAAAAACTATGGAGAACGAAATTGCTTTATCCTCAATTGTTCAAGACCCCAAAAAAGCATCATACATTTCTTCATCAAAAATTACTCTTAACTACTGTGAAATTCAACTTTTTGATAAAGTGCCTCATCGATTTTCAAATATAACTAAATTATTTCTGAGTCATAATAAAATCTCAACTTTAGCAGGAATAGAGCAATTTAAATTTCTGACCCATCTCTCAATCGGATACAATCACATAGAAGATTACAGAGAATTAAATCATATTCTCAATAAAGAAAATCTAAAATATTTGACGATTCAAGGAAACCCATTAGAAAATCACCCAAACCATAAAATTTTGCTTTTGGAAATTTTCCCAAATTTAGAGAAATTGGATGATTTGAAAATTGATAAAAATTTTAGGGTGTTTTTAGAGAAAAAAACTTCTTTTATCCAAAAAAACTTCATCACCTTTTTATATTTTTTGTACGATGAAATCAATAATTTAGAAATTTTATTAACCAAACTCAAAATCTCAAATGAGCTGAAGACTTTCAAATTGGAAGAAGTCAAACAACAAAAAGATATCAATGCACAAGAAAAATTAAATGAATTTATGAATTCAGATAAAACTTTGGTCAAATTCAAAAAACTCTTCAATTTTCAAAGGATTGAGGAATTGAAGGATTTCTTGCAAACAAGAAAATTCCCATTAAAAACTGATTTTTTTTCAATTTTAGCCAATATCTCTGAAATTTTGTTTAAATTATATGGTTCATTCGATAATGTTATCTTAAATAACCGTCAAGCCTTTTTTACGATATACAAATGCTTATACCTAGAACTTATTGAAAAATTGAATAAAAGGGTTGATAAAAATTTGGAGCATTTTCTTGTGACAAAAATTTTATCAAATGATTTGATCTGTAAGAGAAAGTTTTCAGAAGATGAAGAATATGCTTTAGATTGCATGTTATCTGTATTCTACCAATTATTGCCCACACAAGCTTTTATCAGTAATGTGATTTGTTATGATAAAAAAAACGAATTGCTTTCTCCCACAAAAGAATATTTCAAATCTAATGATCAATTTTATGAAAGAGGCTTTTCAAATCTTTCTCCTGACAATTTATCGAATCGCATTTATAAATGGGAACATGGAAAGGAAATATGGAAATATAAAAGAAACGAGATTATTAACAATTTGGAAATCAATGAAAATAACCCTGAAAACATTAAGAATGTGCTTTTGATTCATTTTCCAATTTTTCCTTTGAATAAAAATTATATGGAATCTTTATTGGAAATTTTGAATAATAAATTTAATTTGCTTTTGAGCTTTTATTCACAAATTTTACAAATATTAGATGTTCCTATTAATTTAAAACCACCTGTTTGCCATCCTATTAATAATAAAACTATTCAAAATTCATTAGAAAATGAATTTTTGCAAAAATCTTTAGAAACTTTGAGGAACAAAGAAATTAAAAAAACACAAGATAAAGAAGTTTGCACAAATACGAATGAAGATTGGAATAAAAGATCTACAATGAAAATGAACAAATTTGAACAAAATAACCAAATATTTTCATTTGAAAAAACCCAAACAATCTCAAAAAAGAATAAGAATCAGAAAAATGTATCGTTAAAAAAATCAATAATAAGGAGAATACAACAAGAAACGGCCACGAATTATGATTTGAATAATTTAAATCTGCAGAAAATTAAAAGGAATTTTATTTTTTTAACAGCTAAAGTCTTAAATGAAAGATGGAGAGATCAATTAAAGTGGAGTTTCGAATTATTTAAAAAAAATTCCAAGTTGAAAAAACAAAAACAAAAACAATTTTTGATTAAGAAAAAAAAGTGTCTTGAAAATTTTTGCAAAGTTATGAAGAAATTTATCAAAAACTCAAAGGAAAATAACAAAAAGAAGGGGTTTCGAGATTTGTTAAAGCACAATAAAAACCTTAAGAAAATGAATCTTTTCAGAAAAATTAAATTAAGAAGAATTTTCAACATTCTATTTGAAAATTTCGTTGATAAGAAAAAAAAACTTGCTGATTTTTATGGAAGGATGCTAAAATATAGAGTTTTTTTCCATTTTCTCAAGGTATTGTATAATAAAAAAAAAGCCAAAGATACTCTGAGTTTTCTCATCAATTTTTGCAGAAAAAAATATTTGAATTCAGGATGGAACAAATGGAAAAAAATTAATTCTGAAAAAAAAAGATTTATGATAAAGAATGACGATTGTTCCGAATTGTCAAGGGAGAAAAATTTTAATAAAGAAGCTGAAAGAAATGAAAACTATAATTGTTCAAATTTAAACAATAATTTTTTAGGAGATTCAAAAAGTTTATTGAAAAAACAAATGAGTTGTAAATGCAAGCATTATTTTAGGAAATGTGGTGCTTGCGAATCTGTTAGTTTTAATTGAATTTCAATTTCTTTAATTGATTTCTTAAAAGAAAATATATTTTATTTAATTAAATAGATTATTCTGATTCAAAAAACATTTTTTTCATATTTTTTTATTAATTTTTTTTTATTTTTGTTTTGTTTTTTAAAAAAAAAAATTCAAATATCAAAACAATTTTTTTGAATTAATTTACTTCAAATGTCTGTTCGATCAATTCTTGAAATAGTTTTGCATGTCGAATCCTTCAGAAATATAGATCTCTTTTATCAAGGTCTCTACTTCTTAAAATTTAACATATACATGGAAAACAATGACCAAGTAACCAATAAAAATAATTTTTCTCATTTCTCATTAAAACAGAAAATGTATGCACATCCCTATTGTTTAATGGAATCCTTTAAAACTGTTCTTGAAAACTCTCAAAATAAAGGCTCAATGAAGTTTGGCGATAATCAATTTTACAAACAAGCTTCGATAAATGACAGCACTTCAGCATTTTTGAGCAAAGCTTTTTTTATTCGTTTTTGTGAAGAAGAAATAGATTTGAATGATTTTTGCCATTTTAGGATAGAATTTGATGTGAAACCTAAATATGAAACATTAAATCTCTTTATGGAGGTAGAGTTGATGTTTCAAGATTGTTTGAGTAATGGCAATGTGGCCAATATGGAAAATGGCAAAGAATCGAATGTTCGATAATTTTTATAAAAAATTTATAATCACGTTTAACTTTTTGAAGGAGATGAATGATAAATTGGACTCCAAATCCTTAGCTTCAGCGAAGTTTAAGATCAAGAATGTGATGAATGGAGTTCACGAATTTGTGCCTGTGGTTTTTGAAGATCAACATTTTAGTTTGGTGAATGTTGTGTTTCATTCAATAGTCTTGGGTCATTTTTAAATTCATTAGAAAAAATTTAATATAATTTTAAAATGGTAGATTATAGATTTAGAGTGAGCCCTTTGCAATTATCAACATTCGCGAAACTCAATCTAGATGAAAAAACTTTGCTTAACGATCCAAATATTTTGATGGATGATAATTTGAATAAACAACATAAAAGCAATCCACCGTGCTCATCTTTTTATGAATATTTGACAAAATGTTTTAATAGTTCTTTATTTTATAAATTCATTTTTTATCCTCAGATTTTTTTTTACATAGAAACAACAATTGATTATGAATTCATCAAAGAGAATTTCGTTATGAAAATAAGGAATACATATGAAAAATTATACGATCATTATAATTATATTTCCTCCAAAGCCATAACTGAAAAGCAAAAGAAACAATACAAAAAATATTTAGTATTTATTAGGTAGATTTAAAAAATGAATAATTTTTGTTTAGCAACCTCCTATGAAATTAATTATACCTGAATACATTAATAAAGAAAATAGCAATAATCCTGAAGCCAGACAAGGTTTATTTTGCAATAACTTAAAAATTAAAATATTTTTTATCAATTTTAAGAATACATCTCAAAATTTAATGAAAACCTTAAGTCAAAAGATTCAGAAATACTTTGTAACACAGTTTTAAATGTATAATTAAATTTAAAAAAAAAAACTCTCTAAATTTAATTGTATTTTTTAGGAAGTCAATTTTATTTCAGGACAAATTTTTCAATTATGGCATAAATTTTTAGAACTTCTTAAAATTTCACCCCGATTTGTTTCTGCTATCATGCAATATGAATATAATTCTGCTATAAATGAAAGGTAAGATTTTAACATTATTCATAAATGACTGATGCTTCAAATTTCAAAGGTGGGGAGAATTCATTTTAAGAAAAGTAATCAAAACCACAGATTTCACTTCTATTGATTTGGTGAACCAAAACATAGGTGAATCTCACAAAGTGATTGCAAATCAAACAAGAAACAAATACGCAAATAAAATAATGGGGAGTTTAAACATAGATAATTTCGAAATGTTTCCGAAAGTCGAATTGCAACCAATTATTTTTGAGCAAGTTTATTCGAAAGAGTCGAAAGATAAATTTGAAGAAAATATTGTCTTTATTTTATTTTATTCATTAATTATAAATTAATTATTACAATTCAATAGGCTGATGCTGATGTTGTCTCTTACGAAAATGATTTAAATAATTATAAGTAATAAAATTTATTATCGTTTTATTTAAATTTTTTGAAGGGGAATTCATCTATTCGTTTTGGTTCATGGCTTTCAAGGGAACTCATATGATATGAAATTATTAAAAAATCACATGAACTATTTGCATCCTGAGGCGATGTTTCTATGTTCAAGCATTAATGAAGATAATACAGAAGGTGATATCGCTGATATGGGGGAAAAACTTGCAAATGAAGTTATTACATTTATATGTGATAATTGTCCATCTTCTTCTTTAGGAAGGTGAATTATTTTTTTCAAAAAAAATGTAAATAAAACTTCTTGCTTTTCTTTAGGATAAGCTTTATAGGGCATTCTCTGGGTGGTTTAATCATTCGAGCATCATTACCTCATTTAGAAGAATATGCTGATAAAATGTTTTCATATTTCACTTTATCAACACCACATTTGGGATATATGTACACTTCCAGCAAGATCATTGAGGCAGGAATTTGGATTTTACAAAAATGGAGAAAAAGTCAATGTTTAACGCAATTATCGATGAATGATTCTAAAATGATTGAAGACACATTTCTTTACAAACTTTCCATTTCTAAGGTTTGATAAATTGATTTGTTTTTTATTATATTGAATTTTAAGGGAATGAATTGGTTCAAAAACGTTTGTTTAATTAGTTCCTATCAAGATCATTATGCACCTTTTGATTCAGCACGAATCGAAGTTTGCAAAGAAGCTTTATCTGACAATATGTTTTTAAATACATTAAATTTCATTATGTAATTTAAATTTATTTAGCAAAGGAAAAGCTTATATTCAAATGGCTAGAAATATCCTTGGTAATTTATCAACAAATGTTTTGCATCGCATAGATGTTAATTTCAATATACCTGAAAAGTATCGATAATTTTATTTGAAAATCCATGAATATGATAATTTTAATTTATTTTAGATCTTTAGATTCGTTCATTGGTAGAGCAGCACACATATTGTTCTTAGAATCACAACCATTGTTAAGAATGTTGGTTCACAGATATGACAATTTCTTTTCATAAGTTCAGAGTGAAAAAAAAAATTATTATTTTTAAAAATTAATTTAAAAAAAATAAATCTTTAATTATTTATTTTTAATGAAAAAAAAAATAATTTTTCAATAATTAAAATAATTTTTTCCCCCAAAAACAAAAAAACAAAAATATTTTTCCTTTAAAAAAAGAAAATTTTTTGATCTTACAAGATTTTTAACTGTAATTTAAATTTATTTATAACAAATAATTTTTATATTTTTATTCCTG
>JFJP01043474.1_pt1 | contig 13079 bp, 11 predicted proteins | sample 431651 | NCBI WGS metagenome assembly JFJP01 (sample SAMN02602958, study PRJNA72255) | Microbial mat metagenome, whole genome shotgun sequencing project. | biome: fresh water; feature: sink hole; material: water; isolation source: purple microbial (photo- and chemosynthetic) mats found in...
GGGCCCTGGAACTCGGGGCGCCTCCGCATGGCGGTCTGGCCTTCGGCCTTGACAGGCTGATGATGATCATCACCGGCAGCGATTCCATCCGCAATGTCATTGCCTTTCCGAAGACCCAGAAGGCAACCTGTCCCTTGACAGAGGCCCCGGCTCCGGTTGCCAGAAAACAGCTGACCGAACTCTATCTACGGCCGGACTGGAAGGAATAAAGCAAGCCGGACACTGAGGCTCAGCCGGGCCTCCGTGTGTCCTACTCGTCGAAGCAGTATGCGGTAAATTGACAGCGAAGGTGGAGACCTGGGAAATATGGAGAACTATCGATACATTCTCCCCAATCTGGTGACTGCCGGTCGTCTGGTTCTGGCTGGCATTTTCCCTTTCTGTGATCCGAAGTACTGGCTTACCATCATTCTGGCTGCCGCTTTCAGTGATCTCATTGACGGCTGGCTGGCCAGGAGGTGGCAGGCGGTGAGTTGGCAGGGAGGCCTGCTTGATGCCGTGGCGGATAAGGTTTTCACCTTTGTTATCCTGGTACTCTTTGTGGCTGCCGGGAAATTCGCCTTCTGGTGGCTGCCGCTTCTGCTGTTGCGGGAGATGGTTGTCGGAGTGACTGCCGCCTATCTGGCCTGCAACCGCTTCTGGACTCAGTTCCGCACAATGGCGGCACGCCCGGCCGGGAAAGCAGCAACCGCCGGCCAATTCGTTCTGGCTATCACGGTCCTGGTTGCACCTCGGTTTCTCTTGCCGATACTCATCCTGACGTCCCTTCTGAGCCTTTTGGCTGCCTTCGATTACTGGCGACTCTTTCAAAAAGAATTGCAGAGACAACACGCCGGAAGGTGAAGTGTTTCAGTATCAATGACCTTCGGCCCCGAGGGCCAACATTTTCTCGAGGTCTGCCCTGGTGAAAGTATACTTGTCGCGGCAGAACTCGCACTGCACTTCGACGCCACTTTCTGAATCAAGAAGGTAGTTGATCTCGGAGTTGTCCAGAGAAAAGACGGCCCGCTGCATTTTCTCCCGGCTGCAACTGCAGCTGTAGGTGAGTTCGGTGCTCGTTGTGGCCCGGTGAGGTATGGTGGCAAAGAGAACTGACAGAATATCCGCCGGTGTTTTTCCTGCCCTGAGCATCTCGGTCACGGATGTGAGACCCTGTATCTGGCGTTCGATTCCGGCAATCAATGCTTCATCTGCCGGCGGCAGAGACTGAACCAGAAAACCACCGGCAGCGGCAATGCTGCCATCCGGCTGCAGGTGCACTCCCAGTCCGATTGCCGAAGGTGTCTGTTCCGATTCGGTAAGATAATAGGCGATGTCTTCGCCAATCTCGCTGGTGTAGAGCTGAACCGTTCCTTCATATTTGTTCTTCATGCCGATATCCTTGGTGACCGTGAGAAACCCCGCACGGCCAAGACCGGCGGCCACATCGATTTTCCCCTGCCTGAGAGGAACATTGGCCCGTGGTTCTGCCACGTAGCCTCGAACCCAGCCGCTATGGCCTGCCTCGGTAATGATCTTCCTCAGTGGACCACTCCCTTCAAATCTCAGCATGACACTCTGATCATCTTTAAGCAGGGCAGCCAGCAGGACTGCGCCGGTAAGGGCGCGCCCCAGAGCCGCGGCCGCGGTGGGGCCTACATCGTGACGGCGGCAGGCCTCGGTTACGAGAATGGTGGTATCGCAGGCGATACCAAAAAAAGTCCCGGAACTGGAGATAACTCTGTGCAATGAATCAGTCATGGTTGGTCAAGGCTGGATGTACCAGGTGGTTAAAGGAAAGAAGGCGGAACCCGATTCGAAAGCCAGTGGGGCCCAAAGGCGAATCCGAGTGAGTAAAAAGTTTGCCATCGAGGGTATTTCATGGGTATAAGGGAGCATCGGGGAAAGAGGATAATTGGAAATTATTTCCCTATCATACGAAAAATAGGAGGTAAAGCAATGCGAAATGTTTTTCTGATCTGCTTTTGTCTGCTGTTCGCCCTGCCCGCTGCAGCCCAGGAAATTGCCGGGGTTCAGATTCCTGCGTCGATCACGAGCGATGCCGGCACAAACCTGACCCTCAATGGCGCAGGTATCCGCTCAAAATTTGTCTTTGATATCTATATCGGCCAGTTATACCTCGAGAAACCAGCCACGGAGGCTAAAGAAGTGATTGCCGCCGATGGCCACAAGCGGGTTGCCATGCATTTCCTCTACGAAAAAGTGGAAAAGGAAAAACTTACCGATGGCTGGAACGAAGGGTTTGTCGGCAACAATAGCCCCGAGCAATTGAAGGCCCTGCAGGAGCGCATTGATCAGTTCAACGCGATGTTCACTGATGCCAAGAAGGGCGATGTCATTTTCCTCGATTATGCACCTAATAGCGGCACGAAGGTAACTATAGCCGGCGTGGAAAAAGGGGTGATCCCCGGTAAGGATTTCAACGACGCGATGCTTGCCATCTGGCTCGGCGATAAACCAGTTTCAAAAGATCTCAAGGCAAAGCTGCTTGGTGCCGGTAAATCGTGAGCGGAAACGGGGCAGGAATGATGCACTGGTTTGCTGCGGTGCTGCCGTTTCTCAAGGTACTCGCGGCCTTTCTGCTGATGCTCGTCGGTATCAGGAATAAACTGGGACTGGCTTTGTCCATTCTGCTTGGCGGTGTGGTGCTGGGGCTGGTCTGCGGTATGGATCTGGCAGGAGTGTTCAAAGTCGGAGCTTTGGCCGTGAGCCAGGCGCAGTTTCTTTTCCTGGCAGCCATTGTTGGCCTTATTCTCATCCTCTCCGATGCCCAGGAGCGCTCCGGCCAGTCTCGACGCCTGATGGCGGCCGTATCCGGCTATCTGGTCAATCCACGTCTGCGCCTGATCTTCTTTCCAGCCCTGATCGGCCTGCTGCCGATGCCGGGAGGCGCGGTGTTTTCGGCCCCGATGGTCAAGACGGTAAGTGAAGGGATGAGTATGCGGGATGAAGACCGGGCGGTGATCAACTACTGGTTCCGCCATGTCTGGGAACTGGCATGGCCGTTGTATCCCGGTGTCATCCTCACCGTCTCACTGGCCGAGATACCGATCGGCACCTTTATCTCTTTGACCTGGCCGGGAGTACTGGCGATGTTTGGCCTCGGCTGGCTTTTTTTTCTCAGGCAGGGGGTACTGGGTATCGGCCGAGCCGGTTCGGTCAGTACCTCATCACCGCGGCAGTGGCATACTGTACTGCGGGAAGGGTTGCCGCTGCTGGTGGCAATCGTCGGCGCCGTCGGTCTCGAGACCCTGATCAGCAAGGCCATGCCGGGGGTTTCCTTTGAGTGGGGCGTGATCATCGCCTTGGTCCTGGCTATTGCTGCCATCATGGTGCAGAACCGGCTGGGCTGGGCTTTTCTTTTGGAAGTCCTGGGCAAGAAGAGTCTTCGCAGCATGCTTGGCGTGATCGTGGCAATCTTCATGTTCAAAGATATCATGGGAGCGGCGGGCATTGTCGCGGAGATGGCGCGCTCTTCAAGCGGAGGTGTGGCCCTCTTTGCCGCCGCTTTTTTTCTCCCTTTCCTGGTGGGTATGGTAGCGGGAATCAATGTGGCCTTCGTCGGGGCAACCTTCCCGCTGCTCATCGGCCTTCTTACCACGCTGGGGATGCAGGACCAGATAGTTCCCTATCTGGTCCTTGCTTCGTTTGCCGGTTTTACCGGGGTGATGATCTCCCCGATTCACATCTGCTTTCTCCTTAACTGCAACTACTTCGGCGTCGATCTGGCCAGCGCTTGGCGCCGGCTGGTTGCCCCCTGTCTGCTGTTCGCCCTGAGCGGCTGCCTGCTCTTCTGGGTACTCCTGATTACATAAAAAAGTACGTCGCCAGAAGGCCGGTGAGGCTCATGGTGATGGTATAGGGCATGGCAAGGACGACCATCCGGCCGTAGCTCAGACGGATGACCGGTGCAAGAGCCGAGGTCAGCAGAAAGAGAAAGGCGGCCTGGCCGTTTGGCGTCGCCACGCTGGGGATGTTGGTGCCGGTATTGATCGCCACGGCTAACTTGTCAAACTGGTCCATTATCGTCTTGGCCTGCTCAGCGGCGCTCTGGGGAAGAGTGGTGTAGACGTCGGCCCGGAGGGTGCCGGCAGCGGTCAATTTGTCCATCAGCTCTGCCCCTGTCATGCCGATATCTGGAATGAGTCCGAGTGATTGGGTGATATGCATCTTGGTTTGCGAGATATAGACTGTGGCTACAAAGACATTGTCGGAGATCATCGACAACAGGCCATTAGCTATATAGTAGGCCGCCAGTTGGGTATTCCCTTTGAGGCTGAGGACATAGTTTATCACCGGGGCAAACAGGTGCTGATCATGGATAACGGCGACAATGGCGAAAAAGACTACCAAGAGAGCGGTGAACGGCAGCGCTTCCTGGAAGGCATGTCCCAGGTTATGTTCTTCAACAACACCATTCAGAGCAGTCAGCAGGACGATGACTGACAGGCCGATAATACCGACCGCGGCAAGATGAAAGGCTAGGGCCAGGATCAGCCAGATACCGGTCAGGGCCTGGATGACCAGTCTTGCCCTGCCCTGTTTTCCGCGTTTTGCTTCCATCTCTATCTCAGTCTCAAGGAGATGAGAGCGTATATTGCCCGGCATTTCGGCACCATACGTAAAGAGCTTGAATTTCTCGACAAGAATACAGGTCAGCAGGCCAACCGCCAGAACCGGCATCGAAACCGGGGCGACGTTGATGAAAAAGGTGATGAATTCCCAACCCATTTCGCCGGCGATCAGCAGGTTCTGCGGCTCTCCCACAAGAGTGCAGACACCGCCGAGGGCGGTTCCAACGGCGCCATGCATCATCAGGTTTCTGAGAAAACCTCGGAACTGTATGAGTTCCTGGCGTTGAATCTCCTTGAACTTGTTATCGCAGCAGAGATCGTGGGCGCAGAGCAGGTCCAGGCCCGAGATGAAGCGGTGGTAGACATTGTAGAAGGCAAAGGCCACGGCAATGATCACAGCGGTCACTGTCAGGGCATCGAGGAAAGCAGAGAGAAAGGCGCCGAGAAAGCAGAAAATGAGGGAGATAAAAATCTTTGACTGCACTCGGACGAGCAGTCGGGTGAAGGTGAACTGCAGGAAATCCTTCATAAAATAAATGCCGGCCACCATGAAGATCAAGAGCAGGATGACCTCGAAATTCTTCAGAGCCTCGTGATATACCGTTTCCGGGGAGGTCATGCCGATGGCGACGGCCTGCAGGGCTAAAAGACCTCCGGCCGGCAGCGGGTAGCATTTCAGGGCCATGGCAAGAGTGAAGATGAACTCGCCGATCAGCAACCAGCCGGTGATGAACGGTCCTGCGGTATAGAGCAGGATAGGATTTACAACAAGGAAGGCAACTATTGCCAGCTTGTACCAGTCCGGCGCGTTACCGAGGAAGTTGCGGGCAAAAGCGCCGGTGAATGTGCGTGTCATGAGTGTTCCTTTTTTTGAAGTGAAGGGCAAGAGTGATCAAGCTCATGGCAGGATCTGCGGCCAAGGATCAATTTGGTATCCCTGGAGATGAATAATTACCGCGGCTTGAACTCCACTGAATACCATGCGGGATGCGGCTGCTCAAGCATTTCCGGGTCGGGATGTTGGCTGAAAGACCATGCACGGACTGACCTCCATACACAGGTGCTAGAGACTGTTACCCGGTATCCGCATTGTCTGTTTGGAGAGTATTTTCAACCTGAAGGAAAACAGAATAGCCAGGACAAGGAGGCCTGCCAGGATTCGCAGGGCACCGGTGAAACTCTGGGAATGATCGAAAAACATGCCGGCCAGCATGGGGGCGAGGGCCGCCGGAATATTGGCGGAAAAAAGCCAGCCGTAGACCTGGCCGACATGTTTATGTCCCCAGATGCCAGCGACGGTTGCAGCATAAAGGACAAGCACTCCGCCATAGTGGAAGCCGGTTAGTGCGGCATAGAGCAGCAGGCCGTTTTCGCTGATCAGTATCAACGGGGAGCAAAAGAGTATGGCCGCCTGACCGGTGAGATTGCAGCGGATGGCCGTCAGGGCCCGAGTCCGATCGGCAATTGCTCCCCAGATTACCCGGCCAAGGGCGTTGGCCAGGGCAAAGAGGGCTACGGCGGTTATGCCAGTCTGCACCGAACCGGCCGGGAAGAGTTCCTTGAGGTTGGCGTTCACCGTAAAACCAGCAGCCAGGCCGGCGATCATGGCCAGATACAGGAGGCGGAACGGTGGTTCCCGCAGGACCTGGGCAAAGAGCAATGGTGGCAATCGTTCTGTTGAGCTTTCTGCCGGGTTGCGCATCATCAGACCACCGAGCAGGACACAGCAGAGAAAGATCAGGCCAAAAAGGAAAAAGGTCGAGAACGGCGACCAGTGCAGACTGTTCATCAGATGGCCGGCCGTCTGGCTGACCAGGGCTGCCCCGCCGCCGAAGCCTGCAACCGCGACGCCGGTGACGAGTCCCTTGTTGTCGGGAAACCAGCGGATACAGGTGGCGATCGGCACGATATAGGCAAAACCAGCGCCGATGCCTGCACAGAGTCCGATACCGGCGACGGTGAAGGCAAAGTGCACCGTGCCGAGTGATGCCAGCATCCAGCCGCCGCCAAACAGCAGCCCGCCCAGGACCGCGCAGAATCGCGGCCCGAGGCGGGGCAGGAGGCTGCCGGTGAGGATCATCGTTGCCGGAAAGATGAAATAGAAGACGGTAAAGGGCAACTGCACCGGGCCCTGCATCAGGCCGGTCAATTCCCGGATCGGACGGACATAGACCGACCAGGAATAGGTCGCCCCGAGGCAGACCTGCATCAGCACCGCAGCCGCCAGGATCAGCCAGCGCTGCATCGTCCCTCTTTACCCATGCAGCATTTTATATTGGACTATATAGACCGCGATGCCGGCAAAATAACCCAGGGCCGCCAGTCCGCCGATCTTCTTGGCATACCAGAAGAAGTGGATCTTTTCGAGCCCCATGGCGGCCACCCCTGCGGCCGAACCAATGATCAGGATCGAGCCGCCGGTACCGGCGCAGTAGGCCATGAACTCCCAGAGGAAACTGTCGGTCGGATAGGTTGCCATATCGTACATGCCCATGGAGGCCGCGACCAGCGGCACATTGTCGACCACGGCGCTGGCCAGGCCGATCAGGGTGACGATGACATCCTGCCGGCCCACCGTCTTGTCGAGCCACTGGGCCAGAGAGGTAAGGATATGGGTATGTTCGAGGGTGGCCACGGCCAGCAGGATGCCGATAAAGAATACGATACAGCTCATATCGATGCGTTTGAGGGCTGCCACCAGGGTCAGATGTTCCTTGTCGTCGTCTTCTTTTCTGCGGTGCAGCAGCTCGCCGACCAGCCAGAGGATGCCGAGACCGAAAAGGATGCCCATGAAAGGCGGCAGATGGGTGATCCCTTTGAAGATTGGTACGGCCACCAGGGTGCCGAGTCCCATGCAGAACATCAGATTCTGTTCAAAGGGGGTCGTCTGGATATCGCTGCCGTTTTCATTCACTTTAGGACTGACGACCTCTTTGCCGCGCAGCACAAAGGTCAACAGGGTCAGCGGTACAACCAGGCAGGCCATCGAGGGCAGGAATACCCCTTTCATGATAGCCAGGGTGGTGATCTGACCGCCGATCCACAGCATGGTGGTGGTGACGTCGCCGATCGGGGTCCAGGCCCCGCCGGCGTTGGCAGCGATGACGATGATGCCGGCAAAGAACAACCGATCGTCATGGCGGTCGAGCAGTTTCTTCATCAAGGAGATCATGACGATGGTGGTGGTCAGGTTAGCCCACCAACCAGAGCAGGGAGGTGAGTTTGGTGGTCTTGATGCGGGAGGTGATGACCCGAAAACCGTTATGGGCATCGACTACCTCGACAATGGTCATCGCTCCCATCAGGAAGAAGACGATCTGGGCGGTGGCCGCGACCGACTCCTCGAGATTTTTTGAGACCAGATGGGGATCGCCGCCGAAGAGGGCATAGATTGTCCAGAGCAGACCGGCACCAATCAGGGCCGAGGCGGATTTGTTCACCTTGAGGGGATGCTCGAGGGCAATGGAGGCATAGGCGAGCACAAAAATAATGACCAACGCGGTTAGCATGACTACTCCTTTTTTTCAGTAATACATCGATATCGACACAAGCTCTCGCCCCTAATTAATTGCCTTTCTTGCGCCGGGCGGCCAGGGCCTCGGCAGTGTGCTGGACCACGATCTTTGAACCGCGTTTTTTCAGGCCACCCTTCAACTGCATGACACAGCCGGGACAATCGGTCAGCAGCACCTCAGCTCCGGTCTTCTCGACATTGTCGAGTTTTTTATTGAGGTGCGCCTCGGAGAGTTCGGGGAATTTGGCCGAGAAGGTACCGCCGAAGCCGCAGCAGACTTCAGATTCATCGGCTTCTCTGTAGTCGAGCCCTGCGGCCTTGATCAGATCGCGCGGTGCGTCATGGACGCCAAGCCCTCGGCAGAGATGGCAGGGCGAGTGGAAAGTCGCCGGCTTGCCGTCACCTGCAAAATCCTGTTCCTTGAGACCGAGGATATCATGGGCAAACGAAGAGAAATCCATCACCTTGGCGGTAAAGGCCAGGGTCTTCTCCAGAATCTTCGGATCATCGGCAAGCAATACCGGATAGTTATGCTTGAGGTGGGAAGCACAGGAGGCGCAGAGGGTGATAATGTAATCGACATTTTCCTTCTCGAATGCCCGGACGTTCTGCATGGCCACATCCCGTGAGGTCTTCGCCTCGCCCATCATCTGCAGGGGCAGGCCGCAGCAGGACTGGGCCATCGGGAAGGTCATGGCGACATTGCTGTCGGCAAAGAGCTGGAAGGCGGCCTCCATCTGTTCGGGGTAGACAAAATCCTGGACGCAGCCGGAGAACAGGCCGACCCGCAGGCGAGGGTTTTTCACATCCTGGCGAAGTTCTGTAAAGCGGTCCCGGAAGGGCTTTTCGGCTACGGTCGGCAGGGCCTTGAAATCGTGTTCCTTGAAGAACATCATCGGCAGATGGCGCATGAAGCCGTCGTTGCCGGCCACCGGTTTCTGGGCCCATTTGGCGGTGCGCAGCAGGGTATGAAAGAGCTTGCGGTTTTTCATGACCTGACCGAGAAGCAGACTGGGCAGGGGGTGCCCTTCCTTGTCCTGGATGCGCACATGCACCTGTTTTATCAGGCGCGGCAGATCGATGCCGCCTGCGCAGATATCCTTGCAGGCCTCACAGTTTATGCAGTTCTGCACGATATTCTTGGCTTTTTCCGGGCCATGGAAGAAATAGGTGAGGATCAGGCCGATCGCCCCTATATAGATATGGCCCATTTTATGACCGCCGACCAGACGATAGACTGGGCAGACATTGGCGCAGGCGCCGCAGCGCACACAACGGAAGACCTGTGAGAATAGCGGGTCTTTGGCCATCTCCAGCCGACCGTTGTCAAGGACGATGAAATGGATGTCCTTTTTCTTGTTTGTGGCCGACAGGCATTCATTGGCCCCCGTGATCCAGGTGACATAGGAGGTGATGTTCTGGCCGGTGGCATTGCGCGGCAGAACCTTGAGGATTTTCAAGGCATCCGTCAGGCTCGGCACCAGCTTGTCGATTCCCATCAGGGCCACATGGACAGGCGGCAGAGTGGTGACCAGGCGGGCATTTCCTTCGTTGGTTACAAGGCCGATGGTGCCGGTATCGGCAATGGCGAAGTTGGCCCCGGTGATGCCCATATCGGCCTCGACGAATTTACTGCGCAGCTCGCGTCGCGCCACCTTGACCAGTTTTTCGATATCCGGTTCCTGCTTGGCGCCGGTGACATCGGTGAACAGGTCGCCGACCTGGTAGCGTGATAAATGGATGGCCGGCATGACCATGTGCGATGGCCCTTCGTGTCGGAGCTGAATGATCCATTCTCCCAGATCGGTTTCCGTGACTTCCAGCCCGTGGTCTTCCAGGGCGTGGTTCAACAGCGTCTCCTCGGCGGTCATCGACTTGGATTTGATAATTTTTTTACTGCCGGTCTGTCTGGCGATGTCGACGATCAGGGCATTGGCCTCGTCGGCATCCTTGGCGAAATGAACCTTCACCCCGGCTGCCTCGGCATTCTTCTTAAATTCCAGGAAAAGTTCGTGCAGTCTTGGCAGAACCGCATCCTTGGCCTCGGCCACATCGGCCACCAGCTGGTCGACATCGAATTCGGCAAAGGCCCTGGCTCTACTGGCCCGATAGGTCACGGCAAAGGTGTCGAGGGCCTTGCGCAGGAAAGTGTTATCGAGGGATTCCTGCATCTCCTTCCGGTATTCTTTGAGGTTTTTGGCATCCTGCATGATCAATCCTCCAGAAGAAGAATATGCAATTCAAGCGGTCCGTGCACACCGAGGGCGAGAACCCGTTCGATATCGGCAGTACGGCTGGCGCCAGTGATAAAAGCGGTATAATCAGGGGTTTTGCGTAAGTATTTGAGCATATGCTGGTCGGCCGCGAAGGCGTCTTCGACAATGGTTGAACGGTGTACGACACAGACATGGTATTCACTGAGCATGGTGGCAAGACGCAGTTCCTCGCCCGGACAGTTGATAACCAGAGTGCCGGTTTCGGCAATGGCCAGATCGGCTACCGTGAAACCGATATCAATGCCGCTCAGGTATGACCGCATGCCGGATTTGATACAGGAAAAGCCGTTGGCCGCACAGTGCGCAAGCAGACGGTCATAGAGAACAGGGTCGAGTCCCGGGGCTGCGACAATCTTCTCCTGTTTCAATTCGCAGAGGGCATCGGCCGGCGGCGACAGATGCTCTTCGCAGCCGGAGATCCTGATCCGGCAGGCGCCCTGCTTGCCGCAGAGGTCGACCGTATAGGCCAGGGCCTCGTCAAAGCTGGCAACCTCGGTAACAAAGGCGGATACTGCCCTGGCCTTTTCGCTGAAGCGGGAAGTGAGAGCAGTCTGCCGATCCTTGTCAAGTATCATAGTCATCATGCCCCTGGGGCAAGCCTCCTGTTGTTGAGAACTTCAAGACTCTCTCTGCCGATGGCGAGTTCCTCGTTGGTCGGGATGATCCAGATCTGCACCGTGCTGTCGGCGCTGCTGATCTTGACCGGTCCTTTCTGCCTTCTGGTGTTGGCCTGTGAATCGAGCACTATGCCGAACTGTTCGAGGCCGGTAAGTGATTTTTCCCTGACGATTGCATCGTTTTCGCCGATGCCTGCGGTGAAGACCAAGGCGTCGACACGACCAAGGACGGCCAGATAGGCGCCGATGTACTTGCGGTTGCGGTAGGTCTGGACCTCAAGGGCCAGGCGGGCGTGTTCGTTGCCTTGGGCAATCGCCGCATGGATATCGCGCATGTCGTTCATGCCGCAGAGCCCCTTCAGGCCGGAATCCTTGTTCAGCATCCGGTCAATGGCCTCGATATCCATGCCGAGGTTCCTGGCCAGGAAGGAATGGATGGCCGGATCCACATCACCGCTGCGGGTGCCCATCACCAGCCCTTCCAGTGGTGTCATGCCGAGTGTGGTATCGATGCTGAGACCTTTTTCGATGGCGGTCATCGAGCAACCGTTGCCGAGATGAATGGTGATCAGGTTGCACTGTTCAAGTGGTTTGCCGAGCAGGCGGGCGCATTCGCCGGCGACGAATTTATGGGAGGTGCCGTGAAAACCGTATTTCCTGATCCTGTGCTGTTCATACATTTCGTAAGGCAGGGCATAGAGAAAGGCCCTGGCCGGGATCGACTGGTGGAAAGCGGTATCAAAGACGGCGACTTGGGGTATGCCGGGAAAAAGCTCGCGAGCGACCTTGATACCGTCCAGGTTGGCCGGATTGTGCAGCGGTGCCAACGGACTGTTGCGTTCAATGATGGCTACCAGTTCATCGGTAATGAGGGTCGGCCGGCGTACATCTTCGCCGCCGTGCACTACCCGGTGGCCGATGGCGTCAATGTCGGCCAGATCTTTGATCACGCCTTTTTCCGTGTCGGTCAGGAGGCTGACCGCCAGTCGCATGCCGTCCTGATGGTCGGCAATCCGGCGTTGGAATTTTTCCTTGTGTTCCTGGGCTGTTCCCGGCCTGGTTGTGCACTGCAACAGGCCTTCGATTTCGCCGATGCGCTCGACAAGACCGCTGGCCAGGACTGATTCGTCGGCCATATCGAGGAGCTGGAATTTAATCGACGAACTCCCTGAGTTGATAATCAAGATTCTCATTTCTTGGCCTCTTTTTCGGCCTGGGCCTGGATCGCGGTGATGGCCACGGTATTGACGATATCGGCAACCGTGCATCCTCGCGACAGGTCGTTGACCGGTTTATTCAGGCCCTGCAGCACCGGCCCGATGGCCACCACGTTGGCAGCCCGCTGGACTGCCTTGTAGGTGTTGTTGCCGGTATTGAGATCGGGAAAGGTGAAGACCGTGGCCCGGCCGGCGACCTTTGAGCCGGGCAGCTTGGTGGCGGCCACCTCCGGGTCGATGGCGGCATCGTACTGCAGCGGCCCTTCAAGTGGCAGCTGCAGGCCGCGCTCCTGGATGAGCTGATGGGCGATGGCGGTGGCCTCGACAACCTTGTCCACATCCTCGCCGGTACCCGAGGTGCCGGTTGAGTAACTGAGCATCGCCACCCGCGGCTCGATGCCAAAGATGCGCGCCGTCTCGGCCGAGCTCAGGGCAATCTCCGCCAGCTGCCGGGCATCCGGGTTGGTATTGACGGCGCAGTCGCCGTAGACCAGCACCCTGTCCGGCATGCACATGAACATCACCGAGGAGACGAGCGTCACCCCGGGTTTGGTCTTGATGAATTCAAAGGCCGGTCGGATCGTGTGGGCCGTGGTGTTCAGGGCGCCGGAGACCATGCCGTCGGCATACCCCATGTGCACCATCATGGTGCCGAAATAGGTGGGGTCCGACATCCGGTCACGAGCCACTTCTTCAAGGACTCCCTTGTGTTTGCGCAACTTCATATACTCCGCCACAAAGGGTTCGAGCAGCTCTGATCTGGCGGGATCGATGATTTCGATCCATTTCAGATCCATGCCGATGGCAGCAGCCCGCATCATCACATCGTCGACCTGGCCGAGAATCGTCAGGTTGACGACGCCTCGCCTGAGCAGGATGTC
>JFJP01040880.1_pt1 | contig 13078 bp, 8 predicted proteins | sample 431651 | NCBI WGS metagenome assembly JFJP01 (sample SAMN02602958, study PRJNA72255) | Microbial mat metagenome, whole genome shotgun sequencing project. | biome: fresh water; feature: sink hole; material: water; isolation source: purple microbial (photo- and chemosynthetic) mats found in...
ATATCTCTAGGAATCACAGTGAATGAATAATCGGTATCAGCAGAAATATCAGTCTTATATGGAATAAGATCAGCATGATGTAAAGGGGCTGGTAATACAGTCACATTGATGGTCTTTGGCACTAGGAGTCCATTTACAGTAATGGATAAAATGGTAGGTCCGACTACATTATTAGATTTTCTACCACTAACTGTCACTAGGAATCTTCCTCTAAGATCTCCTTTGATATAAGTAGCAGTGAAGTTGCCATCATTGAGTTTATCAGCTTGAGTGAAAGTGAAGCTAATTGTTGGGATTCCAATATCCGCTTTACGACTTCCTAAGTCAGTTCTTATTTCAACCATAAAATCATCACTATTGCCAGCAACAAAAGATAAAACTTGCTTTGAAATGAATGTTTTGGTGACATCCATTGGAATTTCGATATCAGCATCATTGTCTAAACCTCCTTCTCCTAAGAGAGTGACTGGATAATAAACGGTTTCTTGTGTTGTTATTAAAACGATTGAGAGGTTGTATGGGGTTTTTTCATAAATACCATTTTGATATCTTTGTTTATCGTAATTTTCAACGGTAATGTATAAAGCATTTCCTTGGAGATCATTTGCATCGTAATTTACTGGGCTTGAAATTTTGTAATTGTTACCAAATAAAGTGACTTTGAAGCTGTTCTGTAGGTCTATTGGGAAATCATTGTATAAATTTCCAAATTTATCAGCTAAAAATAGCAAATATCTTGGATAAGTCTTCAAATTGTCTTCTTTGATAGGGACATAATTTCCAGCATTCACATATTTCATTAAGGTAGTTTCATAATATTGCAAGATGCTATTCTTTAAAGAAACGGCAGCTGGGCTGACTTCAACTCTGCTTAAAGTCATTGTGACAGCAGCTGCATTAACTGCAGTTTTGAAAGCATATAATCCTTTAAGGGTGACAACATCAGTAAAAACGAAAGAGGATCCATTCACAACCTTTCCTTTCTCAGTTCCTGCAATGTAATTAGTGGTTTGAGGGCTCAACACGAAATAAGTAAAGGCATTTCCTTCACCTAAACTTAACAAATTGCCAAATTGATCTCTTGGAGTTATGGTGATTGTGACTTGACCACCAGCAACTTGAGAAGCTGGAGAAACTGTAGCAACAGAAGATTTAAAGTTAATTGCTCCTTGAGTAACTGTGAAAGAATATTGACTCTTTTCATTGAAATTTATTTTGTATATGCCTGAAACTCTGGGTTGGAATTCAAGATTCATTACAACGGAATCTATTGGAAAAGTCTTTATATGCGCAATGATTTCTCCGTTGGGTCCATAAAGGATTGAATTGGGTCCAGCAGTATCAGTATTCAAATCAATGATGTTTCCATAGACATCCTTTGCAATGAAATTCTGGGAGAATTTGATATCAACAGAAATTGAAGGTATTGAGCTTAAGATTGTTGATGTTGTAGCATTGTATGGGTAAATGATGTTTGGTGCTCCAGGAGTGACATATAATTTGACGTTTTTGTTATTAAATGCGGTGCTGTTTATTGCGACTGAGATAAGATTTGGATTGATTGGATAGGCAAGTGTGGAGAGGACAGTCACCTTATATATACCTTTCTTCTCTCCATATGCAACGCTATAGGTAATTTTGCCATTGTCTTGGGCGAAGGACAGCTTAATTGCAGCTGAAGGATTCTCGAACCATTCATTTCTTCTGAGATTCTTATTAGTGGTCATCACAAATATTTGGAAACTTGCAGGAACATTGACTGTGGTTTGCAAAGAATCTGGAGTAAGGATGGTGTTTTGAACATCGATTGGTAAATTGCTAACATCACTGCTATCTGTTGAATTTCCGATCAATTCCAAGATGAAATCTGCATGTGAAACACCTGCATTCTTCAATTGAAGAGTGTAGTTTCTTGGGACTATAAGATCTGCCCATCGTTTGGCAGGAGAAATGAGATTTGATTGAAGCTTATTATCAACACACATTTTAAAGGTGACATTATCGGCTTGACGACAGAAAATAATGCCATTTTTATCACCAAGTTCAGCATTCGTCAAATAAAGATTAAGATTCCAACCTGAAGGTGATTTCGCGACTTGATTTTTAAATTTATCAAAAATAAGAACCTTAAAATCAGGTAGTGCTGCTACATTTTGTTCGAAATTATTTCCGTCATATTCTTCATAAATACTGTTCAAGGTTTTATATAAACCCAAAGTGCTTTTCACATAATCAGCTTCTACAGCAGTAACCAACGCTCTGAATTTATTCGAACTGATCACTTGATCATTATTAAAAGCTTTAAATTCATGAGTTCCAGCTTTGGTTAAATTGAATTGCCAATAATAATAATTGCCACCATCTTCAAAAGCTAATAAAGGATCATCAAGGATTGGAATGACTGAAAGAGCATTAGGTTCTTGTCTAGATGCTGAGAAAGCAGCTGCTCCTAGTTTATTAATCGGAACATAATTATCAAACTGATCTCTTGGTGAAATTTTCCAACGTATGAGTTCTCCTGCATTCAATAAGTCTCTATCCAAAGTAGCAATAGAATGTATGGAATTAAAAGCAGCTGGATAAATATTATATGTGTAATTTGAAATGACTTTGTTATCAATTTTGTTCTTGAATTGCAAGGCAGTTATGACAATAGTTGCCGTTTTATAGACATTGTAAGAAATAACAACGCTACCATTAGTATTTTGTATGATTGTTGGTAAAATATCAAATGGATTAAATGTTAAGGCCTTTGCAACTCCAGCAACACCATCAACAATTAAAGATGGATCAGCAAGAACTAAATAAGATAATGTTCCAGGACTGATGGTCAAACGAACCTTGCTAGTGATTGGGACAAAGGTAACATTATCAACAGGGTTCAAATATGATATAACCATATCAACACCATTGATATATGACATGTAACTGGTGAAATGAATGGTGTAAGTTCCTTTTAGTTTGCCTGGTTTAATTCCTCCATTTAAAAGATTTCCATCAGAAAGCTTTAATCCAAAAGCCTTGGAAGGATTTGGATACCAACCGAAGGTCAAAGGATGATTGAATAATTTACCATCAGTAGTTCTTAATTCAATGCTTAAATCTTTCCATTCTCCCACAACAAAGTTCAAACTTGTTGGGTCTACTTTTGTAACACTTGGATTTATGTCGTCATTTGAATAAATCGCATCATTAGAACCACCAGTCAAGAACAATTTCTCAACAATTTCTCCTGATTTTTGACTTACAGCAGAAATAGATCTGAAGAAGCCAGTGCAATTTTCGTTTTTTAATTCGCTTTTGAAGTATTTGATTTGTGCATCAGAAATAATGAATTTAATCGCATCACCGAAACCTGCAGATTGCAAAGTGTAGGTTTTTTGTGCTCCTTTTGGAACGTTGAGAACACCTGTGAAAGACAAATCAGATGAGTAATTTCTTTTGTTTTCAAATTGATCGAAAAATCTCATGATGAAAATCGGATCAACTTTGGTGTTATCGATCATGAAGCTTGTGGTGGCACTCAAAAGATTTTCCACATTGCCTGCTTCTGAGATCGAAAGATAATAAACTTTGATTTTTGTGAGATCAACGTCTGCTGCGAACACAACTACTGAACAAACAAGACATTGTAAACTAGTATTATTGAAAGCGGCTGAGAAAATATTCTGTCCAGATTTTGTCAATGTGAAAGTAGCAAGAATATCTCCATTGGTTTCAACTGATAATAAAGGAATGTTGGTAAAAGAATTCATACCAGGCTCTTTCACATTAGCAGTGAATCCTGTTAAAACTTGTTTGACTTCTTTTTGTGTTAAGCTAAGGCCTGAATCATCCTTTGTGATGATTTTGATGGTAACTGTGCTTCCTGCAACTTTTCCTAAAGAAACATTTTCAACTATGGATGCTATGCTAGTCTTGGCAGAAGGGGCTCCTCTACGGAAATAAACAAAGTAACTTGAGACGACTGCATTAGAAATAAAAACTGATTCAACAGAGTATTTGCCTGGGAAAGTTGGTGTCACTAAACATGCATAAACTCCGAGATCAACTCTGGTTGTTGCTATTGGGAAACTCTTTGTTAGATCGTCTTTGCTTTTAATAACGAGATTGGTTGAGTCGACATCTTGTGGGTTCAGGTATTTGTCATAGGTTCTAAAGGTAAAATTATAGGCTCTGTTCACTGTCCCATCTTCAAGATTTGTGGAGTCTTTTAAAGCATCGCTTCCTATGATTCCTTGATATCCACTTGCTGGAATTGTCTTGAAAGGAACCTTTTTAGTTATGTTGGCAACCACAGCATTAAGAAAGTTGAATTTCCCAAGAGCGACAGTTGTAACTACATCGACATAGTAAATACCTTTAGATGTACCTCTTTTCAAAGGGGATACACTTTCACCTTTTAGTATGCTAGTAAGTGTAACGTTAATAGCAGAATCCTGAATCCAACCATTATATCTGTAATTTTGTTTTGTTTTCAATGTAATGATAGCTTTTGAGACAGAACCAGCAACAGCTCCTTTCCCCATAACTAAGGGTTCAGCCCAAACCAAAAGAGTCTTTGTAGAATCAAAATCACCATTACCAGCATCACTGTCTGAACCATCAGATTTAATCTCCAAAATCCATTCTTTAGAGGATTTGCTAGCAGTTTCATTAACTCTTATAGAATAACGGGTTTTTCCGACAAGATTCTGGAAGGATTGAGAATCAGCGCTTGCAACTCCGAGTTTGACACCATCTTCAACGTTGGATAGGGTTAAGTTTAATTGTTTCATGTAATTTCCAGTTAAGGTTGATGTGTAGACACCGACGTTAGGGATTTTGATGACATTGTTGTACATATCTCTTAAAAGCAATTTGAAATTGAAGACATCTCCCTTGGCGAGCACGAAACTATCAGTGATTAAAGTGTTATATTTTCCAACTTTAAAGTCATATTGATAAAGGCTTGAAAAGGAAAAATCTGCAGCCAAAGGTTTTAACTCAAACAAGCAATTGGTGCATGTTATCTCTTGATTGTTATAAAGGGCTTTGATTGAATATTGGCCAGCTATTGTCACGGTCATAAAACTGTAAAATAATTTGGCGCCTGGTCTCAAATCAGTCAAGGCATTGCTAGCTCCATTGATATATACGGTATTTTTCATAGTAGATGTGCTGATTCTGCTTGAGGAAATCTCATTGCCAACTCTATCTTTATAAACGATTTTCAAAGTAAGTTGAGATCCTGCTGGCAAAGTAGTTTTGCTTAGAAGAGTGGCTGCGACTGCATCTACATTGACGTTCCCTTCATATAACTTGGCATAGGAATTGGCCGCAAAGAACACTCCTTCCACGAAATTGAAGTCATATCGTCCAAGAGATTGCTCAAGAATGAAAAAACTATCTTGAATGTAATAATTTCCGATGATGTCTGTGGTGAATTTAACCAAGAAACTCTTGTCAGTTTGCTTTGTGAGCACAAAATTCTTAACTGAATTAGCGGAATTCGGGAATACAACATTTAATTTGGTTAAGGCTATTTCCTTGGTTATATCCAAAACATTCTTGCTGAAATCATAAGCCACCATAAAGAATTGAAGTCCAGTGTCAATGGTCCCTTGAGTTCCCCATGGGAAGTTCAATGAAGCTCTCGAAAATGCTCCAGGTAACACATTGACTACCACTTGATTCAGCATTTCTTCTTTATAGGAGAAGGCGAATTTATGTACTCCGACATTTCCGCAATTGAATTTAAATCTAAAGGCATAGGTTCCATCAGTTCCGAGACTTTTATCTCGAAGTTCGCAATCAACGACTAAAGATCTATCGAAAGCAACCTTTGAAATATCGTCATAGTCTGCTAAAGGATTGTAAATGTTGTTACATTCATCTTTTAAGACGATATCAATGGTGAACTCATCCTTGCTTTTGATCTGTTGTGTTGGCACTGTGAGTTGGACCACTGATTTGGCAATGGAGGGAATCACCATGCGAACAGCCCATGATTTCAATTGATACATTGTCGTGACATCACTGGTAGAGGCTGTAATACCCACCCAGGCATTTCCAGATGTTGGGAAGACTTTCTCTAAATCGAACTTATAATAGTAAGCAAGTTGAAGAACGTCATTAACAAAAACTCTGAAGTTTTGGTTCAAGTATTGGATCTTAATCTTTGGATTAGCAATGAAATTGCTCATTTCTGCGTTCTTGAAGTTCAAAGGGTTCTCGTTTCTGGCATAGGCCTTATTTTCATCAGCAAGATTCTGTCCATTGGAAATCAGGAGAGAAATATGTCTCTCAATGTCAGTGTTTGGGTCATTTTTGGCGAGGTTAGCAACGGCATCGAACTCAACAACAACAGAACTCATGACATTAGAATAACCGAGACCTGAACCAGCTGCTCCTTTGAAGAGGGCATCAGAGGATTGCATGACAAAGGCGAACCCATCACCACCACAGCTTCTCTTGGATTCATATGTACATATGTACATAGCGCCTACTTTACAGGTTGATGTTCGACAACCAATCTTGGAAATTGCCATTTCAAACTCAGTTTCAAACCCATTCTCGAAATTTGTTTTGGTCTGAAGCCAAAGTTGACTGCTAAGATATTTCGTCACATCATCAGTCAAAGTCACATATTTAATCTGACCATCAGCGGCAAAACTGCTAAGATTCATTTTGATAACTCCATTCAGATTGCTTTTGGTTATAGGCAAGCCTATGTAAAAAAAAAATATTTAGGATGGAAGGCTGGAGGATTATTACTTCGGAAAGTTTTTGGGACACAAAAACTTGAAGGTTTTGGGCCTTCTTCTGAGGAGAGTGCAATAATGTGCCCAATTTGGGTAGAAATAAAAAGGAAAAATAATAAAAATTGAACTAAAGGAATTTTTCTGAGATTCATTGAAAGAAATTATGTTTTGATTATGAAAAGCAATATGGGGTTTATATATTGTCAGAAATTTATAATTAAATTTTTATTTCAAACGTTTAGACCGAAATAAAAAAGATTAAATAAAAATTCATATTGGAAATTTTTTCAAATAAAATATGAAAAAAAACACTCAAAACAAGATAATTTAAAAAATGTTCCGTAATAAATTTTATTTTTTCTAATTATATTAAAAAACAATAATCAGAAAAATATTTTGAAAATATGATCATATATAAGAAAACTTTGATTATTATTTATAATGAAAAACAAAGTGAAAATTAATTTTTTTCTCTAATTAAAATTCTTAATTAAAATTCAAATTATTTTTATTCTTCAGAACAATCAAAAAAAAAATCCAAAAGCATTTTTTTTTCTTGATTTAAAATCGCATTTCTTTCCTCTTCAGTTCATTTTAAAGACCCTCTAAGTCTTTGTTTTTTTCCTTTGCCCAAATAAAGATTTAGGAAATTTTGTGTTTTTTGAAACAAAAATTCAAAGGAAATTTATTTCAAAGGATTATTCTTTTTTTTCCATGTTTATTTTTTTTCAAAATTCATTTTTTTCAAATTTTTTTTTGAGTTTTTTAATTTTCGTAAAAACAAAAAAAATAATTATTTCTAATAAATTCCACTTTATGAATCAAAATAAAAAATTTAAGACTCCGCAAAAGGAAAAATTGTTGTTTTGGTATGTAGTATCCAATTTAATCTTTCAATTCAAATCCCCTGAGCTCCCGCTTTGAATTGATATTCTTCCTTCATCCGAGCTGCTATTTTCCTTCTTATTCTCTTCTAAAAACATCAGATTCTTTTGGAAATCATCAAGGAAATTTATATGCACAGAATTATTATTGCTGGCAATGCTCATATCATCTTGAGTTTTTTTTCTTTTCCTACCTTTTACTGGATCTCTTTTCTTTTTTTTCTTTTTATTTGCTGTTTCTTCACATTGGTTTTCTCTTGCCTTATTATCATTTTCTCTCATATTCTTAAAAACATTGATATCCTCCTTCATTTTTTTAAGGTTTTCTTTCTTTTCTTTTGGTTTTGGAGCAAAATCAAATCTTTCTTCTTTGTTTATGACAAACTTGCCTTTCTTTTTAGATGAAAGTTTCTTGTTGATATCTTCAACTAATGCAAGATATTTTTGTTTGAGAGCCTCAAATTTTGGATTGCCTCTAGAACTGGCATTAGTCTTTCCATCAAACATTGTGTTCCCATAAGAGTGCATATATTTCATTTTGTTCTGCTTCATTTCACGCTTGCGACGCATTTCATTTCGTCGGACCTCGATCACAGATTGGCCTCGACTCTTCATCTCTTCCAAAATTTCTTCTTTGCGTGGAATATAGCCTAATTTTTGGAATTTTCATTTATTTTCGATAACAATTAATTAAATACAAAAAATTCTATTTTTTATTTTATAAATGTATGTGTTTTAAAAAGAAAATCACATACCTTTATACCAAGGATGTTCCTTGATTTCGGCTAAAGTCAATCTTTTTTCTGCATTGAACTCCAGCATTTTTTCAATCATGCCTATTTTATTTTTATAAATGAATATTATTATAACATTAATCAACTATTTCAATAAAAAACCTTTAAATTCATCACTCGGATTATAAATATTCTCAAAGATTTTCCAAAAGCTGCTTTTATCGCTCTTGCAAAGCCTTGAATAGTAAGGATCTTGATAATTGGAGCTATTAAAGGGAGCTGATTTCATCACCATCATAAACAACATTGTCGCTGATGCAAATAAATCAGCTGCTTCTGCTGAGTATGATTCAAAAGAATTTGAATTTGTGATTTCAGGAGGATTATATCTATTATAAGTTTTTTATAAACATCAATAATATTTTTGAATTTTACTCTGGTGAACCAACAGAAATAGTAGATAAAAACAAAATTTTTTCTTTTTTTTCATTGATAAATTTAGTGGCATAGCCGAAATCGGCAATTTTTATTGAAAATTTTTTGTCCAAAAGTAAATTTTCTGTCTTAATGTCTCTATGACCAATTTTATTTTTGTGTAAGAACTCAAGACCTTCACATTTATAAGAAAAAAATAAATTATATTAAAAACCTTCGATTAATTGATGGAAGTAATATCGGGAAATATTCTCAGAGAAATGTGGAGTATGCTCCAAAAAGTTGTACAATTCACCATATTCAGCATATTTCATCACATAATAAACTACTTTTATGACCCTACCATCATATTTTGTATAAAGCCCATTCAAATTTACATGAGCAATATCAATAACATGGTGATGATGAATCTCTGACAACAATTGAATTTCCTTGATAAAATTCTCCATTTTATGATTGCTGTTAATTTGAGATTCTCTCATAATCTTTATTGCAAAAGTCTTATTGTTTTCTAAATCGATTGCCATTTTGACTCTAAAGAAAAATTGCGAAATAAAACAATATGTTGAATTTTGTAAAAAAAATGGAAAAAAACTTTGCAAATCGGCCTTCCCCGATTGTGTCAAGAATACGATATTTATTGTCGAGAATAGGACGTTTCTCGAGAAACTCAGGCTCAAAGTCGGAGATAATCATCAGTCTTTTGCTTGCTTCACCAAAAATAATAAAGTTTTTAAATTAGAGAAAAAATTATATAAATAAATTAATTTTATGATTAAATTGCATCATTCATTCTTTATTTAAATTTGTTATTATTTTTAAAAAAATTTCTTTTTATAGAAAGAAAATTATTGTTTTTTTTATAAATCGACAGAAATTATAGAGAGAAACAAATTATTTTCTGATAAGAATTGCCTAGTATATTATTTTTTGAAAAAAGCTGGACTTTTTTTAAAAAATTTTGAACTGAATATTATAGTTTTCATCAATTATTTCAAAAATTGAATATTTTAATTTTAAAAAATGTTAATTATGCATTTTCAATCTTAATTTTTAATCGTTTTTATAATTCAATCCTGTTTTGATAAGACAAATTTTAGTTAATTAAAATTTGATTGGATCAATAAAAATCGGTTCAGTGGTTTTCGTTAAATAAAAGCATAGGAACCCGATCAAAAAGAAAACAAAAACAGCAGTAGCTGCCATTATTCTTAAATTTTTCTCATAACTTCTATTCATAATTGGTTTAATCAGCATAATGCTTCCGAAAAAACCCATAATTAATCCTCCCAAATGTCCATAATTATCAACATTACTCGCAAAACCGATTCCAACCAAAAAAGTGATTAAGATCATAAATATGACTTGAAACAAAATAAAGCATCTCATATACCCAAATCTTGCTAAAGCATCCCAATTTAACAGAACATATCCCAATAAACCTGCAACTAAGCCCATAATTGCCGTCGAAGCTCCGACACTCAAACTATCATTTATTAAAGAACTGAACAAAATTCCTCCGACTCCTGAGATAAAATATAGTCCTATAATTTTTTTGGTTCCTATTGATGATTCTAATTGAACCATGAGTAATTGTATACAAACATTTGAAAAAATATGCAAAAGATTCGCATGTAAAATCAAAGGGGTGAAGAATCTCCAGATTTGACCTCTTTGCATTTCATAGGTATTTCTCATGCCTAATGCATTGAGAACGTTCAAATTAGGCTGCAAAAACTCGGAATTTGGTTCCATTCCTTGTGTGGAAGCCCACGTCAAAAACAAAGAAATAAAGAAATAGCAAACATCAATGATTGAAATCCAAACAATAAAATTTCCCCATGAAATCGTAGGACAGCATGAATATTTTATCATATCGAAGAAACTTTCTCTGCGAGGGTTTCCTGAACCGGCTGATCGGGCTTTATGAGGTAGAAATAATTTAAAAGTTTGGCTTAGTTTTTAAAAAGAAAAATTACACATGAACGGAATATTGAGATTCTCATCATCACCTTGGTTTTGATTATTTGGTGGGGCGGAATTTCCGCCCATGAAATTATATCCTGCTTGAGGACGATTTTGATTTTGGTTAGGATTTGCGTTGGAATTGCTAAGATTTCTAAAACCGTGGACGTTTGCCATGAGAAAACTGCTTAAAACTTAAAAAATATTGTATTTGATTATAATCTGTTCTAATTAACAAAAGGAGTTTATTTTTTCAATATTATTAAATTTAAATTTTTTTTTGATAAATGGCAAAATGAATTTTTTTAAAAGATTATTTTTTTTCTCTCATAAAATCAAATTTATTATTTTTTTTTAGAAGACAAGGTACTGAGCTTAAGACTGCTTTCAAGCTTATTTTTAGTTGGAGAAGGAATTGTTTCTTTTAAACAAATTGAGAGTTTTTTTGAGGAAGATTCAGGTTTTGTTTGTGGACTATAGAAACTCTTTGAAATTTGAGTTCTGATTTCATTAGTTTTTTTATCAATTTTTAAAAGAAACTCCTTTTTTATAGGAGACATTGCTGCTTTTTTCGTGAAGTTTCCTTGTAAGGAATCATGTTTTGCATGCATGCCTTTTGGAATTTTCGTTTGATGGATTTTCTTTGTGTACATTTCTGCAAAGCTTTCTTCTTTTTTTAGAGTATTTTCCAAAAGCATATCATTTTGAACTTTGCTTATTATAATCGTTAACTTTTTTTGTTCATCATTTGGGGCTTCATGATTCGGTGCATGGGGTGAAAGAGGTGATAATGTTTTATTTTCCAAACGAGTGAATTCCATAAATTTTTGAGCTTTTTCCAGCTTTTTTTTTTAAAGGAAATGTTTAAAAAAAATAATTTTTAGTGAAAATCAAACTAAATTTAAATAGCTAGAAGAGATTTTGGGCAATTCTTTCATTTTCTTCAAAATCAATGTAAGAACTAAGCAAGCTGAAATCATCTAAAACAGATAATTAGGGTTTTACCTGATATTTGAAAAAAAAATTACATTAACAAATGTAATCTGACTATAAAAAGTTTTTCTTTGTTCACTAATAGTCTGAGGAATGACATTCTTTTTTCTTGTAATCCAAGGATGTTTCAATGCTTCTTCAGCTGTATACCTTTCTGATGGATCTTGCTTGCTTAATCTCATGAATAAGTCTGTTGCATACCTTAAATAAATAAGTTTTAAATTAATTTCGCTAAAAAAACTTTGAGAAAGTTTTGGGGAATTCCCATTTTGGATTTGCTAATTTTTCCAAAAATCCTTGATGATCATCCTCTGATTCATATAAAGGATGCTTCCCATTGCATAAAAGCATATACATTATAATTCCACAACTCCAAATATCAACAGTCTTATTTTTGTTTTTAATATAAGACAAAAATTTTTTTAATTTTTTTAAAAAAACGCATTTATTTAATTTATTGAATAAATGAAAAAATTACCATGCTATAAGGATGATGAAATGCCAATTCTGGAGCCATAAAAATAAAAGTGCCACAACTTTGAGTCAATTGTCTTGTAATAAACTCTCTACCAAACTGCACACTCAAACCGAAATCGGTTAATTTCACACTTGAGAGATCGCTGACATTGTCGATCAAAATATTTTCTTATATAAAATCAGAAGAAAAAATTGGAAATCACTACCAGGTTTTAAGTCGCGATGAACAATATTGTTATTATGCATATAGGAAACTCCGTTAAGAATTGATTTCATTATAACAGAAGCCTCGAGATCATTAATGGGATTATTTTGATTCTTTCTTTCAGTTATGAACTTCCATAAAGAACCTCCTTTTATCAATTCCATTATCATGAATATCTTCGTTTCCGTTTCAACCTTCTTTGTTTTTATTAACTTTTTTATTTTTTTTCATAGATTTAATCGACATTTTTGTATTTCACAATGTTTGGATGTGATAAAATCGAGAGAGTTTCGGCTTCGTATCGTAATTTATTCAAATCATTTGTGTTAAAAGTTTTTTTGTTTATAATCTTTTATTTTTTAGTTCAAGAAAAAAAACATTTACATTAATATAATCAAACTTTGACAGCACATTGAGAATTTTTTTGAATATCTAGGCAGGAAAGCACGATCCCAAATGCCCCTTGACCTATTAAGGAATCAATTTTGTATAGTTGGGAAAAACTCTCGTCATGCTCTTCTAAATCTTTCTTGAGATCATGCAATGAGTGTTTGATTTTGTCCATTAAAAAATTATTTTTTTCGTCAATAAAATCGATTTTTTTTTAAAAAAAGCATTGATATGTAAAATAAATTAAAATTA
>JFJP01036294.1_pt1 | contig 13077 bp, 14 predicted proteins | sample 431651 | NCBI WGS metagenome assembly JFJP01 (sample SAMN02602958, study PRJNA72255) | Microbial mat metagenome, whole genome shotgun sequencing project. | biome: fresh water; feature: sink hole; material: water; isolation source: purple microbial (photo- and chemosynthetic) mats found in...
TGGGAATGGTGATCTGGTTCTTGCTGGTCATCTTGGCTATCATCACAACACCTCCAGTAAGAATGTAAGATATTCCTACCTCCAATACAAGTCATAATTACTTAACGTAATACGAATTGTCGAGGCACAAAGCGCCACGATCTGCAGCAGTTTTCGGGGACTTATTCTTCAAAGTGGTCTTCATTTTAAGCGAAAGCGGCATCATACCCTATACGGTATATTCTTGACATATACCCAATAGGGTATTATTATTGATTATACCTTATAGGGTATGCAATCAAAACAAAGGAGGCGATCATGAATTACCTCATTTCTACCCCTTTAAATCTATCCCATGCCCTGCGGGACGTCCGAAAGTCTCGGGGACTGAGTCAGCAAAGCGTAGGAAAACTCGTAGGACTCCTCCCAAAAACGATTTCCGCCCTGGAGAATCATCCGGATTCGGCGACCATCGACAGCCTTTTAAAACTGCTCTCGGCCCTGGATCTTGAACTCCATATTTCTGCCAAAAAAAAGAACGGGAACAATGACTCTCTTTCGTCGAATACAGATGGAGATTGGTGAAAATGGCCAGACCCTCGAACAAGCGGGCCTTGGGCGTATGGATGAATGGAATACGAGTCGGAGTCTGGACAATTGGCACGAAAGGCGTACATGAATTCCGGTACGAGGATTCATGGCTCCATGACGCTCAGGTACGGCCAATTTCCCTTTCCATCCCTTTGGGGGAAAGTGAAATCCGGGGGGACGTCGTATCATCCTTCTTCGACAATCTCTTGCCCGATTCCACCGAAATCCGGCAGCGAATTCGTAACCGGTATGGTGCGGCTTCCCTTTCTTCGTTCGATCTTCTTGCGGAGATCGGTCGTGATTGCGTAGGAGCCATACAACTCCTCCCCGTTGATGCAGAACCCGCTTCCCGGGGGAACATCGAGGGACGGCCGATAAGCGATAGCGAGATAGCGGAAATTCTCAAAGGCTTCGCGACCTTGGGAACGGGGGGGTTGTTTTCAGACGAGGAGTTCCGCATCTCGTTGGCCGGAGCCCAAGAGAAGACAGCCTTGCTTCGATATGAAAATCAATGGTTGGTTCCTCATGGCTCGACCCCGTCAACGCATATCATAAAGGTACCCCTCGGGAGAATCGGGGGACTTGGGTTGGATATGACCGATTCCGTTGAAAACGAGTGGTTGTGCGGAAAGATCGCGTCCGCCGTCGGATTGAAAACAGCCAAGAGCGAGATAGGTCGATTCGATGACATGACGGCTCTCGTGGTAGAACGATTCGACAGACGGGTTAACGAATCGGGTACATCGATCGTGAGGCTTCCGCAGGAAGATTTCTGCCAAATCACCGGCACCCCTTCAAGCGGTAAATACGAATCGGATGGAGGGCCAGGAATAGAAACCATAATGTCCCTCTTGCTCGGTTCCCGGGAGGCCGCCGACGATCGGGAAACTTTTTTCTCCGCACAGATTCTTTTTTGGGACGATTCCGGTTGACCCCGCTTTATGACATCATGTCCGCATATCCCGTTCTGGGCCACGGCAACGGATTGATCCCGCCTGAGAAATTAAAAATGGCCATGGCCTTCAGGGACAAGAACCGGCATTATGAGTGGGAGAGGATTCAGCTGCGCCATATCCGGGAAACCGCCAGGCGCTGCGGCATGGAGAGCTCATTCGAAACCTTGCTTGCAAGGATCATTACGGAGATACCAAATGCCATTGAAAGGACCTCACGTTCACTGCCGAAAGACTTCCCTTCTGCGGTAAGTGATGCGGTTTTTGAAGGGATGACGAAACGAAGTTTATTACTGGTTGCACAAAAATTTGCACACTGAATTTATATTGGTGTTTTTCATCCATGCGTCACACACCAAACGTACAGATCAGGGACTAGAACCGAAGCTGAGTTCCAGTCCCGACTCAAAACCGGCATATGCCCTGTTCCGGAGGGGAAAAAAGAACGCACGGGGCGTCATGTAGAGATTCAGCCGGGGTCCTCCCGGCGAGGGTATCCCGACGGGAACCGAAAAAGCAAGTTCCGCCTCGGTGTATGGATCCGGCCGCGAGCTCCCGTCGAAACGCAACAAGACTCCCGCGCAAACACCGGGTGTCAGCTGCAGCCGTTCCACAGCGAAAAGCATGGTCCAGGCGACGATTCCTGCCCCATGAAACTCCACGGCATCAGACCCGGGCTCCCCGGCAGCGAAAGAGGCGGCTATACGGGCTTTCACCCCGAAGGTCAGGGGAATATTCCCGAGCCGGGCCGAAAGCACTACATTACAGCCCACGTCTGCAGGAAGCCCATCATGCGAAGCCGACAAGGAATAACCGGATCCGGCTCCCGGCTCGATATCCAGGAAGAACGCATTTGTCCGTAAGCGGGAGGACGGCTTCGAAACGAACGGCGTAACCGGTGTCGATGCGGCTTCCGATACGGGCTCCGTCAGAGGCTCTGCAGAGCCGAATGCCGGAACGGAAACAGTCGCGGAAAAATCCCACGCTTCGACGCCGCCCATCGCCGTGACCATCTCTAGGGCGAGGAACGTCCATAGACCTGCGTAACCGAGTTTATGGTCGCCAACGGCGTTTGCGGTATTCAGTTTCTCACCGTCAACCGAATTCCATACCGTCGCATTTACCTCGAATTGCCCGTTCTCCTCGGTTATCTCGAGAAGCAGCACGAAATTCCGTTTCGCGTCGAAAGCCGTCTTGAGCGCTGGTCCGGGAAGTCCCGCCTCGGAGATCTCCGCCTCGGCCATAAAACCGTTTTCTGCGAGCCGGGAGACGAAGGCATCCTTGTCGGATTCCCATACCATCGCAGCCGAATCGCCGATCGGTGACACATACAGCGATACGGCGACCGGGTCCGCGAAGGACAGCGCGCACAGGGTTATCAGCATCAATCGAAGAAAAGTCCGTTTCATACATTCCTCGGGAAAACCCGCGTGTTCCGCGGGTGCAAAGTATACCGCCGCACAAACCGCCTCAGTTGGACGCAATGGTGATTCGTATCGTATCCGTAAATACGCCCTCGGTCAGATTCCAGAAATCACCGATATCTATCTCAATTTCGTAGCGGTCTCCGTTGATGATGCTTTGGTCGGCGTTCCCGACCCGGGTCGTCTCCGAGACAGCCAGGACTACTGGCATACTGTTTACCCGACAGGTATAGGGAACCGCCTCGCTAGAATACGCATCGCTGCGGGTGAGTTTTCCCCCGCCCTCGGAGGAAAGATACAGCGAATACGGCACATTCGACCGTACCAGCAGATCGGCGCCAAGTCGCTGCCGCGGCGTCAGTGAGCCGAAATTGAGCGCTGCCGAGGTTGCGGAAGCATCGTACGAGCCTCCCCGGGAGACGACCGAAAGCCCCATTTCGGCCGAGACATACGCGACAAATTGGATATTGGCCGACGCTATTCGTTCGAACGAGGAGAGGGTACCACGGTACAATGTCACGACCACGGTATCGGAAAATTCACCCGAGGGGGGATACAAGCCTGCCGGAATCCTGTACACAAAATCCAATTGCATCGACGATACGGAAGAGCCGAGATTGCCCGTGAGGACTTCGCTTGCGGAAGGATTGTCGGAAAGATCCTTCAGGGAGTTGCTGTCCGAACCGCCGGCCAAAAGCCAGTAGGGACACGTTCTTCCGTCCCAGCTCGAGGCCAGGCGGTTGCCCGTGGTTCCCTTGTCCCCAGCGGAAAAGGTGATGAAAAAGGAATCGACGGTGCCTACGTCGTGATTCACGGCGATTTGGACATTGACGGAAATGCCCACGCCCGTGGAATAGTTCTGTCTGGTGTAATAGGGCAGCGTGGAGAAGGCGATGCCCGCACGAAGCGGAAAGAGGGCCTGAATGAAAAGGAACACGGAGAATCCGAGAATCCGGTTTTTATGGCGCATGGCTTGATCCATCCTTTGCTGTAAAAATGAGGAACTCCGGAGCGACGCTTTCCCCGACGGCGACGGTCAGCGGAGTATAGCCCGGAAGCACCAGGGTTGCCTCGCCTGCATCGAGACCGGAAATCACACAGGATCCGTTCTCTTCGGTGAAGAAGACCCCGCTCTCCTCTTTCTGGTTCCACGTACCTGCTACAAGAGGAATCGGCGCACCATACTCGTCCCGACAAAACAGTACCGCGTCAATTGTCGGGGTGTCTCCGACTACCACAAGGGCGCCCGAACGGAAGTGGGGCATGACGGTCCAGGTATCCTCTCGAAGCCAGGCCTCGGGCGGTGCGTCCAGCAGGTCCACGCGAACGCTCTTCGGTGCGTATGGAACGAGCCCCGGCAGGGCGGCGGCGCCGAAGCGGCCGCTGACCCTTTCATACCCATACGGCCCCGCATTGACGCCGAGACGCACCGGTGCCAGCTCGGGCCGGGGAACCACCAGGGCGAATGCCTCGGAAACAGGGCGGCTGATCCCGAAAACGGGAAAACGCCCCGTGGGTGGGGGCCACACGCCGACCAGCGCCGTTCCGGCGTCAAGTCGGGCCGCATACGAAACGGCTCCAGCGGAATCGTCCAGGTTTACGGCAAGGCCCCCCTCCGCATACGGTCGGCTCGCCCGCAGAGAAGCCAGCAGGGAATAACCGGATCCGCCGGGCATTGGTTTTCCGTACGTGGAAGCCGAGGCCGAAGCGGATACTCCGTGTTCGGGCAGGCTCCGCTGCCAATCCAGCGTCGTCATGCCCGTGCCCGTGGACGTACGCGCGCCGTAGATGTGTCCCGAACCGGAGCGGTACAGGGCAGAAAAGCTGACCGACCAGGATTCATCCGACGAACGTATGGGCGCCTCCCGCACGGAGAGAGAGAGCAGAAGATTCCTTTTGACGTACCAGTCGGCTCCCTGTTCCACCCAAAGCGAAGGCGCTGCGCCTCCGCGCCAGGCGCTCCAGTTTCCGCCCGCCCGAAACGTAATTCCGGACTCGGCCGTTTTTGTCGCGGAAAGGTATGCCTCGGCCAGCCGCCCGTCGCCGGTACCGTCAAAATTTTCGCCATACATGCCGCCGCCGAACCTGATCCGGGGGAGACGCGCGTTGACGTTGCTCGCGAAGGTCCACACACCGCTTACGGCGGCGGAAGGCGGCACGCCCTCGCGTCCGTACCGCAAGCCCCCGTCGAAGGCCAGATTTCCCCACGGGGACGCGGTGCGCAACTGGATTCCGGACAGGGAAGAGTCCCTTTCCATCCGGGCATTGATGCCGAAGTCGGCGAAATCGAGCAAGCCTATCCGGAACCATGCATCGTATATCGGCAAATCCAGGTCGCGATCGATGCAGCCGGCGACGGCGGAAAAGTCGATATTTCCGGGTCCGAGCAGCAGCGCGTCCGTCGGAATGTAACGCGTAATGAACCGGCTTGCGCCCGAGCCTGAGCCGGTTATCCCCAGCTCAAGCCCGTTGATACCGTCGTAAAACGGAAGATCCGACAGAAGATACCGGCCTGCGTCGAGGGAAAGGGTTCGCAGGGGTTTTCCGTTAACCTTCACGGTGACTGTGCTTGCTTCCGCGAGGGTAAATTCTTCACTACCGCCGAATCTGACCCTAGCCCGTTCGAGGCGGTACAAGCCGAAGCCGGTCCACTTCCCGCCGGTCTGGAATCCCTGCACCGATACGTCCAGGGCCCCCGCCTCCATCCGGAGCGGATTCCCGGGAAAATCCCGGGACAGCGTGACATCAAGCTCTTCCGCATTGCCCGCCGAATCCCTTGAAGTACGGAGATTTACCGCCCATCCGCCGGCGTTTGCCCAGCTGTCCGTACTGAAGGAAGCATACCGGAAAGGCTCCCCATCGTCCGCATTTTTCCGCCATGCCTGGGAAGTCCAAACGTTCGCGGCAAATGAAAATGGCGCGGGACCTATGGGGGAAACGTCGACGACGGGAGAGACCCGAAACGCCGACACCGTAACGAGCTTCATGAATTCCGGAGGAATTTCGATATGAGCCACAAGCGAGTCCGGATCGAGGCGGACGTCCATGGAAAGAGAGCGAAGCTCGTCGAGGGAAAGAATCTCCCCTGCCCCATCCGAGAGGGGAAGCGGTTCTTCGACATAAGGCGCCAGGATCGGGACAAGAGAATCGCGTCCAAGTCCAAGCAGACGACCTTCTTCGTCGAGGAAGGCCGCTACCGACCCCAGAGGCTTGCCGTTGAGCGTCGCATCGAACCAAAGTGAAAGTGTGTCGGATTCAGGAAATGCAAGAAATCCGACGCAGAGCAGGAAGACCGACAATCGGAAACGGATGCCGTTCATCGGTCAGCGGGCCAGAGTGTATTCAAGATTCCCCTCGGGGATATCCTTCAATCCGGCTGGCCAGGGCAGCTCCACCCGTCGGGTCGCTCCTGCAAGGATATTCGAGCCCTGGAGCTCCCCGAGCTCCTCCGGTGCAAGCTGCACCGGAGGAGATTCCGTCCGTGAGCGAAAGTTTCGGGGAGACCAGTATGGCATGGCCGGTACCCGTATTCTCGACAAATACTACGAGGCGCTCTCCGCTCGGATCCGCTCGCCGCTCGCAGCGAACGACCCGTACGCCCGGAACGGGAGTGCCCGCGAATACATAGATTGAGCCGATATACTTGTAAAGAATCCGAAGTCCACCGGTATCCGTGCCCGGTGAAAAATCGACAGGGAGTTGCTCCACCAAAATACGGTAGGCATTCTCCGTGCCCGATACGGGTTTCCCCCGGTATTGAATACGGATACGTTGAGCTTCGGAGGGTTTCAGCGCGAGCCTGGCGGGGTAAATCGCGAAGTCGGCGTCCGCAGGCAAGAGTTCATCGGCGCCGTCGGCGTTTTGCGTCCGGATCCACAGGGTTATCCTGAGCGCGATCGTTTCAGGACCGTCATTCGTGGCGGTAAAAGTGGTCCCCGCCTGGGGACCGTTCGGGGCGAGGTCCGCCGTTATGGGATAGAATTTGAAAGCACTTGCCGGCAGGGAGCACAGAGCAAGCGTGACTATCACAAACAAAAAGCGTTTCATCAAAACCCCTTTACAGAACTATAAAAGCATCCCGGCCGGTCGTCAAACCGCTTATTTCGCTGCGATGGTGAAAGTGAGCGTATCGGTGTAGATCCCCTCGGCGAGACCGGAATCTCCGGTATAGCTGACGGTAAGGTCTTTTGATACGCCGTTCGATGAGGTCGCTCCGGTGGCGTCGGTAATCGTGGCCATGCCGCCCGCGAGAGTAACGGTCGATCCGCCGTATTTCATGAAGTACTCAAGGGTACCGCTGTTGGCTGAAGCCAGCGTGGCGACGGCGGCCGATGCGGCAACCGCATTGGCCGAAGAAACGGTAACGGTGTATCCGGCCGCCTTGTTTGAGCGCTCCGTTACGGAGGCGACTTTCAGGTTGCTCTGCGTGACGGAGAGATCAAGGGTGCTTGCCACCGGCTCGGGTGTCACTACGATATCGATAAGGCCGCTGACTGTACCGGTTAGCGTGAGCGTCCCGCTGGTAGCGGCGAAAGTTGCCTGGGTAAGGATCGCGATAGCACCGATGGTCATGATAATCTTGTTCATATTTGCCTCCATTTAGGTTTGTTCTCTACGTGTACCAACTTGCAACTTTCATGCCAAATATGCCGGCATAATTGAAAATAATTTAAATGCTTATAATACAATGAAATAAGAGAATAATTACGCACGAAGCCTTATGCATTCAGCGAAAATAACCTTGAAAAACGGGAAAACTGCGTTATAATTGTCGCAGTCAGTGCGACAATTATAACGCATGGGGGATACCATGACCGAACAAATACGTATTCTGATGATCGACAGCGATCTGTCGGTTCTTTCCATAATCGAAAAGCATCTAAAAACGCTCATTTCGCCCCGTTGCCTCGTTACCGCCACGCAAGATCCTATCCAGGCAATCGAGTTGCTGTGCCGGGATGAATGGGATGTGGTGATCACCGACTACAACCTTAACGGCCTCAATGGTGAAGAAATATTCCTCGAATGCAAGCGACTGCGGCCGAATACTCCGGTTATCATGATCAGCGCTGCGGCGAGCATACAGGAAGCCGTCGGGTTCGTGGGCTCGGAGGTTTACGATTTTCTCACGAAACCGGTCAAGATAGACCAGCTTGAACGGCTCATCCGCAACATTTACGAACGGACAGAACTGAACAACCAGGTGCAACAGCTGCGGGAAATGATGAGGAACGAAACCTCGACCACATCGATCATCGGCAAGAGCGACGCGATATTGTCCGTGATTGATATGGTGAATAGATGCGCCGCACACAGCGTAAATGTCCTTGTCCGCGGGGAAAGCGGCACCGGAAAGGAACTTGTCGCCGTCTCGCTCCATCAGTCGAGCATCAGACAGAACAAACCTTTCATTACCGTCAATATTGCGGGGCTTTCGCCTTCGCTCATCGAAAGCGAGCTCTTCGGACACTCCAAGGGAGCATTTACCGGGGCCGACCGCGACCGTACCGGACGGTTCGAGGAAGCCGATAGCGGAACCCTGTTTATAGACGAAATCGGTGACATATCGCAGGAAATTCAGGTGAAACTTCTTCGGGCGATTCAGTTCAAGGAATTCCAGCGCATCGGAGAAAACCTTACCAGAAAGTGCGACGTCAGGATCATAGCCGCGACGAGCCGCGACCTGGAATCGATGATGGCCCGGGGGGAATTCCGACCGGACCTGTTTTACCGGCTGAACGTGGTCGGGATAAGGATACCGCCGCTCCGCGAACGACGGATCGACATTCCCCTGTTGGTCGAGCATTTTCTCGGGTACTACTCCGCTTCGATGGGTCTGGCCAAGCCCCGGGTCAGCCAGGAAGCCCTGCACATGCTCATGATCCACGATTATCCCGGAAATATTCGGGAGCTTCAAAACGCGATCGAGCATGCGTTGGTATTTTGCCGTGGATCGGAAATCCAGGGGCGGGACCTTCCGGTCCAGTTCAAAGCCCCGAAGGAAAGGGTCGCCGAAGCCGCCGAACGAGGGGAGCCTTTTGCGTATGACGAAACTATCGGGTATGACGGGATGATGGCGCGATTCGAGGCCAGGCTGCTCGCCGAGACGCTGAAACGCTCGGAGGGAAACCAGCGGGCGGCCGCGCGCATGCTCGGCATGAACGAGCGACGCCTGCGGTACCGGCTCGAGATTCTCGGGCCCGACCTGCAGCTTGAGTCAAAATAGTTAACGCACGCGGGGTTCAGCTTGACATTGTATTTGGGATCGGCAAGCTTGAGGGTGCTATTTGTGCCGACAATGACCCTGGGCTGTTGGCGACGCAAATGAGGTCGGGTTCGCCGTCCTTGATCGCTACCGGGAAAGCCGAGGGATGACAGCTCCCGGTCCGAGCGGAAACACGCTGTCGATCAGGGGTTTGACCTGACCGCGCGCGGCGAGCAGGGCGAGCGAGTCGATCTTTTCCTTCGTCCGTTCCATGAAGCCGAAATGCAGGGTCTGGTTCCGGCTCTGCATCCCGTTGATGCTTCCTTCGACGCTCACCACCGTGGCCAGCTTTCCAGGTACCGCTTCAACGCATCGGCCAGTTTCCTGGCGTCAACCTTGTCCGTTTTCTTGGCCGTCAGGAAAATGTGCGCCATCTACAGCGGGATGACCAGGAACGTCCGCGCTTCCCGTGCTGAAAGGATGCGCGCCAGTGTGTGCGCCCCCGTAGCTTCTCCGAGTACCCCATAGTTGAAACCTCCTTAAAAAGATTTGTCTCAACTATCTTGACTTATAATGCTTGGGGACTCTCCCCCTGGGTGCGCCGCTATACTTATTGGCAGGGATCAAGACCCAGATAAAATGAGTAAATCGCCTTATTGCGCCTGGGTATCGGTTAAGGCGAAAGTATTAAATGTCGGCGTTGCCGAAAAAATCTGATAGCTTCATTTGTTCGGGCAAGGGAAACAGTTATAGTTCGGGGCAAAAGCCGAATCTTGACGCAATGCAGCAAAAATCCTGAATTTAATGTTCCTGTCAGTTTATTATAATTATTCGATGAGGATAAAATGAAAAAGGAAATCTTAATTCTAACAACTGTGTTAATGCTATTTGCGAGTTGTGATCTTGAACAATCTGCTTCTGACCCTGCTTCTGACCCTGCTGAGGGCGGGTTGTGGTTAGATTCGGCGTCTGTGGTTTCCAATCTAGACCTGGATAAAACTATCCCTGCATCCAAAAGCCTGTATTCAAAAGCAATAGTATCCCGAGCCGTTGCAGAGCCGAATAAAATATTTTTCAGAAGCTCAGATATTGAGTTTTGGTCGATAGATTCAGAAAATGATCTCAAATCTATTTTTTCCAGCAAATATTTAGGTATGGATGGTGAAGATGGTGATGTTAATCCCGAGCTTGGATACGCAGATGGCCAATCACTGGAGTATATTCTAGGGGATGAGACCGAATCTGTTGTATTTACCCCCTATTCTGATTACACCACCATCCTGGGTAATGGACTGAATGACGACTGGGCAACCGATGCCTCAGCTTTTATTAGTGCAGGAAAAACTAAAATCAATCTGGTACGGCTGGATATTGGAGGAGGCGGTATTAGCTTTAAGGTTGATGGACAGACTCGCAAGATCCTACGGGCGGACGGCAGTTCTTCTGAATGTACTTTCACCCTGACAGAGCTTGAAAGTGCTTATGCCAGCGCAGAGATTACCGAGGAGGAGTATAATGTTTACCTAGATGTTTACAATACCTATAGCGGGATAGATGCAAACTCGATTTTCTTTATTGATAAACAGTTCCTGTCAAAACCAGTCTTGGTGGAAAGGGATCTGCAGGAAAAGCTCATTTTAGGATCAATATCCGCTTCGGATCTGAATGTGACTGATTCCGAGTTTTCTTTTTTAAGAACATTGTTTTCTAATAACAACTACATTGATGCAGTGACAATGATTGATGTTGACGGAGCTTTATGCGTTCCTTTGGAACCAGTGGATATTTCGCAGTTCGATTCATCAGTACATTCGTTGGTAATTGAAATTTCGTGGAATATTGCCAATTCAATCCATGTAAGAAACGGAGAATATTTTATGGATAATCGAGTAGGTAATACCTCATTAGATTTTCAGGTTGCCTTGAAGGTTGACTGATAATATCAATAAAACAGCATTTTAAATAATTACTGGATAACGATTTATCGTTATCCAGTAAACGTCAAGTTCACCCCATGCTGATGGCGGTAATGCGGAGAAATCCAAAAGGTGCATTACTGTTTCATTCTGATCGTGGAATCCAGTATTGCTGCATGGAATTTCGAGAAACTTCTACTCAGTCGCCGGTTTTTTAAATGGATTGCGAATCCCAATAAGACAATCGGTACCGCTCCTGCAGGCGAAGCGCTTCAAGCACGGTTGCAAGGTCGACCGGCTGTACCGTAAAGGAGGAAAAAAGCGTGATCTGATGAATGGCAATGGACCGTTCCAGAGGTATTTTGAGTTTTTGGATTACCGTCATCCAGAATTCTGCGAGTACCTGGGTGGATATACAGCCGCGGCCAGCGCCGATCAATGACCGGATCAGGATGCGGGCTTTTTCCCGTTTTTCGGGATTTGATGTATCATTGGCGTAAACGAGGCAATTGGTATCCAAAAAGACAAGATCATCGCTCATGCAGATCGTCCCGTGTCCAGGTTTTTCCGCCCGATGCGGCCCGGCTGTTCTCAAAAAGCTGGTCCAATTCTTCGGCCATGAATTCGCGGCGGCTTTCATCGCGTCTGGCCAGATCGGTCAAAAAACCCCTGAAAAGATCCGAAATAGTACTGTCCTGGTCGACAGCGAACTTTTTTGCCCTTTTCAGCAAAGCTTCGTCGATGCTCATCGTTACATTAGGCATACAAACCTGCGGCCGGCTTCCAGGGAAATTCGAGCACGAACCTGGTGCCGTCGCCGCGCTCGATGCGGATGCTTCCGGAAATCTGCTCGACCAGCATGCCGACCATCTTCATTCCGAACCCGGTCGAATTTTCGAAGCTGACCGAAGCGGGAAGGCCGATGCCGTCATCCTGTACCAACATGCGCAGGGCATCCGGTATCGATTCGAGCGAAAGTGTTATCAGTCCGCGGTCGCGTCCGGCAAATGCGTGCTTCATCATGTTCGTGAGCAATTCGTTCGTTATGATCCCGAGCGTCGTCAGCTCCTGTATGTTCAGGATGATGTCTTCGATGCGCGCTTCGATCCTCACCTTGCCGCCGAGGGAAAAAGCGGCCACTATGTTTTCGGCGAGGGGCTCGAGATACTCCCTAACCGGCAATTCACGGTAATTGTCGGTGCAGTACAGCCGGTCGTACAGCATCATGATGCTCTGCACCCTGTTTTCCGCATCCTTGAGGGAAGCGACGGACAATGCGTTCTTTTCCGCCGCGATCTGAAGGGTCAAGAGGCCTTTGATCGTCGTCATGTTGTTTTTTATCCGGTGATGCACTTCCCGCAGAAGCAGATCCTTGTCGGCGAGCAGCGCCTTGTTGAGGCCGATCGTTTTTTCCAGCGAATTCTTCAGGACGCTCATCTTGTCAAATTGCCTTGCTTTACGCAGATAAAAACCGATGAGAACGAGAGACGTCAACGATACGGACCAGATCGCCAATCCGTACGATTCATAAAAGCCGGGCGATTCGTTGATTATTACGGTGCCTTCAGGATATGCGATATTCGTGCGAATCCCGTATGTCCGCATCATCTTCTCGTCAACGCCCAGATACGAAGTACTTTTACCGGAGTATGGAATAGTCCCGGCCTTCTCCCCGTTCAAGAGTCTGACGGCTATACCGCCGAGCTCCTCGCCTTGCAGGACGGCGCTCAAGAACTCTCCTCCGATGATGCCTTCGCCAAAGTAGATCTCTCCCAACGAGTACATCGGCACGCTCGAGACTGCGGATATTTCCCGGCAAAAAATCTTTCCGTCCTTGATTATTCCGTCAATAGTCTGGAAATACGAGATGAAATACACTGCGGTATCTTTATCGAGCAAACCGACATCCCGCAGTATTTCCGCATAGGGTTTCTCATCCCAAAATTCAAAGACATAGTCCTTCGTGACACCAAGATCGTCGAATCCGGCAAGGGCTTTCCGGACGAGCT
>JFJP01029787.1_pt1 | contig 13076 bp, 9 predicted proteins | sample 431651 | NCBI WGS metagenome assembly JFJP01 (sample SAMN02602958, study PRJNA72255) | Microbial mat metagenome, whole genome shotgun sequencing project. | biome: fresh water; feature: sink hole; material: water; isolation source: purple microbial (photo- and chemosynthetic) mats found in...
GAGGATGATCTGCTTTTCGCCGGCTTTGAATGCCTCGACGGCATCCTCCGCTGTGAAGAACACCTTGCCCGTTGCCGCGCCGGGAGAAGCGGGAAGACCTTTGGCAACCGGTTTGGCGGATTTGAGCGCGGATGTGTCGAAACTGGGGTGGAGCAGGGAATCCAACTGCTTGGGATCCACCTTCATGACTGCTTCACGTTTCGTCAGGACGCCTTCTTCAACAAGGCTGACAGCGACTCTCAGGGCGGCTTGCGCGGTACGCTTGCCATTGCGGGTCTGCAGCATGAAAAGTTTTCCCTTTTCAATGGTAAACTCCATGTCCTGCATGTCCCGGTAGTGGGCTTCGAGCTTATCCGCAATTGCAACGAACTGATCATAGGCGGCCTGATTTGTATCACGCAACTGATCGATGGACTGAGGTGTGCGGATGCCGGCTACGACATCCTCGCCCTGGGCATTCATCAGGAATTCGCCGTACAGCTTCTTCTCTCCGGTGGATGGATTGCGGGTGAACGCAACACCTGTACCTGAATCTTCTCCCATGTTGCCATAGACCATTTCCTGCACGTTGACGGCTGTTCCCCAGTTGCTGGGGATGTCATTCAGGCGGCGGTATGTGTTGGCGCGTGGGTTGTCCCAGGAACGGAAGACGGCCTTGATGGATTCCATCAGCTGAATGGTGGGGTCCTGAGGAAACTCGCTGCCCTTTTCATCGCGATATTTTGCGAGATAAAGACGAACCAGCTCCCGAAGGTCATCCGCGTTCAGATCCGTATCCTGCTGTACACCGCGCTTGTGCTTCATGTCTTCGAGAATGTGCTCGAACTTGTTCTTCTCGATGTCCATGACCACATCGCTGAACATATGGATGAACCGGCGATAACTGTCGAACGCGAACCGGGGATTGCCGGTCAGCTTGGCCAGACCTTCCACCACCAGGTCGTTCAGACCGAGGTTCAGAATGGTGTCCATCATGCCGGGCATGGAGGCGCGCGCACCGGACCGTACGGATACGAGCAATGGATTTTCCGGATTTCCGAATTGCTTCTCCACGGTTTTTTCCATGGTGCTCATGGATTCACGTATCTGTGCCTCAATTTCAGGAGAAATGGTTTTCCCGTCCTCATAATAGCGGGTGCAGGCTTCCGTCGTGATGGTGAAGCCGCGCGGGACCGGCAGTCCGAGCGTGGTCATCTCGGCGAGGTTCGCACCTTTTCCGCCGAGTAGATTCTTCATCGAAGCACTGCCTTCATGAAACAAATAGACATACTTTCCCATATCGTTCCTCCTCGAGGGCGTCCCAGGGACGCCGTGTGTGTGTGGTCTGCCCTGCCATTCTTTTTAAAAAGAGCAAGTAATTCCTTACCGGCGCCTTGGCTTGGTAAGGAATAACTTGCTCTATGCATTTCAAAAAACAATGGCCAGACCCGCCATTCTTTTTTGAAAAAGAGCAAGTAATCTCTTGCCGGCGCCTTAGTCCGCGTACTCCCGCATCCGGGTGCGGAAATGCATATAGTTCTCGAAACTGACTTCCTCGGGCACCCCGTGGTCGCATGTCGGGATGTATCCCCCTCTTTTTCTCATGACAGGCATGATTCGGTCAAGTTCCCGGTCGATGGCGTCTTTTCCTTCCGCCAGAATTCTCTTGTCGATGCCGCCGCTGAGCAGAAGTTCCGGGTATTCCCTTCCCGTTCTGACAACATCGCATCCGGAGGCGACTTCGAACGGACTGAGGTAATCCATGCCCAATTCCTTGTACAGCGGGATGACCGGATCCGAGAAGCCATCCGTATCCAGCTGGAAGAACAGGTGACGTGTCCGGTCCAACTGGCGCGCCTTGATGTTCGACAACAGCTGCTGATAATACGGAAAGAGGAATTCCCGGATCATGTCCGGGGAGATGAGCGGGCCGTGATTGTAGCAGATATCCTCTCCAATGAAAAACTCGTCGAGGGTGACATGCTTCTGGTGTATGGCTGTGACCGTATCAGCCAGATTGAACCAGGTTTCCATGCAGGCATGAACCAGCGCGGGATCGTCATAGACCTTGTACATCAGGTCGACAGGTCCGATGAGACTCCGCAGGTACATATATCCGCCGACCACATGCTGGACCATGACCTTACCGGCTCCCGCGGCGGTACGGGCTTTCTGCATGCGCTCCTCCATGCCCTGAAAACGTTCCGCGCTTTCAGGATTCAGACGCCATCTGCAGTTTTCCTCCCAGGATTGCATGTCTTTGACGGGATGGTCCAGATACTCCGGCATGAAGCCGTTTCGCCGGCCCTTGAAATACAGGACATGCCTGCCCGCCCAATCCTGCATGACTTCGTGTTCTCCCCTGTCTTCAATGAGCTTTTCCTCGAAGACGGGGCTGAAAGCCGCCTCACACCAGCCGAGGTCGTAGAGCCCGTGCTGGCCGGCAGCATCAAAATGGAACAATTGGTTCAGGTCCGTCTTGTCAGTCAGATGGCCTTCCTTCTTCCAACGATCCATGCTGTAATAACCGAACTCTTTCTGGTAGATCGGCGCATTCGGCTTCAAGGCGTAAAAATCGCGCAGTTTGCCTGTGGCGGCATCCATGTTTTCACGTGGTGCCATACCATGGATGCCATCGGAATGATTCCTGTCGGTCATATCGGATTCCTCCTGCAAGATATGCTGGAAATAAGCATGATGCTGTCATTCATGCCCCAGCAAGGCATGAGACTGCAATACATACATCATACGTGACCGTAGCCGCTTTGAAATACATGAAACGGACATAAACATATGCAAATCGGCAAAGTTCCGCTATACTTCAACTATGGAATTTGATTTTTCCAGCGCAAAAACAAAGAAAAAGAACCTGTCCATCGGCCTGCATGCCGTCTACTGCCTGCATGCGGATTCCTCGTATGATGTCCGGAAGAATTACCGTGGGTTCGAAGAATGGATTGTCCTTCGCACGTTCGCAGGAGAAGGACGGCTGAAGCTGGAGGGACATCCGGAGATTCGGGTGACTGCGGGCACGCTGCTTTATTTCAGGCATCAGGATGTCAGAAGGTATTGCTGCGCCGGTGACATCTGGTATTTTTACTGGTTCGAATTTGCCTGTGAGGAACGGCTCGGATTTCCATTGAATACGCTCATGCCCATCGATTCACCGGAGCATGAACAGGAAGACTGCCGGACTATTCTGGAGCTGCTTCGCAGGGAAGAGGAAGATGCCACGCCGCGCGCATCTGCGTTTCTGTGTCTGCTGTTTTACAAATGGCGCATGTCTTTGGGTGCCGGAGAAAAAAAGAGTCCCTATCACCAGCTGATTCGGCAAATTCTGCATGAGGTGAACAGCTGCTCCGACGGAAATGTCAGCGTCAGAAGCATGGCCGGAAATGCGGGACTCTGCGAACGTCGGTTCAGACAGGTTTTTGAGCAGGAAATGGGCATGTCGCCGAAAAAATATCTTGAATCCATGAAGATGAAAACGGCGGAGGCGCTCCTTCAGAACACATCCATGCTTCTGGGGGAAATATCGGAACGGCTTGGCTACTGCAATTCCTTTCACTTCAGCAGGAGGTTTCAGGCCACGCACGGGGTGCCGCCTTCTCAGTACAGAAAAAAGTGATCCCCTGGGTCATGCCCAATGACGGTATTTCAGCGTATTGCAGCGCGTCATCGATTTGACAGTTTACCCCGTCCGGAATATGCTGTTCGTATGTGTGCGTTGCGTTTGCGGCCTATTTTTGCGTAACCGCAATTGATGTCTGGTAAAACAGGATGTAAAAACACCCGACGAGTCAGCTGGAGAAAGCAACCCCCCGTACCCATTCATCGCTCATGAATGCAGACAAGGGTAGGATGCGCGGCGGTCTTCGGGAATTCTTTGTTTCACTTTATCGGTTGCATCTCACCTCCATCACTGCGATGGCGAACAAACCAAAAAGAAGGACAGGCTGGGCCTGCCGGAGGAAAAATGATGTCAAACAACAAGGAATCAGGAACTGGCATGGATGATGCCGGGAATTCAGGCGGGGTGAAGACTGCCATGGAAGGACAAAACAAACCGAGGCGCCGCAGAAGGCGCCCTGCAGCCAAGCCTGTGCTGGAGGAATCCGTGGTGGCCGTTGAAAAAGCCTCCCCGGGCACATTGCACGTGAAAAGGCAAAATGGCGGCAAGCGGGCACCGCTTTCCACTGCTGAAGGTGAAAAGCCTCAAACATCGGAAGAAGGTGCCGTTGCGAAGGCGTCCGGCAAGAAACCCGCCCGCGCAGCCGATACCCTGAGGATGATTCCCTTGGGAGGCATGTGCGAGATTGGGAAAAACATGTTTGTCTACGAGTATGGTCAGGACATGATTCTTGTGGACTGCGGCATCTCGTTTCCCGATGAAGCGATGCCGGGCATTGATGTGGTCATCCCGGATTTCGCCTATGTACTGGACAATATCGACCGGCTGCGCGGCATCTTCATCACCCACGGGCATGAGGATCATATCGGTGCGCTGCCATGGCTGCTTCGTACCGTGAAGGCAACGGTGTATGGCAGCGGGATGTCGATGGCGCTGGTGAAGCAGAAAGTGGAGGATCGCGAGACCGGCGTCAAAGGGGTCAATCTCGTGACGGTCAAGGACGGAGATCGCATTCGCGCCGGATGTTTCGAGGTGGAATTCATTCATTCAAACCACAGCATCGCGGATGCCAATGTCCTGGCGATTCGCACGCCGGCAGGAACAGTCCTTCATACCGGCGACTTCAAGATCGACTATACCCCGCTCGATGGGCGGATCATGGATTTGGGGCGCATTGCGGAGATTGGTGCTGAAGGGGTGCTTTTACTCGTATGCGAGAGCACAAATGTGGAGAACCCGGGAGCATCCTCCTCTGAAACAAAAGTCGGCGAAGCGCTGAGCAGTCTGTTTCAACAGGCGGAAGGCCGGATTTTCGTCACCACCTTTTCCTCGAATGTGTTCCGAATCCAGCAAATCTTCACTGCTGCGGAAAAGCAGAAACGCAAGGTGGTGCTGGTGGGCAGGAGCATGCTCAAATACTATGAGGCGGCTGATTCTCTGGGCTATGTCAAACACAAGCCGGAGACTCTTGTGGAGATCAACAAGGCATCCAAGATTGCACCAAACGAGTTGGTCTATATCACGACCGGCAGCCAGGGAGAGCCGCTGTCCGCGCTCACGCGCATGGCGAATGCCGAACACCGGCAGATTGAGATCAGGAAGGGTGACATGGTCATCCTCTCCTCCAGTGCCATCCCGGGGAACGAGAAATCCATCTACCGGGTCATCAATGAGCTGTATCGGAAAGGTGCGCGCGTGATCTACAAGTCCCTTGCGGAGATCCACGTGTCCGGGCATGCTTGCCAGGAAGAACTGAAAACCATCCACACGTTGGTCAAACCTCGATTTTTCGTCCCCTGCCATGGTGAATACCGCCATCTCTACCGGCATGCGCAATTGGCAGTCGGGCTGGGCATGCCGCAGGAGAATGTGCATATTCTCAGCAACGGGGATGTGTTCGAATACAGCAAAAAACGCCAGCAGGCACGCATTGCCGGTGCTGTTCACACATCCGCTGTGCTGATTGACGGGTCGGGCATGCTGGGTGAACTGGATCGGCACATTCTGCGGGATCGTCTTCTTCTGGCTGAAGACGGTGTGGTCAGCGTCGCGTTGGCCATCAACCGGAAAACCGGCGCGCTTGTGGGGCAGCCTGAAATACAGGCACGCGGCTTCTACTACAACAGTGAGCGGGATCGGATTGTGAAGGAGTGTCAGCACAAGATTCGTGATATCGTGAAAAAAGCGGAAGAAGCCGGAAAGCGCGTGGAGACCCTGCTGAAGGGAGACTCCCTGAACTACCAGCTGGAACAGCTTCTTCAGGCGAGGACAAAGCGTCGGCCCGTGCTGATTATTTCCGTGATAGAGGTGTGAAGAAGGGCAAAACTTGATCGGAGGGCTTCTCACGCCAATGCGGGTTTGCATATCCATTCAGGCATGAACGGAATCCATCAGCTTCCATGCAATGGAGGCCTTGCACTATCATCATCCGGGGGGATAATGGTAGTGGATGTGGGTTTTTGTTTCTGCGTGCTCACGCCTTGAAAAACGGGACTGTTTTTTCTGCGTGTGCATGCCTTGAAAGAGGGTGTTTGCATGCAAAGCATCAAAACGACAAGAAAATGGCTTGCGTTTCTCCTGACAGTCACGCTGCTGGTCTCGGGGCTGCCTCTCCGTTCTGTATCCTCACAGGCTCAGTCACAGGAAATCACTGTTTCTGTTGATGGGGTCAAGGTGCAGTTCGACAGCCCTCCGGTTGTAGTCAACGGTCGGACCATGGTCCCGCTGCGGGCCATCTTTGAAGCAATGGGCGCCGAGGTGGATTGGGTGGGCACCGAACAGATGGCCCGGGCGGTGAAGGACGACACAACCGTTTGCCTCCATCTGAATTCCCTATATCCCACAATCAACAACGAAGTGCGCAAAATAGACGCCACTGCGCTTATTGTCAACAACCGGACCCTTGCGCCGCTTCGGTTTGTCGGCGAGGCATTTGGCGGTACCGTGACCTGGAACGGTACGACGCGTATGGTGAATATCTATACCCGGGACGATCTGTATCATGAATTGCCCAAAACAGATTTGGACTTTTCCATCGGCGCGGGGGACCTCGCCCTATATGAGGAAGCCTCCCCGTCCCGGACTTATGTTCGGCCTGGTGTTACCCTTCGGCTGAAGGTTCGTGTTTCCAAGGGTAATCCCACGGTGGAGGGCGGCGGAAAGGTGATGGTCACGCTGGGTGATCTTCCTGTGGATACGCTGCCCTTCTACATGGATAAAACGGATGATACCCTTGTTTTCTACAAGTCCTGGGAAATTCCGATGGACCTGGCGCTGGGGGCGAATCCGATTCTCAAGGCTGTCATCGAGCCGGATCGGCTGGTCCGGGATACGAATGCCACCAATAATCAGACACAGGTCCCTGTCATCCTCCAACCGCCGACGAATCCGGAAAGCGACGGAATCTCCGACTCCCGGATTGCTTCCCTGAAGGTGCAAAGCGAGTTTGGAACAGGCGTCGCGAAATCCGGACACAGTTTGTCGATCCTCGCGATGATCAAGGGAACGGGCCAACGGACTCTGGTCAGCTATGAGATCAACGGCCACCAGGTGGATATCCGGGGTGTGACGCCCTCTGCTTCAGGGACGGCCACGCAGCTGACCAGCCAATATCATGTTCCTTGGGAGAACAACGGACTGCTGCGTGTCGGCATTCGACTGGACAACGGCGACTCGGCCTTTCTACCGGTCCGAGTTCTGCCGTTCGAATACAGTGTCCTGCCGGGTGGCATCAACTGGCAGAACAAGTCGAACACCATGAATTACCGGGCAGGGGAGACCCTGGCGTTGTCTGCAAAAATCCTGCGCGACAACCGCAATTCCTTCACCGACAATTTTGGCGCGCTGCGTGCGCATTTTCTCATCAACGGCCAGCTGTCGCCGGGGTTGTCCATCGACCCTCCCTCCGGTACGGCACCCTATCTCGGCGATGTCTACTATTCCTATCCGGTTCCGGTTGGACAAACCGGTCCGCTCCAGGTCCAGCTTCTTGTCGACGCAGGCGGACTTTTGCGGGAAGAACGGGAGGACAACAATGCCGTGACGGTTGTGATTCCTGAAACGATCACCGGAACAGTGGGCAATGATCTGTCGGTCACCGCGGCATCGTTGCGATACGCTCCGACACAGATGGTGCCGGGAGAAAAAATCGAACTGATTGCCACCATTCACAACGGCTCCGCCACCATTCCTTCCGCCGGAGTGAAGGTGCTGTTCAAGATCAACGGAGAGGCGATCAATGCGTCGGACACCGCGAAACCCGCCTCTTACTTCAAGCCGGGGCAGTCCTATACGACCTGCAAGGTCTGGACCGTACCGCAGAATACGACAGGGGATTTGACCTTTTCCGTGGAACTGGACCCGGAACGCAGACTGGCAGGAGACAAGATCTCAGACAACACGGCAACAGGGACCATCCTGGCGGGCAAACCGGATTTGCTGGTTGAAACCAACAGCATGGTCATTTCCGGCAACCTTGTTTCCGGTGGGGAAGGAAGGCTGAAGGCACGGATCTATAATATCGGTGCGATGGCGGCTGAAAATGTGGAGACGCAATTTCTGATCAACGGTGCGGAAACGGGGAGAACTACGATTGATCTGCCTGCCTATGGCATGCTGGAAATGTCCGTGCCGTTTTCTGTTCCGTCTCTGCCATCCATTTCGGATGCCACGGTCTTGTCGGCTGTTTCCGGTTATGTCACAAGCTTGACAGATTTCAAATCCATCAGCGCATCCGTTCGGATCGATCCGGACAATGCTGTCGCAGAGCGGGATGAGACAAACAATCTGGCGGGACCGAAATCGATGAGCGTACTGGTTCCGGCGACGAAAGGAACAGTATTTGCCAAAGCGGAAGATTTGGATGAAAACAAACTTTCCGGGGTCTCCATGACTTTGGTGGCCGGAGGAGGAAGCATCTCCGGCGTCACCGGTGCGGATGGCTGGTGCACTTTCCGGCATGTTCCGTACGGACCCTACGCCATCATGGCGGACAAAACCGGACACCAGCAGGCCACTACGGTGGACGCGAGGCTGCTTGCAGGAAATCGTCTGGACCATATCACCCTGTTTATGGACAATCGGAGCAGTTTGTCCGGTACCGTTTCGGGAGCGGGAGGCACGCCGTTCTCCGATGTGCGTGTGGAGAATCTCACTTCCTATTCCACACAACGCACGGGCACGGATGGCCGATATTCTCTGCGGCTTCCCGCAGGCGTATGGACGTTCCGATATTCAAGAAAAGGATATGCGACCGTGACGGAAACCATCACGCTGGAGGCAGGTCGGAATCTGGACCATGACAAGACCATGGTGCCATCCACCCGCTATGCGGTCTCGGGAACAGCGGTGGATGCGCAGGAGGTCCCCATTGCAGGGTTGAACGTGCAGTTGATTGATGGTGTGAAAAATGTTTTGGCTTCGACAACCACGGATGCGGCAGGTTTTTACCGGATGGAAGCAAATCTGGCACAGGAGGAAATGTGGATTGGCATCACAGCCACACACGGCGGCGCAAAGAAGACCTGGCCCGGATATGTATGCCAAGGTGCGGAGGATGTCATGAATCTGTCCTGGGTCGTTGAACCGGAGCCGGTCAGCGGTGCAGCGAGCGGAGCATGCCATGTGGCGCCGTATGTGGTCTGCGCCTCAATGCCCGGCACCTTCTGGAGTCCGGATTACGAAGTGGAAGCCATTTATGGCATGTTCGATCTGTCCCTGTTCACAACCGTCGAAAATGGTGTGCTGACCTATGTGGAAGTCGATACCACGCCGCAGTGGTGGGTCAGCGCAACCGTCAGCAGCTCCTGGGATCCCGCGGAACTATTGGGATATGACGAGTTGGTGCCGGGTTACGACATCCTTTCGGCTCTATTGCCGCTCTCTGTTCCGCTGGCGGTGAACATGCACAGCACGAACCGGACAATGGTGCGGGTCCGCAAGGTTTCAGTCGTTTCAGGGGGGCGGGAGGTGTACGCGGCCTGGCCGGATGCCATCGGTGACTATGCTTGTGCGCCAAATACTGCCATCGACTGGAACAACTGCCGCATCAAGCTGTACTTGAAGGCGGATCCCGACAATGGCGTCGTGAATCCGGCGGCCGGCTACAATCTGGATCGGGTGCTCGTGGAATTCAATCCCGGCACGAAAAAGTTCATGAAGATTGGCAATTACCAGGTCATCGGCTGGGATGAAAAACTGGCCAGAGAGATTTTCATGGACGAGTAAGGTCTTGGAAAGAAATAACCCCTAGGGATTTCAGAAAACAATAGTCAAATCTCTCTTTCTTTTCTGAAAAAGAGCAGGTAATCTCTTTCCGGCGACTAAGTCTACGGGAAGAGATCACTTGCTTTCATTTCGCATGACATCTGTTCATGACAGGGGTCTGATTCCAGTTGACAGCCACTAATATAGGAAGTATTCTATATATAGAAACTTCAATATAATAAACGAACGCCTAACTGTGAACCCACCGGCGAGGTGCATGATGCAAAACTACACGGATTCCATTCCCGTTTTCAAGGCACTTGCCGATGAAACTCGGCTGCAGATTCTCGACATGCTTTCCAGCGGCGAATCATGTGCCTGCAGGCTGTTGGATCACTTCAATTTCAAGCAGCCGACCCTTTCCTACCATATGAAGATTCTTACAGAAAGCGGATTGGTCCGCGGCGTTCGGGATGGCACGTGGATGCGGTACTCCCTCGTGCCCGACCGGTTTGCTGAGGTGCAGGATTTTCTGACAGCGCTGTTTGAGGAAAAGGATGCCAGATTGTTTGATACCCCGGTCTGCAGAAAATCGTCCTGAAGATTAACCCTCTTCACGGTTATGAATGGTGCATTTCGGTCAACCCCGATATGAACCAAGGTCTTATTCCAGTCGTCCCTCATCAAGGAGAACACCATGTTTTTCGAGACGATCAAATCTTTTTTTACAGCCTTGAATGACATCCTGCTGAAAATGACCTGGCTTTCAGAGCTGTTCCGTCGTCTGGTAGAGAATGTTTTCGGACTGCGTGTTTCCGACCCTTTTGGTGGGAGTCTGCATTTCTTTCTGTATGACACCGTCAAGATATTCATACTCCTGTCCGTTCTGATCTTCACTGTATCCTACATCCAAAGCTTCTTTCCACCGGAACGCACCCGCAGGATTCTGGGGCGTTTCAACGGGATTTCCGCCAATATCCTCGGCGCATTGCTCGGAACCATAACGCCGTTTTGCTCCTGTTCCTCCATCCCGCTGTTTATCGGATTCACCAACGCCGGGCTGCCCATCGGGGTCACGTTTTCCTTTCTGATCTCCTCTCCCTTGGTGGATTTGGCATCCGTGCTGTTGCTGGCCAGCATTTTCAACTGGCGCATTGCATTGGCCTATGTTGCCGTCGGGCTGATTCTGGCGGTTGTTGGGGGTTCGCTCATCAGCCGCCTGAAGTTGGAAAAGTACGTGGAGCCTTTTGTCTTTGGCAACAGGATGGTTCAGGCCGAGGAGTCCGCCCTGACATTCAAAGAAAGGGTGCGGTTCGGCCGGGAACAGGTTGCGGAGATTGTCCGCAAGGTATGGCTGTATGTGTTGATTGGCGTTCTGATTGGTGCCGGCATCCACAACTACATCCCGGCTGATATCATCACGGCCGTGCTGGGACAGCAGAACATTTTCTCCGTGCTGATTGCAACAGTTGTCGGCATTCCGATGTATGCGGACATCTTCGGGACGCTGCCCATCGCGGAAGCGCTTGTCGGGAAGGGTGTCGGGCTCGGAACGGTTCTTTCCTTCATGATGGCGGTCACGGCGCTGTCTCTTCCCTCTCTCATCCTTTTGAAAAAAGTCGTGAAAACCCGTTTGCTGGTTATCTTCATCAGTATAATCGCTGTGGGTATTCTGGTGATTGGCTATCTGTTCAACGCGGTCTCATTCCTCTTTCTGTAAGGACAAACGCAAGGAATTCCTTGCTTGCTGTATGCCGACTCATTCCTGTTCCTGTAAGGAGAGGCGAAAGATGTTCACCTGCTTGTTGTATGTTGTCACCGGCGTTCTGCTTTTCCTTTCCTACAGAAAGGACAGGAACAAGACCAAAATGTCGTTGAAGAAAGCATGGAAAGCCTTCGAAAACATCCTGCCGCAATTTCTCGGCATTATTCTGCTGATTGGGATGCTTCTGGCGTTTCTGAACCCGGAAGTCATTGCTGCGCTGATAGGCGGCCAGTCGGGCTGGCAGGGGATGCTGGTCGCTTCGATCATCGGTTCCATTACGCTCATTCCAGGATTTGTCGCCTTTCCCCTGGCATCCGCCCTGCTGAAGAGCGGAGCCGGATTCATGCAGATTGCCGTGTTCATTTCGACCCTTATGATGGTCGGGATTGTCACAATGCCTGTTGAAATGGCAACGTTCGGGAAAAAGGCCACCTTCGTTCGCAATGGACTGGCATTTGCCTTCTCCTTTTTTGTGGCATGGGTGATTGGATGGGTGCTTTGATGAAAAAAATGCTGCTGCGCTACAAGGTGTTTCTCGTGCTGCTGGTTGTGAATCTGAGCCTTTTATTCCTCTTTCCCGCCATCGGCATCGAATCGTTCCGGCTGACCGGTCAGAATCTGCTGGAGATGCTCGCCATTCTTCCGCCAATTTTTATTCTGCTGGGGATGCTGGATGTCTGGGTTCCAAGAGAAACCCTGATCAGGATGATGGGCGACGGTTCCGGATTTCGTGGAATCGCTCTCGCGTTCCTTCTCGGTTCCGCTGCCGCAGGACCGCTGTACGCCGCATTCCCCATTGCCATTGTTCTTTTGAGAAAGGGTGCAGGGCTGCGGAATGTCCTGATATTCATCGGCGCATGGTCGACCACCAAGATTCCGATGCTGCTGTTCGAACTGGGTTCCATGGGCTGGAAGTTCACCCTGACAAGATTTGTCGTCAACCTGCTGGGCATCGGGGTCATCGCATACCTGACAGAACGGCTGATGAAGCCGGAAGAGAAGGATGCGGTTCTGACGAACGCCCAGGCTCAGGACGTGCACTGAGTGGTATTCATCCATTATTCCGGTGACACGGGAGACGGTGATGAACATGAAAACATACATGAACACAATATGAAAGGGGATACATCATGGAAATCAAGGTATTGGGATCAGGCTGCGCCAATTGCAAGAAGCTTCTGGGCTTTGCGCAGGAGGCCGTCAAGGAAATGGCGATAGATACGGAGGTCATTTATGTGACCGATATGCTGGAGATCGTTGCGGCCGGACTGATGCGGACACCGGGCCTTATCATCAACGGAAAGATTAAGGCATCAGGGCGCATTCCTCCCGTCAAGGAAATCAAGGAAATGCTTGCCGCGGAGAAATAGTTCGTGCAATAGAAACGACACATATAAGAACGCGCACAGAGACCATTATCTGAAGGATATTCATAAGGATATCGTTTATCTGAAAAAGACTTATTCCCAAATAGAGCACAAGTTCTTTATGGATAAT
>JFJP01034823.1_pt1 | contig 13075 bp, 11 predicted proteins | sample 431651 | NCBI WGS metagenome assembly JFJP01 (sample SAMN02602958, study PRJNA72255) | Microbial mat metagenome, whole genome shotgun sequencing project. | biome: fresh water; feature: sink hole; material: water; isolation source: purple microbial (photo- and chemosynthetic) mats found in...
AGCTTGTCTACATCCCTGTATGGCGATGAGCTTCGTATAACAGTCAAGGATTCAGGCGTGGGGATGTCTGAAGATAAAATCGGAAAAATTTTTGAACCATATTACACAACAAAAGAGAACGGCACTGGTTTAGGTCTGACACTGACATACAAGATCATCAAAGAACACGGTGGTGATATATCAGTTACTTCAAAACCAGGCAGCGGATCAACATTTACCGTAACATTGCCAATTCCACAAAAGGACAGGCGCATGATAACGGGAGCCTGTCCGGACATTGAGAATTGCGTAGCAGGATTTGAAACCATCGGCGAGGAGTCTCCGTGAAATTTACCATTCTTGTCGTTGATGATGAAAAAAACATACGCGAAGGCCTGGGCGAATACCTTCGCATCGACGGTTATGACGTTACGCTGGCAGAAGACGGGAAGCAAGGCGTTCAAAAAATTGAAAGAGGCGATATTGACCTCGTGATTACTGACCTGCGCATGCCAGGTCTTTCAGGCAGCGAACTCCTCAAGTATACCAACTCACACTATCCATCGATACCTGTCATTGTGCTTACCGGTCATGGTACCGTAGAAGACGCAGTGGACGCGATGAGGAATGGTGCATATGATTTTATTACCAAACCTGTAAACCTGGATCACCTCTCCATACTCGTCAAGCGTGCACTGGAGCGAAGGGAGCTGTCCAGAAGAAACGAAGAATTGCTGGAAGAGGTTGAGACCCAGCGGCGATCTTCCACAATCGTTGGTAGAAGCCCATCCATCCGCCGGATTTTTGATCTTGTCCGCCGCGTCGCACCAACCAAGGCAAGCGTGCTCATAACCGGAGAAAGTGGCGTAGGAAAAGAATTGGTCGCAGACGCAATTCACAACCTGTCACCAAGAGCTGACAAGCCATTCATCAAGGTCCACTGCGCCGCCTTGGCTGAAAGTCTTTTGGAGAGTGAATTGTTTGGGCATGAAAAGGGTTCTTTCACTGGTGCTCAGGCGCGTAAAAAGGGACGCTTTGAGCTTGCGCATGAAGGTACTTTATTTCTTGACGAGATTGGCGAGATCAACCAGAACGTACAGATAAAAATATTGCGGGTACTCCAGGAAAAACGCTTCGAGCGGGTTGGCGGCGAAGAGACGATTGAATCCGACGTCCGTGTCATAGCTGCCACCAACAAAGACCTGAAGAACGAGATAACAGCGGGAACATTCAGGGAAGACTTATACTACAGACTCAACGTTGTCAATATACATGTACCCCCGCTCCGTGAACGGAAAGACGACATTCCTTTGCTTGCTGGAGCCTTTCTTGAAGAGTTTTCTGCGGACAACGACAAGAAAATGGAAGGATTTGACCCCAAGGCGCGAGCCGCGTTGTATTCATATTCTTGGCCAGGCAATGTACGGGAGCTTCGTAATTGTATAGAAAGCGCAGTTGTCATGTCACCAGGCGGGTTGATAACCATTGATGACCTGCCCCCTGGAGTTCGTACGAGTGCAGAAGAAAGTATAATCAGGATTACCCCCGGTTCAAGTCTGGCAGATGCAGAGCGCATCCTCATACGGGAAACATTGGCAACACAGGCTGGCAACAAAAGCCGGACTGCGGAGATACTTGGCATAGGTAGAAAAACCCTTTACCAGAAAATACAGGAATACGGACTGGAATCCGCTACGGATACCGGGAATTAGTCAGAAACCGGAGATGGATGTGACAAAGCGGACCGCAATTCTCTTTGTAGCAAGACAGCGGTTGAGCGTCTGCGAGGATCGCGGTCATTTCTGGCAAGCTCCAGGGTTGCCTGGAATAGTCCATCATTTGTTGCTTTTGCAATTTCAAGTATGGCATCCCGGAGCATCGGCCCTGCCCTTTCGTAAGCGCCAGCAATTTCACCTGCACCCTGGGCAAGCGCCAGTGCAGCGGCAGCACGCACACATGAAGCGATTACGAGTGGATCAGCATCGTATAATCCTTTGCGCAAAAACACCCAGGCGCTGCGTTTGCCCGACAAACCAAGCTTCATGGCTGCAATCCTTCTTTGTTCAGGATTTTCATGCGTCGCCAATTCAGCTCCGAGCGTAAAAATATCAACAGAATCAGATTCGGCATGCAAGCGTCCGCGTGCTGCAGGTTGATCGAGTTCTTTGACGGAGAGGGTTTCGTATGCTTTGGCAACTACGGAAAAACGGGCAGCGGTCATAGGATCCCTGGAAGCATCCGGGTGGAGCCTGAGACTCAGGTTGCGGTAAGCCTTTTTGATTTCTGCCGATGGCGCACCTGGCTCCAAACCAAGCGCCAGATACATGTCACGTTCGCTCATGTTCCGCGCACCGCACTTTTAGCACGCCCATCCGCCAGCCGAGAAGACCGTGCGGATAATTCTGAAAGAATCCCCTCAAGCAAAGTTGCAGCCATCACAGCTTTTTCTTCATCTTCATAGCTTTCCGAAGCCAAAACAAGTATTTCCCTCAACTCGGTAGAAAGCGCTGCATCAAGATCAAGCGATGCTGCTTCACGCCTGGCGATCTGCGCCAGCGCGAGCACCCTGTCGTGCGGGGTACGGGAATCGAGGCCTCCATCAAATACTGCGATGGACTGTTCGGAGCCTGTATCTGAATCTCGGGCCCGCACGATAAGCATATCACCTTCATCGATCGAGAATTCCACCGCTATCTTGGGCTGGCCGCTGGCAGCCCTCCTGATCCCTGGAAGGAGAAAACGGCCAACAGATATATTTGATTCCGCCAATTGATCTTCACCTTGTAAAACATGCAGCTCAACAGAATTTTGATAATCTTCAACAGTGGTAAATATTCTCCTGCCCATGGCAGGCAGAGGTTCATTCTTGGCAATGAGTGGAATAAATCGCCCGCCATCTATCTCCAGCCCAAATGTCCGCGAGCAAACATCCGTAAACGTCAAGCCCTGGAGTCTTCCTTCTATCCTTGCAGCTTCCACAGCCGAACCGAGCGCAACAATTTCATCCGGATTTATTTTTGGATCTGCATCACGACCAATTTTTTCAGCAAGAAGCCGCTTTGCCAGAGGTATTCGACTCGATCCACCGGAGAGCACCAGTGCACCGATTTCATTGGCAGCAGTACCAGCAGACTTGAGCACTTTGTCTACAAGCGAGAGGGTCCGTTCGATATAAGGCAAGACGATTTTATCAAACCCGGTCCTTTCAAACCGTATGTTGGGGTGTACAAGGCCCTGCGGTCCCTGTAGAAACGGAACTGCGACGGTGGCTTCTTCGGAAACAGATAATTCAATCTTGGCTTTTTCACACAGATCGACGAGCAAGCGCGAGAGGTACGGGTCGGTTCCCACATCGATTCCAAATTCGTTCTTGAATCTGGCCCGGGCATCCTGAAAAAGAGCGGTATCGATGTCCATGCCACCGAGTGCATCATCTCCCTCGCTCGACAGGACGGAACACGAGCCTCCCTTAGCTTTCAATACGGTAGCGTCGAAGGTACCACCGCCAAAATCGTATACCAGTACAACGCGTTCCGTATCATCACCCGATGCATACCACGCCCTGGCAAGAGCCGCAGCGCTTGGTTCGTTCATGATGCGCTCGGCTTTGAGCCCTGCCCGTCTTGCTGCTTCCCTCAAGGCCCGGCGCTGTGGATCACCAAACCTGGCTGGCACCGTGATTACCGCGCGGTCTATCTCGAATCCTAAAAAGCGCTCGGCATCGTGTCTGACCTTCGATAGAATTGCGGCAGCTGCTTCTTCAGGCGATCGGGATTTAGCGCCAAAAAGAACCGTACGACTTTTACCGAGCAGACGTTTTACACCGAAGAGCGCCGATGCAGGGTCGGCAAAAGCCTGATTGCGAGCCGTAGAGCCTACGAGTAATTCACCTGAATCCGACACGGCAACGACGGAGGGGGTAGCCCGTTCACCGCGTTCGTTTGGAACAATTACAGGAACATCACCGTCCATCCAGGCACAGAGTGTATTGGTTGTTCCAAAATCAAGCCCTACGATACCACGCACCTTACGGTTCCTTGGTTCGGCTATCCCTCTCCCGTTCCAATGAAAGGACGAGGTCTACCTCGGCCATCGTAGCACCGAGTCTCGCAGCAATGATGTCGCTGGAGAATCCTCTACGGGACAGCGCTACTACTTTATCGGCGAAGGGTTCCTCTATCGGGAGAGGCTTTTCAGAGAAGCGAATGAATGGCAGCAGAGCAGGCTCTTCCTTGCTTTCGACTATTTCTGGTTTGCGCATGGACTCGCGATTGCCATTCTCCGAGGGTTGGCCGAGACGGTTGTAGGTCATATTTTCAGGCAATCGCTTTGCTCGTTCCTGCGACAGGAGCGCTATTTTTTTGTCGGCCTCGGCAAGCACGTCCTTCAGCGATGCAAGCCGGTCCTCGATTACGGTGACGTTCCTCTCTGCGCTTGCATCCAGTTCAATAATCAAAGCGCTTATCTCCCGCCGGATTTTCTCGATCTCCTCACCGGAATTCAAGAACAACCTTACGCGCGACCTGGTCCAGATGATAAGCAGAAGTGAAACAATGGTTTGCACGACGATGGCGATGACGACAGGGGTCATATTTTATCCGGATATATCGACATGGCCACCAAGATTCGGGTCGCTGATCGTCTCGACGTCCTTGCCGGCTTTTTTTTCATCGTCCCGCTTTTTTTCTGGACTTTGACCTGGTGTGCCCGCGCTTCCATCTTCTTCGATAGACTTCGAAGTAGATTGATCTTCCTTCGGTCTCTGGATAGCCTTGGCTGCCTCGTCTTCCATTCGCTTGACTTGCGCTCCATGCAGGTTGGCGTGCAGAAGGGCACCATCTTTTTCAGCGGCTTGTTGTTTGCCAACCTGTCCCAGTTGAACGAACAGGGTCTGAAGATCAATCGGCTTTATGGGCATCTGGCGGCCCCTTCCGGAGGATTTCCTCGTCAACTTCCTCATACCGTGTAGTCTTTACCATCTGGTTTTCCAGGTAGAAGGTCAGGCCCTTGTATTCACTCTTGATGGTTTCGGCTATGTCCCTGATCTTTACCTCTGTTCCTGGATAGATACGGCCGGAAACGCTGACTTTGCCCCTGACCTTCAGGTTATTCAGGTACAGCTGTATGGAATCGTATTCTGTCTTTATCGAAGCGGTTTCCGAAGCCATTTCGTCGTGCTTGTGTACCAGTTCATCCAGAACCGCCTGCTTGTCGTCGGGCAATGTTTTACGCTGGCGCTTCATTTCATTGAATGTGAATATATTCTTGTCGAGCTCGTCCAGCTGTTTTTGTAAAACCTTCAGCTTCTGCTCAAGCTCACCCATCCTGACGGTACTTTTTGGGTCGCTGCCAACCTCAAGGAACGTTTCCGCTCCACCAGTCGGAGATCCGATTGATTTGGCATTTATTTCTTCACAGGCCCGGTACTTGCCACCGATGATCGAGGCGTGCTTGTTGCCCGTGCACAGAATGCGTTTCTCCGCTGTTATATCGCAATTGATGATATTGGTGTTGACAACAACGTTTTCTCCGGCTGTCACTTGCGCATTTTCTATGAATTTGGCCCAGACACTCTTTCCTGCAATGATGACGCCTGAACCTTTTCCCATAATGCCCTGATGCACAATAATGTCGCCCTCGGCGCTTATCTCGGCCCGGCCAACACTGCCCCGCACTTCTATGTTTCCGGTTGCCTTGACGGAGAAACCGTCGGCTACGTTGCCAAGCACAACAATAGTACCCAGGAAGAACTGGTTTCCGGATTTGAGGTCAATATCACCATTTATGGTATAGACCGTTTCTACATTGATTTTGTTGTTGATATAGATGGCTTCGCCATTGACATCTGCTATGATGGTAAGGCCATCTTCACTCGTGTGTACGTTTTTTCCCAAAGGAAGCGGTATGTCCTTGCCATTTTTTGACGGAAGCAGCTTTCCAGTAACCGTGCGGCCAGGTATGCCCTGTTTTGCAGGAACCTTCCTGGCCAAAGCCTGTCCTTCCACAACGTTCTGCACCAGATGGAGTTCCTTGTAATCCACCTTGCCGTTCTTCTCTTCTAGATTGAGCTTGGTGCGGTCCGTCTCAAAAAGGAACTGTATTTTGGCATCTTCACCGTTTTCTGCTTTCTGTCCCTTGGCAACAAGTATCGGTTCTTTATACCTGGGAGCATCCTCGAGCGACTGCAGCGCCTCTTCTATGACGCCAAATACGACTTTGTTGTTCCGGAGATACGCCAGAATGACATCCCTGGATAAATCGCTTCCACCTGGCTGGGGAGGCGTCAGGATGACGTGGGATTCCATCTCCTGTTGTGAAATATCCACGGTAAGCAAGGCGTCAGCCGCGGGATTGGAGACAAAATTGCCAACAGCAACCCACTCGCTGCTGGCTGACTTGATCAATTCCTTGACCAGAGCTTCATCAAAATCGTGGATTGCCCGGGCGTGCAACTTATCAAAAGCCTGCTTATCGGTTGCCCGTTTTCCTCTTCCCTGTGGAGGTATGACTTTGAGCAAGGCTCCATCGGAGGCGAGCCTGCAATACACATGGCCGTCAAAATCCTTCTGTATGGGTTTCAATTCTATAGGTGTATCAAAATCAGAACCAAGCACATCACCGAAACCAGCTTCCACTTTCTGTTTTGCGGCAGCTTCGTAAGCGCTTATCTTCCAGGGCTTGCTGCCAATGCCCACAAAGCCCTGCATTCCCTTTGCCACGATCTCGTATTCTATCCTTGAAACCGCGCAATCAAGTTGTACTGCCGCGCTGCGGAGTGCCTCATCCAGGGTAGCGCCTTCGGCTATAACCGACCGCTTGTCACCATCCTCATCAAGGTAGCGGCGCATCAGCTCCCGAACGGCATCCAGGCCTATGCGCGTTTCCATTTATACGATTCCCTTGCGGTAGTGGGTCAATTTTGCCCTTAAGCGGAGGATGGCTTTGGTATGCAACTGGCTGATCCTTGACTCGGTTACCTCGAGTACCTTGCCAATTTCCTTGAGCGTCAATTCCTCATAATAGTAGAGGACCAATACCTTTTTTTCCTTGTCCGGCAGATCCTGTATGGCTTGCACTACTACCCTGCGTATCTCATCCCGCTCAATGATCGAGTCAGGGTTGAGACTGGTCGGGCTTTCTATGCTGTCGCCAATGGTCATGTGCTCGGATTCATCGGCGGCATACCAGATATCGTTGAGGGACAGGACAGAAGTGCTTGAAATCTTGAGCATCGTCTTGGCAAACTCATCCTCGGAAAGCCCCAGCGTTTCGGCTATTTCCTGGTCTGTAGCCGGGCGGCCAAGTTTGGCTTCCGTTTCAATTATTGCCTCTTCTATCTCTTTGGTTTTTTGGCGCACAGAGCGCGGCACCCAGTCGATGCTCCGCAATTCATCAAAAATGGCACCCCTTATTCGGGTTACCGCATAGGTCTTGAATTTAACATTTTTGTCTGGGTCAAACTTGTCGATCGCATCGATGAGGCCAAAAACACCAAAGCCCACAAGATCGTCAAATTCAACGGAAGCCGGCATATTAGCCGCAACCTTACCGGCGACGTACTTTACCAAAGGTGCATATTGCTTGATAAAAGATTCGCGGATGAGGGGATCTTTGTGCTTTTTGTAAGCAGCCCATAATTCTTCTTCGCTGTGATGTTCCAGCAGGGAATTATTCATCTATTATTGCCCTTTCTGGTCTCTGCGCAGTAAGGTCTGAACGGCTTTGGCAAGTACGACTGGATCTGTACCGGCATTCGGGTTACCCGCGGTCGGCATCGAACTCGATGGCCCCATCCTGGAAGACGAATCCCGGTCGGAACCTGTTTCCCCACCACCTCCGGAACCTGCATTACCCGGTACCGTCTCTGTAAAAGAATCACTCAGCCCGTCAAGATCGGGCAAAGAATCCAGTTCGTCCAAAGTCACGGATGGCCGTGGCGCTACCCCAACCGCCGAATCAGCGTGCGAGCTGCCGGGGTCGGAAGAAACAAAAGCATCCACTTTCAAAGCCGCCACTTCCTGCGCAAGTTCACCCGAATCAACAGAAACAGGATTACCGGAAACCACGGAGGCAGCAAGATCAAGACTCGCACCATCTGCCATGGCAAGTCCGGGTGCTGCCAAAGCCGCTGGCTCTACAACGGGTCCCGCGTCCAGAACAGCTGAGGGTTGATCGTCTTCTCCCCCCGGCAACACAATATCTACCAAAGAGCCTACCCCTGCCCTGGCTTCAACAGAACCAGCGGGAGCGGGCATGCTTTCATCGAACAAGTCCGGGACAAAGCGTTTTAAAACCCATTGGGCACCGTATATCAAACCGGCAAACCCGACACCGGACAGCAAAGCACGGAGCAATAAAATCCCGAAGGGAACGCGTGAGAAGATGGCTACAATTGTTGACAGGGCAAACGCGCCGAGCCCAGCAAAGGCAGACGCGCGCAAACTCGAGTCCAAGCCTTCAACCCCCTCCCACAGCATGCAAGATTAAGGCATAAGCCCTTGTCTCGTCAAGCTTTGGCACGGTGTTGAAGCTGAAACGTCATTCCTTGGAGAAGAGCTTCTTGATGAGTCGACCTATACCGCGATCGTCCACAAATTCGGTCTTTTCTATACGGCTGACAAGGTGTTGCACCGAGATGGACGCTTTGGATTTGGGATCCTGGACTATGAACGGGCGTTGCTTGAGTACGGACGCCTGCACGATGGGATCTTCGTAGATGCAACCAAGATACTCAACCTTGAGATTGAGGAACTGACCGGATATATTTATGATCCGCTCGGCTACCTTCCGTCCTTCTGTAACGTTCTTGACACGGTTTACAACCAGTTTCAGGCCAATATTAAGGTTTTCAACTTCTGTGGCTATTATCTTGATGATACCATAGGCATCGGTTATGGCAGTCGGCTCGGGTGTGGTTATGATGATTGCATCGTCAGCAGCGGCTACAAATGACAGTACATTGCTGGAAACACCAGCGCTTGTATCAATGATGATTATGTCGACATTGGTGAGCGAATAGAGTTCGGTAATAAAATTCTGGCGCTCTTCTTCGCTCAGGTTGGCAATTTTCGAGAAACCTGAAGCGCCGGCAAGAATCTGTATGCCATATTCCGTATCAAGGATTATGTCCTTCATCGTCTTCTGCTTGCGTATCACGTGGTACAGATTGTATTTGGGTATCATATTGAGCATGATGTTGACGTTGGCCAATCCAAGGTCGGCATCCATTACCATAACGCGTTTACCGATGCGCGCGTATGCAATAGCCAGGTTTACCGACAAATTTGTCTTGCCGACTCCGCCTTTTCCACTGGCAACCGTAATTACCCGGGTTTTCTTGGCTGACTGCTGCCCCTGAGACTTGTTGCTCATCAGTTCGCGTAGTTTCTGTGCCTGGTCTTCCATACTGCTCGCTCCATCGGAGGTTTGCCATAAACCTCCCTGCCGTTTTGATTCAGTGGTGCGGGGTTCTCACGAATTCCGTACGAAACTCCCATACCTCTCTTCTAGTTTCGGTCGATTTGGACTAAAACCTTCGAGATTCATAAGAAATCGCAGGGGATGGGCTGGCGCGATATCCTGCGGGACCTTCTGTCCATCGGTAACCCAGGCAACAGCCTTGTCGGTTTCAGCAAGCGCTGAAAGAACATTGCCGACCCGGCCGGTCTCATCCATTTTTGTGACAACTATTCCGCGATACCTGAAAGGTTCAAACTGCCTGAAGATATCGAGCATATCCTGGGTTTTAGTCGTAGCCGCAACTGCCAGATACACTTCAGCCGAGGGTCCGCACGCATCAAGAATCTGCTGCATTTCAGCCAGCCTGACGGCGTCGCGCGGACTTTTACCTATGGTATCTACGAGTATCAGATCAATGTCACGATACATCGCGATGGTCTGCCTCAAGTCGCCCGCAGTTTCCACGCTTGAAACGGGAACCCGCATGATTGACCCGTAGGTTTCAATCTGCTGCCTTGCCCCGATACGATAGCTGTCTATCGTTATCATCCTGACATCCTGCGCTGGAATTCCACCAATTCCAAGATTATGCAGTGCGGCAAGTTTTGCTATGGTTGTTGTCTTGCCCACACCAGTCGGGCCGACGAGTACGATTACCCTTGGTTTGACCGGCCGCGCGGCTCCGGGTATCCGGATGGCATCGCCAATCCATTCCATGATGGCAGACTCGACGATATCGTAATCATCCAGGGTATCGAGGCTGAATTGCGATCTGGCACGCGCCAATAATTCATCGCGGTACCACTTTGAAAAATCATTGTCAGCAAGCTTTTCATCCAGGGCGGAAAGCACGGGATGCTCGGGGTCTGTGTGTGCCGGCCGCTGGGCCGATTCCACGATGGTCTCCTTGATCGACCTGACCTCGGTAAGTACTTCCTGCCACGCTCGTTCCTGGTTGACACGCTCCAGGAGCTTGCGCTTTTCTTCTTCCATCTCTGATTTTTTTTTCTCGCCCGCGCGTACGGCATCGTCCTTGAGATAAAAAGTAATTTCAACGCCTTCACGCGCAAACAGACCCATGAAGCCGCCTGAACGAACCGTTCGATGGCTCAGCACCTGGGCTGAGTCACCATAACGCGCACGTACTTTTTCCAGCACCTCCCTGTGGCTGGATCCTTGCTCTACCAGGTACTGCATCTATTCATCCTTCCAACCGGATCTCGCCAATGGCTTCTACCTGGACATCCGCCACAATTTCCGGCACGGAAAGTACGACCAGATCGGGAATCTCACGCTCGGTACTTGACTTGACCAGGGAGCGGGCGGCTTCGGAACAGAGGATTACGGGGAAGTGCCCCTGTTTCTGCACCGCTGAAACTGCAAGGGTAAGCGCCTTGATCCATTGTCTTTGTACCGCCGGTTCCAGTGCGGACAGGGCACCTGCCGGGGTGTCGACACGGGCGTCTATGATCTTCTGTTCAAGGGCTGGTTCTATGGTCAGCACCCGGATAGTCTTGTCCTGGTCTGAATACTGCAGGCAAATCTGTCGTCCGAGTGACTGCCTTGCTTTTTCCACGAGGAAGCCGGGATCCTTGGTGACACCCGAATAATCAGCAAGCGTTTCAAGGATGGCCACCAGATTGCGGATTGATACCTGCTCGCGCAAGAGTCCCTGCAGCACCTTCTGGATCTCACCGAGTGAAAGATGCTTTTGCGCGTCTTCGACGACGGCAGGATAGTCCTTCTTGAGTACGTCGAGCATACCCTGAATTTCCTGGCGGCCCAGTATATCGGCAGCATAACGCTTCAGGATTTCAGTCAAATGCGTGGCTATGATGCTGGGGGCATCGACAACCGTATAACCAGCGCGTTCTGCCTTGTCACGAATATCTTCAGAAATCCAGACGGCAGGCAGACCAAAAGCCGGATCCTTGGCGCGTTCGCCTTGAATTTCTTCAGAGACACCTCCGGGATTGATGGCCATATAGTATCCCAGGCGTATGATTCCCCGGCCTATCTCCACACCGCGTATCTTGAAGCAGTACTCCGAAGGCTCAAGCCGCATGTTGTCTATTATCCTGATACGGGGTACGACAAGCCCCATATCGATGGCGCTTTCCTTGCGTATCCTGGTTACCCTCTCCAGCAATTCAGCGCCCTTGTCCTTGTCGACAAGTGGTATGAGGCCATAGCCCAGTTCAAGGCTGATGGGATCAAGGGGCACTACGGGCGAAAGCTCCTGGGGCGAATCGGCTTTCCGTGCCGAACCTTCCGCCGCGCGTATCTTTGCTTTATCTGAATCCAATACCGCTTTCTTTGACAGGTTCCACGCCAGGTAACCGAGCAGAAAAGCCAGCGGCAGGAGTACGTACCATGGAAAGCCGGGCAGGATGGCCATGACCGTGAGAACAACCGCAGCAATCCAGTAAATACGGGCGTTCTGGGTAAACTGGGCCGTAACCTCGGAACCAAAGGTCCCCTGGCTGTTTGCCCTGGTTACGATAATGCCGGTAGCTACCGAAATGAGCAGGGACGGCAGCTGCGATACGAGACCATCCCCGATGGTCAGGGATGTATACGTCGTCAGGGCAACATCGAATGGTTCGGCATGCAGGACCATGCCTACAATGAATCCACCTATCAGGTTGATGACGCTTATGAATATTCCTACCGTCACGTTTCCGGATACGAATTTGCTGGCACCGTCCATCTGCCCGTAGAAATCCACCTCGCGCTGTACGTCTTCCTTGCGGCGCTTGGCTTCTTCCTCTCCGATTGCGCCGGAATTGTATTCCGACTCTATTGCCATCTGCTTTACCGGCATGCCGTCCAGGGTAAAACGCGCTGCCACCTCGGCTATCCTGGTTGCACCCTTTGTAATGACGATGGCCTGTACGGCGATGATTACAATAAAAATGATGAAGCCGACTACCAGACCATCGGTTCCTCCAGCGCCAACCACGAAGGTGCTGAAAGCACGGATGATGCGGCCGTCGAATTCCGCTCCCTTGGTCAATATGAGGCGGGTCGATGAAATATTGAGCGCAAGACCGAAGATGGTGGTGACAAGCAGCATGGTCGGAAATATGGAGAAATCTACCGCCCTCCTCGTCGAGAGCACCAAAAGCAGAATCAGTAGACCCAGAGCAAGGTTGAGTGACATGAGCACGTCGAGGAGTACCGTCGGCACCGGGATGATGATCATCATCACCACGGCTACCGCGGCAATCGCTACGGTATAATCGGAGAGGTTGGTGGTAAAAGTCTCTTTGAGCACTCGCCTTGTATCAGACATGGTACTCCCCGATGCTACCCTAAAAACGACACTTCAACAATGTGGCCGGACCACAATAATGTCATCAGGTGCCCATCGATGCATATTTGGCCGCGACCCGTTTGTCGATTCTGGCAACGTGGGCGAGAATCTTTGATATTGCTTCGTAGTAGGCTTCCGGCACCGAGTCTCCCACATCGGTATCCTTGTAGAGGGCTCGCGCCAAAGGCCGGTTTTCAATGATCGGTACGCCATTCTCCCTGGCTATCGTCCGGATTCTGAAAGCCATCTCATCGGCACCTTTGGCAGTGACCGTAGGAACGGCCATGGTAAAGGGGTCAAACTCGACCGCTATCGAGAAAT
>JFJP01039613.1_pt1 | contig 13075 bp, 15 predicted proteins | sample 431651 | NCBI WGS metagenome assembly JFJP01 (sample SAMN02602958, study PRJNA72255) | Microbial mat metagenome, whole genome shotgun sequencing project. | biome: fresh water; feature: sink hole; material: water; isolation source: purple microbial (photo- and chemosynthetic) mats found in...
CACAAGCTACAAACGATAATAATAAAGTAATTTTCCTCATTTTCTAATAATTTTTTAAATGAATAATTTATAAATTTGTTTTCCGCAAAGATACTGTATATTTATAGAAAAACAAATGAATAAACTCTTTTTTTGAATTAATTATTACAAAATTATTTTTTTATAAAAAAGCAATTCATTCAATATCAGTTTGTAAGATAAAAATTGTAACTTTGCAGGCAAATTAAAAAACTGTTACAAATGAGCAAACAACTGACTATAGCCCTTGTGGCACACGATAATCGTAAAGCCGATATGGTGGAATGGGCAATGCATAATGCCGAATTATTGGCAAAACACAAATTGGTTTGTACGGGTACTACCGGTGGACTAATTTTAAATGCTTTGAAGGAAAAGGGAATTTATGCCGATATTAGCTGCATGAACTCGGGGCCTATGGGTGGCGATGCCGAAATTGCGGCTTTGGTGGTGCGTAAACAAATTAATTTGGCTATTTTCCTTATCGACGACCTCAATGCGCAACCCCACGAAGCAGATATTCAAATGTTGCTTCGCCAGTGCCGTGTACACAATGTGCCTATTGCTTGCAACCGATATAGTGCCGACCTTATGATTACCAGCACGCTTTGGGATAACGACGATTATGTGCCTGCTGTGCCACGCTATATTAAATTTCAGCGGTAGTTAATTTATATTACCCTGATATAAATTCCAAATTGGGAAGCACAATTCATAATCATTCCAAATTATATCACCATATTCAATTTCGTACTTTTTAAATAACTGTTTATCAAGATACTTTTTGGTCATTGGGTTTTTGGCATTCATTAAGAATGATGAAAAATCAATCAGTTTTTGAGTGCCGTCATTAAATATAAAATTAATTTTATATTCATCGATGTATTCAGCTTTTTGAATCGAAATTACCATATTCTTATAATTTTTGTGAAATTTTTTCAGGAGAAAAATCAATATTATATACAAAGAAATCTATCCATTTTCTAATTATATCATCTCTGTACAATTCAACTACCTTCTTGAATTTTTTGATATTTTGAGTATTCAATGGTTTTTTGCCTTGAACATCTTTAATTACAACCTCTTTGAACTTTCCATTTTCAAAAATTATTTCGGCTTTGCTCTCAGTATCTTGAAATTTAGCATGCACATGAATTGGTTCATGTTCTTGAGAATAAAATAGAAATATTAATCCGAAATATTCGTATAATTTTGGCATAAATGTATTTTATTTAAAACGTAAATATAACTCATTAATTTTCGAAAAACAAAATCTTTTATTTACAATTCGCACAAAGTTTTTTTAAAGTGCCTGCAAAATCCAGTACTTCCTTTTTGGTAGTATCGAATGAACACATCCAGCGCAATTCGCCAGTGGTTTCGTCCCAAACATAAAAGCGATATTTCTCTTGTAAGGGCTTTACAGCTTGTGGTGGTATAATGGCAAACACAGCATTGGCATCTGTTTTTCGGGTAATTGTAACTCCTTGAATTTTTGATACTTCCGATGCTAAGAGTGTCGCCTTATGGTTAGCGTGATTCGCCATTTCGAGCCATAAATTATCGGTAAGCAAAGCTATAAATTGTACAGCAATAAACCGATTTTTTGAGAATAGCTGCGCACTTTGTTTTTGATAAAACGCAGCATGTTTTTTCAATTCTTCGTTAAAAATAAGCACTGCTTCGCCTATCATTAACCCGTTTTTGGTTCCTCCAAAACTCATTATATCCACTCCACAATCTACAGTGGCAGCTTTTGCACTTATTCCCAATGCTGCAATGGCATTCGAAATGCGTGCACCATCCAAGTGAACATACATGTCGTTTTGGTGAGCAAATGTGCAGAGTGCCGTTAACTCATCAACCGAATAAACCGTTCCCAGCTCGGTACTCTGACTTATCGAAATTACTTTGGGTTGCGTATTATGCACATTACCAATGCGGCTCAAAAAAGGTTTTACCAAATCAGGTGTGAGTTTACCATCGGTGGTTGGAATGGTTATGAGCGATGCGCCAATGCTTTGGGTAGGCGCTCCACATTCGTCGGCATTGATGTGTGCTGTTTCGGCACATACCACAGCCTGAAAAGGCAATGTACAGCATTTCAGACTGATAACATTGGCACCGGTGCCGTTGAACACAAAAAGCACCTGAACTTTTCCGAAAAGCGATTCGAAAACTTCGTGTGCTTTAGCTGTATAAAAATCGTCGCCATAAGCTATTTGGTGTGCCTCATTGGCGTCTTGTATGGCGCTGAGAACAGCAGGGTGAATACCCGAATAATTGTCGCTTGCGAATGATTTCATTACAATTTAAAACGGTCGAAAAAACTCTTTGGTTTTGCCTCTTCAATGGCTTCATCGGGAGCAGCAGGAGATGTTGAGTTTTCGTAAATGCGCTCCTGACGTTGTGGTGCTTCGCCTTGTTGTTGTTTTATAAATTTTATCACCTCGTCCAAACCTTCGGCAAAACGATCGAAATCTTCTTTGTAAAGGAATATTTTATGCTTTTCGTAAGACACCTGTATGTCATCATCTTGTCCGGTAACTTTCTTTTTACTTTCGGTAATAGCCAAAAATAAATCTTCGTTTCTACTTTTTTTTACATCTAAATAATAGATGCGTTTTCCGGCTTTTACCGATTTTGAAAAAATAATTTCATTGTCTTTCTTCTCGAGTTCGATTTTTCTTTTTTCTGCTTCCATAATTTTTCAATCTTGTTTTTATGTTGTATTCGAACAGTATTCATCTGTGTTTTGCAACTATTTTTTGTTGAGAGCCCAAATTTCCGTATTTTTTTTCATTCTATCAAATGTTTTATGCAAAAAGTAGGAATTTTTTTGAAACATTTCACAAAAAAGAAAATTTTGCTATCAAACAGATATAATTTATTTACCACAACAGTGCACAACAGAACACAAAAGTAATCATTATCTATATTGAAAATTCCTTATGTTGTTTTCGAAGAAGGCATTTTTATCCTTTTGTGATGCTTTTGTGGTCTTTTATGGTTTAAAATCTTATTCTGTTTATTTACCACACCGATAGCTATCGGTGAACATAACAGGCCGTAAAAGATAAATTTTTGAAGATTGATTTTACATTTTTTGATTTGTAATAAGCAAAAAAATTGTACCTTTGCGGCTCAATTTTGAAAAGCGTTCAAATAGAATTATGATTAATAGAGAATTACTACGTACAAAAGTTGTTCAGACTTTGTATTCGTTCCACAAGGGCAATGCTGTAACGCATATAATGGCCGAAAAGGAATTGTTTCACAACATCGAAAGAACTTATGATTTGTATTTTCAGCTGTTGCAATTGTCCATCGAAGTTACTAACTATGCAGCAGCACGCATCGAAAATAAGCGCAATAAACTGCGTCCTACGGCCGAAGATTTGAATCCCAATCCCCGTTTTGTTAATAACCGTTTTGTGAAGCAATTGGCTGAAAATATTCAGTTTAATGCTTATTTATCAAATCAAAAACTATCGTGGGTTAATTATCCCGAAATTATTAAAGGACTCTTTGAGGATATTTCGGAAAGTGATTTTTACATCAATTATATGTCGGATTCGGTTTCGAATTACACCGCTGATAAAGATATTTGGCGTAAAATTTACAAAAAATTAGTACTCGAAAGCGAAGAAATCGACAATGCTATTGAGGAGCAAAGTATTTATTGGGTGGATGATGTGGAAGTAATTTTAAGTTTTGTGATAAAAACTATCAAACGCTTTGAAGACGAAAATGGTCCACGTCAGCCTTTGATGCCTATGTTTAAAGATGACGAAGATGAGGAATTTGCACGCAAGTTGCTTATTGGCACATTAAAAAACGGTCAAGCTTACCGCGACATGATTGATAAAAATACGCGAAATTGGGATTTGGATCGTATCGCTTTTATGGATATTTTGATTATGCAGGTGGCATTGTCCGAAATTATTGATTTTCCAACTATTCCTGTTAACGTATCGCTTAACGAATATATCGAAATAGCCAAAAAATACAGTACCGACAAAAGTGGAACTTTTATAAATGGCGTGTTGGATAAAATTGTAAGCGAGCTAAAATCGGAAAATAAACTGATTAAAGTGAAACGTTTCGACGATAAATAATAAAATAATACCCACTCTACCCACCATGAGGAAGTTGAAGGTGTTGATTAATTACAAAAATTGACTATATTTGCAATCGTAAACAAATAACAAACAAATATGAATTTACTTAGTATTTTATTACAAGCAGCAGCTCCGGCAGGTGGAGCAAGTAGCTACTCGGGCATTTTGATGATGGTGCTTATTTTTGTGGTGTTTTATTTTTTCATGATTCGTCCACAACAAAAACGTCAGAAAGAAATTAAAAAACAACGCGAAGCCATGAAGGCTGGCGATACTGTTGTTACCACAGGTGGAATTTATGGTAAAGTAAAAGACATAAAAGAAACCACTGTAACAATCGAAATTGCTGATAACGTGCGTATTAAAGTTGACAAAAACTCTGTTTTTGCTTCACCAGAACAAATTCAGGAAGTAGCTAAATAAGTGCTTCCATAAGTCGGAAAAATTGCATTATGCACTTTACCAAATTCTATTTTACGAAGCTTAAAACATTCTTGTTCTCAAAGGATGTTTTAAGCTTTTTGTTGTTTTTACTGCTTGCTTTTGTATTTTGGTTTATCAATATATTGGACAAAGAACGTACAACAAAACTCACCATCCCGTTGCGTTATAGTGGTATGCCACAGCAGTTTGATATCACAGAATCGAATGTAGAAGTAATTAATATTGAAGTAAAAGACAAAGGAATTAACCTTTTTGCTTATTCCGACGATAAGCTGAAATCGCTCAGTATCGATTTGACTCGAAAGTTTTACGAACGTGGTAAAATTGTGCTTAGCAACGACGAAATTCGAACCCGCTTGTTGAAGTATTTGCTGCCAACCACTTCGGTGTTAGAAATAAAACCCGATTCGTTGGTGTTAATTTACGAACGTTTGGCTTCTAAAGAATTGCCTGTGATACTTAATGCAAAAATAGAAACAGCCCAACAGTATATTTTAAGCGACGATATAACGATAAAACCTTCTAAAATTACTGCTTATGGCCCTCAACGAATTTTGAATAAATTGGAAGGAATTAAAACGGAATACATTGAAATTTTAGATTTGAACAAAGATAGACAATTAGTGGCTAAATTGATAAAAATCAAAGGTGTACGTTTGTCAGATGATGATGTTAATTTGAATATATTTGCTGAAATGTTTACCGAAAAAGAAATGCTTTTTCCTGTAAAAGTAATCAATTGTCCACCTGAATTATATGTTCGTACTTTTCCGGCACAAGTTAAGGTTAAATTCAATATAGGACTTACGCATTACAAATTGGTAAAACTAAGTGATGTAAAACTGATAATTAATTACAACGATATTATAAAAAGCAACGCGGGTAAGCAAAAAATTCAGTTAGAAAGTAAAGCTGGATATTTGTCGAATGTACGCATCGAAAACGACGAAATAGAATATATTATTGAACGTAAATAATAGATTATGAAAAAAATTCAGATGGTTGACTTAACAAGTCAATACGAAAAAATACGAGAAGAGGTGAATGCTGGTATTCAGCAAGTTATTGATACAACCACGTTTATAAAAGGAGGCAAAGTCAATGAATTTCAGGCCGAACTCGAAGCGTATTTGGGTGTAAAACATGTTATACCCGTTGGAAACGGAACCGATGCGCTGCAAATTGCATTGATGGCGCTTGGGTTAAAGCCTGGCGATGAAGTTATTACACCGACTTTCACCTTTATTGCCACTGCCGAAGTGGTGGCACTGCTCGGATTAACGCCAGTGGTGGTGGATGTGGATTTCGATACTTTTAATATTAATATTGATTCGCTTCGCAAAGCCATTACCCCCAAAACAAAAGCGATTGTTCCTGTTCATTTATTCGGTCAAAATGCCGATATGGAAGAAATTCTGAAAATTGCTGCCGAAAATAATCTTTTTGTGGTGGAAGATGCCTGTCAGTCGATAGGTTCGGTTTATACTTTCGCCGATGGTCGTAAGGTGCATTCGGGCTGTATGGGCGATATTGGTTGTACATCGTTTTTTCCATCTAAAAATCTCGGTTGTTTTGGCGATGGAGGAGCTATTTTTACGAACAACGACGAGTTAGCAGCTCGCATGCGCGCTATTTGTAACCATGGTATGGTGGTGCGTTATTACCACGATGTGGTGGGTGTAAATTCACGTTTAGATAGCATTCAAGCAGCAGTTTTACAGGTTAAATTACGTTTTATCGACGAATATATTACTGCTCGTCAGGCAGCTGGAGCATTTTATAATGCTGTTTTTTCGAAATCGGATAAATTGATTATTCCGGCTCAAAACGAAAAATCGACGCATGTTTTTCATCAATATACGCTTAAATTAGTGGGAGTAGATAGGGCGGCATTAATCAAATACTTAAACGAAAAAGGTATTCCGGCAATGATTTATTATCCGGTGCCATTACATTTGCAAAAAGCATATCAGGATGCTCGCTACAAAGTAGGTGATTTCCCGGTTGCCGAACAACTCAGCGATTGTGTTATGTCGTTGCCAATGCATACCGAATTGAGTGAGGAGCAGTTGAACTATATTACGGAGGCAATAATGTCTTTTCTGTGTTGAACTAATTAACAGATTAACTAATTAACAAGTTAACTAAATATGAAAGAATACTTTGCACACGAAACAGCAGTAATCGACGAGGGCTGCGAAATAGGAAAGGGCACAAAAATATGGCATTTTTCACATGTTATGACAGGATGTGTGATTGGTGAAAGTTGCAATATTGGACAAAATGTTGTAATTTCGCCCGCCGTACGTTTGGGACGAAATGTGAAGATACAGAATAATGTTTCGGTTTATACGGGTGTTGTTTGCGAAGATGATGTTTTTCTGGGTCCTTCGATGGTATTTACCAACGTGATAAACCCACGTAGCCATGTAAATCGACGAAACGAATATGCCGAAACATTGGTACGAAAAGGTGCTAGTATTGGAGCGAATGCTACTGTAATTTGTGGCAACGAAATTGGCGAATATGCGTTGATAGGAGCGGGGGCTGTTATTACAAAGCCTGTTAAAGCTTTTGCATTGGTTGTGGGAAATCCAGCTAAACAAATTGGCTGGGTAAGCGAATACGGTCATCGCCTGCATTTCGACGAAAATGGCATAGCTTTTTGTCCTGAAACAAATCAGGAATATAAGCTTACTGATAATAATGTTATTAGAACAAAATAATTTGAAAAATTAAAATATTATGATAAAATTTGCTGTAATAGGGCAGGGGCACATTGGAAAGCGTCATGCTGAAATGATTCGCCGCAATCCAGATTCAAAATTGGTTGCTGTGTGCGATGTGTTATCAAAAGAGGATGTAAAACATGATGTATCCGAGGAGTCGTATTTTACTTCGTACGAAGAATTATTGGCTGCTAATATGGATATTGATGTTATTAATATTTGTACGCCTAATGGTTTTCATGCTGAATATGCCTTGAAAGCGTTGGATGCCAAAAAACATGTGGTTATCGAAAAACCCATTGCATTAACTAAAATTGATGCTGAAAAAATACTTTTTAAATCGTTAGAAGTGTCGCATCATGTGTTTTGTGTGATGCAAAATCGTTACTCACCACCTTCAGTTTGGCTCAAGGAATTGGTTGATAATAATACTTTGGGCGATATCTTTATGGTGAAATTGGATTGCTATTGGAACCGCGATAGCCGATACTACAAAAAAGGCAACTGGCACGGCGATGCTACACTTGATGGAGGAACACTTTTCACACAGTTTTCGCATTTTATCGATATTATGTATTGGCTTTTTGGCGATATTCAAAATATTCGAGGCAATTTTGCAGACTTTAATCACAAGGACTTAACCGATTTTGAAGATAGTGGCGTGGTTGCTTTCGATTTTATTAATGGTGGTATGGGTAGTTTAAATTATTCAACTTCGATATGGGATACCAACCTCGAAAGCAGTATTACCATTATTGGTTCGAAAGGAACTGTTAAAGTGGCTGGACAATATATGAATGAGGTAACATACTGCCATGTAAAGGATTATGTTATGCCCGAATTAGCACCTTCCAATCCGCCAAACGATTATGGATTGTACAAAGGTTCGGCTCAAAATCATCATTATGTGATTGAAAACGTGATTGAAAAATTGAAGTACAAAGGCACCATTACTACTAACGTGCTCGAAGGTTTAAAAGTGGTTGATATTATCGAACGCATTTATGCAGTACGCGATGCGCAGTGGAAGAAATAATGAACCCCTAACTCCTGAAGGGGAATGTAAATTAGTATTAACTTAACAAACTCTTATTCCCCTTTAGGGGTTAGGGGTAAATAACTCAATGATTCAACGTATTCAAACCCTTTATTTATTTACAGTAGTAATTCTTTCGGTAATTACACTGTTTTCGGTACAGGCAGGTTTTGTAGGAAATACTGATGCTGCGCACTATATTTTAAACTACAAAGGCATTTTTCAGGTACAAACTGCTGGAATAGATTTCGTTAAAAATGTATGGTCGCTAACTGCTTTGTGCGTACTGATTCCTATTATTGCTATTGCTACAATTTTTGTATTCAAAAAAAGATTGCTACAAATTCGTTTATCCATAATAAATACTGTACTTTTGGCAGGTTATTATGTTTTGCTGTTTATTTATTTGTGGCAAACAGGAACAGCTTTAAATGCCGAGTGGTATCTCGAAATGGTTACAGCTTTTCCGTTAATAAATATCATTTTTACTTTTTTGGCTATTCGTGCAATTGGTAAAGATGAGGCTTTAATAAAGTCGCTAAATAGGCTGAGGTAATATTTTATAAAATACTTTACACTGACGCCCGAACTATCGGGCGTTTTTTTTCTAACTCATAACTCATAACTCATATTTATGAAACATTTTCCACCTTCCGAACTTATTGTAAACTCCGATGGGAGTATTTTTCATTTGCATCTGAAACCCGAACAATTAGCCGATAATGTAATTTTGGTCGGCGATCCTGGACGTGTAGCACTGGTTGCTGCGTATTTCGATTCTCAGGAATGTTCTGTTTCGAGTAGGGAGTTCAATACCATTACCGGCAGCTACAAAGGGAAACGCATTTCGGTTATTTCGACTGGTATAGGTACCGACAATATTGATATTGTAATGAACGAACTCGATGCATTATCTAATATCGATTTGGTAAATCGGGTTGAGAAATCGGAGTTTCGACAGTTGAATATTGTACGCATTGGCACTTCAGGAGGCATGCAGCCTGATATTCCGTTGGGAAGCTTTCTGATTTCCGAAAAATCCATTGGTTTCGATGGTATGCTAAATTTTTATGCTGGACGCGATTCGGTAAGTGATTTGGAATTTGAAGAAGCAATGAAAAAGCATCTCGATTGGAACAAACAATTAGCGGCTCCTTATGTGGTAGATGCCGATGTTGAGTTAGTAAATAAAATTGGCAAAGACGATATGTTGCGAGGTGTAACTATTTCTGCTAATGGATTTTATGGTCCGCAAGGTCGTGTATTGCGTTTGGATTTGGCCGATATGCAATTGAATGACAAAATTGAAAGTTTCCGATTTGGTAATTACAAAATCACCAATTACGAAATGGAAGGTTCGGCCATTGCCGGTTTATCTAAGCTCATGGGGCACAAAGCCATGACAGTTTGCTGTATAATTGCAAACCGTAGGGTAGAAGCTGCTAACACCGATTACAAACCCTATATCGAAAAGTTGGTAACAACAGTGTTGGATAGGATATAGATATCTACCCCTACTGCCCCTAAAGGGGAATGAGAAAACCCCTAACCCCTAAAGGGGAATAAGAAAAAGAGCCCCTAATCCCTCCCGCTTAAATCGGGATAAATTGCGGGGAATGATATTAGTATTGATTATTTTAAAATATTGTTGCAATGATGAAAGAAAAGAACATAAAAGACGAAACTAACTTCAACTCCCCTTTAGGGGCTGGGGGTTTATCGATTGGGGGTTTTACCATTGCTGCTATATCAACTGCACCCGGAATAGGTGGAATTGCCGTAATCAGGGTTTCTGGTTTAGAAGCAATTTCTATTTCTGCGAAAATATTTAGGCCTAAGAAATCAACTACATCCCTTAAATTACAAAAAGCAAATACCATTAGTTTTGGAAATATAATTGATGGTAACAATGAATTGGTAGATGAAGTTTTGGTGGCAGTTTTTCGAGCACCGCACTCGTTTACGGGCGAAGATGTGGTTGAAATTTCTTGTCATGGTTCAGTTTTTATACAACAACACATTTTACAATTATTAATTGAAAATGGCTGTATGCTGGCTCGTGCGGGTGAATTTACACAACGCGCTTTTCTGAACGCTAAAATGGATTTGTCGCAAGCCGAAGCCGTCGCCGACCTTATTGCATCTACATCGGCAGCTTCGCATCGCATGGCTATGACGCAAATGCGGGGTGGCTTTTCGGATGAATTAGTAAAACTGCGAACGCAATTGCTAAATTTTGTGTCGCTTGTGGAGTTGGAACTCGATTTTTCGGAAGAAGATGTGGAATTTGCCAATCGCTCGCAACTCAAACAATTAGCAGCGGATGTGGAGCAATTAATTGTGCGCCTTTCCGATTCGTTTAGGGTGGGCAATGCGCTGAAGAACGGTATTCCTGTAGCTTTGGTAGGTGAAACAAATGTAGGTAAATCGACTTTGCTAAATGTATTGCTCAACGAAGAAAAAGCCATTGTTTCGGATATTCATGGCACTACGCGCGATGTAATTGAAGATTCGATTGTTTTACAGGGTGTTACGTTTCGTTTTATTGATACAGCTGGCATACGTGATACGCGAGATAAGATTGAAAGTCTGGGTATTGAGCGAACGTATCAAAAAATTGAACAAGCTGCCATAGTATTGTGGATTTTGGACTGTACGCAACTAAGCGAACATATCGAATGGCTTACCGAACGTATACAGAAACGTTCGGTAGGTAAAAAAGTGATTTTAGTTTTTAATAAAATTGATAAAATCGCCGAAGACGAAAAGGATGTGCTTAGTCACCTTTTTGACCAGATTGAAGGTGAACGGATTTATATATCGGCAAAAAACCGCCAAAATACAGACGCTTTAGAAGCTGCTCTTATCAGTGCAGCTCAATTGCCCAAAATTCAACCAGGCGATGTAATTGTGAATAACATTCGCCACTACGAAGCCCTGCAACAGGCACTTGTTGCTATTCGTCGCGTTTCCGAAGGGCTCGAAAGTGGTATTTCGGGCGATTTCCTTTCGCAGGATATACGTGAGTGCTTGCATTCAATAGGTGAGATAACAGGTCATATATCTAACAATGAGATACTTGGAAATATATTTGGGAAGTTTTGTATCGGAAAATAATTTCAAATATCTTTTACTAATAAGCCCGTATTTTTATTTTCCAAAATATTGTTGGTGAGGTTAATTCTATTCCATAGTTCATCTAATAATGGATTTTTATTTTCCAAAAATTTATTTGTTCCAAATGATTCTACTTTTTCAAATAAAACAGCAATAGTTAATTGTTGAATGTCGATAGCCGGTTGGTAGGATTTATTGCGGTCGGTTTCGTTAAAAACCTCAATAAGCACTCCTGCATCTGTCAGGTTGCCAAGGATTTGATTTACCAAGCGGATGGGAATGCGGTTATCTGCCGCAATCTGATTCGAGGAGAATGGTGGCTGTTGCTTTTCGTACTGCTTTACTACCAGCCACACAATAAAAAGTGTCAGGAAATTTTTGTAACGAATACTTATATTTTTTGAATCGGCTTCGTATTCAAAGTTTTGAATATTTTGTGAAGCATAAGATATTTCGGCTCCTAAGAGTACTATCAAACACGAAATCTGCAACCACAACAGCAAAAGCGGAATAGCGGCAAAACTACCATACACCACATCGTAGCGCGAAAGTAATACCTGACCGTTGATATACAAGACCTGAAATAACTGAAATGCCGAACCAGCCAACACACCGGCAATGGCAGCATCTTTCAGATTTACTTTGGTGTTGGGTATTACCAAATAGATAATTGTAAAAATAATCCAGTTGATAATATAAGGGCCAAATTTTACAATAAAAAGTAAAAACGGACTTAGAATATCGTAAAAAAGCGATTTTTCGACCATCGTATTGAAATAAATGGTGAATCCCGATGATAATACGATAAATATTGGTACAATAAAAAGAGCCGAAAAATACATGGTAAATTGATTGATAATGGAACGCGGCTTTTTAACTTGCCAAATACTATTAAAAGCCAATTCCACCTGAATAAAAAAATTCATGACCGAAACCAGTAACACAACCAGACCCACGCCGATAAATAGTCCACCCTGCGTGGTTTCGAGGTAGCGCTGCACAAATCCCATTACCGTAGGAATCATATTTGCCTGAGCAACAAACGATTCCTGTAGCGATTTTTCAATCATGCTTTCCACACCAAAGCCACGCCCGATAGCAACTATCAGTGCAAACATGGGTATAATAGCAAACAAAATTGAGTAGGTGAGCGCTGATGCTTTTACGCTAAGCCTTTCTTGAATAAAGGCACGTGTTGAAAGAACTACAATTTTTACAAAACGATACAAGAGCTTTCGTGTTTTCGAAAGTTCATGTTCGGTTATTCGCCAAATATCGTGCGTAATAAAATTGATTAGTTTCATAAATCCACCCCCATCCCCTCCCGATTGTATCGGGATAAATTGCGGGGAGTTGAAGTTAGTATTGTTATATTTATTTTTATCACATTACCTCATAATTCCCCTTTTAGGGGTTAGGGGTCAAAAAAAAAACAGCAAGCCTGTAAGCCGGGTTTTGTATTTCGGCTTGCGCCAAAATGTTTGTCATTTATCTTGGGTGCAAGTCGCCTTGCACCTCTAGCAATCTACCCCCCGGCATCGGACGAGCCATCCTACATGCGCCGGTATACATGATCTTGCAACCCATAAGGCGTACGGCTACTGCTGTTG
>JFJP01036276.1_pt1 | contig 13073 bp, 6 predicted proteins | sample 431651 | NCBI WGS metagenome assembly JFJP01 (sample SAMN02602958, study PRJNA72255) | Microbial mat metagenome, whole genome shotgun sequencing project. | biome: fresh water; feature: sink hole; material: water; isolation source: purple microbial (photo- and chemosynthetic) mats found in...
TGGTCTTGCCGGCGTCGATATGAGCCATGATTCCGATATTCCGCATCTTGTCCATGATAAAAACTCCTGAATTCGGTCAATCATACCGGTTCGGCCGGCTTTTCTCAAGGGGACGAAAAAGGGAAATCGGGCGGGACCCGGCCGGGCGCCCTGGTCCCGGTACTACCGGTGCGGCTATTCAGCGACCGTCCAGTCGATCTTTTCGTCTATGCGGGCCGCAATGGTTTCGAGATCCTGGTCCTTGTGACCCATGTCGAAATCGGCCGGAATGGGCCAAAGAACGGTGGATCCGGTAGGCCCCTGGTAAATCGTGTGATCGTGATGGGTTGCGGTTTTATCGACAGGCAGGGATCCGTCGCTTCCCTCCATGGAAAGCGTGCCGTTGCAGGTGCAAAAATACGTTTGCGTTTCGCCGGGCCGGTACCAGGCGCAGAGGCTGGTGCCCCGGACTCCCGCGACGGCATTCGGGGTGCGGACTTCGAGGGATCCTCCGGCCAGTTTGTCGAGCTTGCGCAGGACGGCCGTGATTTTTCCCGACTCGATGTGCACGACGCGCTGCAGGGTTTTCATCTCGAGGCGCAGCGCGGCGTTAGGCCCCATCCTGATGATGTTTTTATCGTTGAAAACGAGCTCGGCCGCTCCGGACGCGTCCGTTTGCAGGAGCGCGTTGTCGAGGACGACGGTTCCGGGCTCTATGGGTTTTCCGTCCATAGTGACGACTCCTTCGGAGTAGACCAGAGTGCACGGCCCCGCAGTCGGGGTATCTTTAGTATCCGCGGCCTTGGGTGTACAGGCGACCAGAAGGGCGGCGGCAACGACCGCAAACGGCAAAACCGGAAATCGTTTCATGGATTGCTCCTTTTTCGTTTTGAAAGGCATCTAAAACAGTATGAACGCATACAGGACGCGTGTCAATTTGATCGGAATGCATCATGGACGCGGGCGTACGCCCCGGCACCGGCTGCCGCTGTCGCCGCCGTGGAAAAACAGCCCTGCAGCAGAAAACCGCCCGTAGGCGCTTCCCAGTCGAGCATCTCTCCCGCGCAAAACCAGCCGGGAAGGAGGGCGAGCATCAAAGATCCGTCAAGTTCGTCGAATCTGACGCCGCCCGCGCTCGATATCGCCTCGGCGAGCGGACGGCTCCGCAGGAGCTTGACGGGCAGATGTTTAAGTAGTGACGCGACGAGGGCGGAATCCCGTAATTCCTCTGCCGAAGCACAGCCGCGGAGCAGGGCGGCGGCAGCCGTCCCGAGCCCCAGTTTCTTCCGCAGCCGGTTGACGAGGGAATCCGTGCCGCCGTCGGGCGACCAGCGGGTATGTACTTTTTCCGCCGTCCAGTCGGGAAGCAGGTCCAGGAAAACAGTGCACGAACCGTCGCGGTCGATACCGCTCCGGATCTGCGGGCCGAGTGCATAGACCGGGCCTCCTTCCATACCGTACGGGGTAAGCATGATTTCGCCCCGGACGGTTCCGTCAGCAACGGTGAGCGTGATGTTTTTGAGGGGGACATGCGTGAATTTCGCGGTCTGGTGCGGATCCCAGAACGCCTCGTACCCGCAGTTCGCGGACCGGAAGTCATCGATGCCTATTCCCCTGCCGCGCAGGATTTCGATCCATCCGCCGTCAGATCCGGTTCGGGGCCAGCTGGCTCCGCCGAGCGCGAGCACGACCGCGAAGGAACCGACCGTGACGGTCTCCCCGCCGGTTTCGAAAACGGGAGACAGGTCATCAGCAATACCGGCGAAACGGTATGAAGGATAAAACGTAAATCCCGGAAAACCCGAAAGCCGGGACATCCAGCGCCGGAGCAGTTCCGGGGTATCGGCCCCTTCGGGGAAGAGTTTGCCCCCCGATCCGGCGTCAGTCCCGATGCCGAGGCCTGCGAGCCAGTCATGCAAATCGGCGGGTGAAAATACTTCCAGAAATCCGGCAAACCGCTTTTCGTTTGATCCGTAACGCGCGGCAAAGTCGGCAAGAGAAGCGCTGTTGGTGATGTTGAGGCCGCCGCGGCTTCCGGCGGCGAGCAGCTTGCGACCCGGAGAGGGCATCCGGTCGTACAGCGAAACCCTGAAGCCTTTTTCGAGCAGCCGGTCGCAGGCGAACAGGCCCGCCGGACCCGCTCCTACGACGGTTATCGCCAGTTCCGTTTGTCCTTGCATGCCTGTACCTTCGCATTTCCGCCCGGTTTGGTCTATCCGGAAAACACGGAAGGCCGCCGGCAGGCCCGCAACCGCGTTTTTTCTTTTTTTTTACGCCGCGCGGGCCGGTTTTCACTTGCCTGACCTACATTACTCGACTACATTTAGTGTATGGCTCCTATTGAAGAATCATGTATTGAAAAAGAATCCGATCTCAGAAAAGCGATAGAAGATTTTTACCTTCCCCGTCATCTTGTCACGGCCATTTACGATATCGGCCATATCCCGCCCCATTCCCAGGAAGGCCAGGTCGGCGTCGGATTCATCGACATAGCCGACTATACCTATCTTTCCAAATTCCTCAGCCCGAAGGAAAACCAGATACTGCTCAACGGCCTTTATACCGCCTTCCAGATGGTGCTGGAACGCCACGGCGGCTATCTGAACAAGATCGAAGGCGATTCGATGATGTTCCATTTCGACGACATCATCGACCGGCGGCTCTGGGAAAAAAAGGCCGACGAGCGGCTCAGCTTCATCGCCGGGGAGCTGTTCTATACCTGCATAGAGATGCAGCGGGTCTGCGTCCTCTTCAACCAGGCGGACGACCACTTTCTCGATACCACCGCCTCGGACGAGGCGCGACACGCGCTGACCGCAGCCTTCGCGATCATCACCTCCCTCCGTAACAAGAACGACATATCCTCCACCCTCTTCGCCTTTTTCCAGATACGCATCCGGATAGGCGCGAACGTCGGCGAGGTTACCATAGGAAATTTCGGTCCCGGCGGCTCGAAGCACTGGGATGTCATCGGACTGCCGGTCATCAACGCCAAACGGATGGAATCTACGGCACCGGTCGGAGGATTGCGCATCTCGGCCGATTTCTTCGCGCTCCTGGAAAAGGCGGGCATTGCCGCCGAATACTACAAACAGTTCAAGGAAGAAGCCCAAAAGCTCGGCAGCGTATACAAGGACATCCAGTATGCGGAACTGTTCGAATACCGCGAAGTGGTGGTATACGAAAAAAAAGGCGCCATGTACAAAACCTACAGCGTCCAGGTATATCCGGCCCTCCCCGAATCGATCTGCATCCAGACCGAAGAACTCCTGCACCACGGACTGCAGGGCGCCCGCAGGATCATCGAATTCATCCGCTACTACCGGGGCAACCACTATGTCATCGGCCAGATGGAACAGATGCTCGCCGCGCGCGGGGTGGTATTCAGGAACGCCGAAATGCTTTCCTTCGTGGCTCCCAAGTATGCCGAAGCGATGTCGGCCAAAAAAAAGCCGAACCTCTTCATGATCCTCAAATACATGAACCGCTACCAGGATCTCGTACAAACCACCCCCGGAAGCGAGCGCGAGCAGGAATTCTTCGCCTACGACCAGTACATGACCAGGGTACGCGAACAAATCCTCGATCTCTACGAAAAGCGCAAGAAAACCATCATCCAGCGAACCTACTTCTTCGAGGTGGTATTTCCCCTCGTTTACAGCAGCCTGGAATCTTCGCTCCGCGAATACCAGTTGAGCCAGGAAACACCGGCCGATCAAGAGGAAACGCTCGAAACCCTCTCCGGCGAAGCGGAACTTCTGGCCGAAGCCGAATAAACCAACTCCCGGGAGACAAGCATGACTATCCCTCAAAAACCCTGGCTAAATGCCGCGCTGCCCACACCGGAACGGGTTCGCCTCTTGATGAACGCCATGACCACCGAAGAGAAGGTCGCCCAGATGGTCCAGATAAGCTACAGTATCGTCACGCCGGATGCGGCCGACGACTGGGCGCGCCGGGGGGCGGGCTCGTTCCTGCATGTCCTCGGCGACAATTCGCGCCGGCTGCAGCGGCTTGCGACCGGAAACAGGCTGGGCATTCCGGTCATTTTCGGCATCGACGCCATCCATGGACACGCCATCCATAACGGCGCGACCGTGTTCCCGACCCAACTCGCCCTCGCCTCGAGCTGGGACCCTTCCCTCGCCGAATCGATGGGCAGGGTTACGGCGCGCGAAGTGGCCGCCGAAGGCCTTCACTGGACCTTTTCGCCGGTATTTTGCCTCGGACGCGATCTCCGGTGGGGCCGCATCGACGAAACCTTCGGCGAGGACCCTTATTTGTCGGGGCAGATGGGAGCCGGCATGATCCGCGGTTATCAGGGCACCGATCTTGCGGCCGCGGACAGCATCATCGCCTGCGCGAAGCATTATATCGCCTATGGAGAAAGCACCGGCGGCCGGGACTCGTACGACGCACCCGTATCGATGCGCAGCCTCCGTTCCACCTTCCTGCCGCCCTTCGCAGAGGCGGTCAAGGCCGGATGCCTCACCTTCATGGCAGGCTACAATCCGGTGGACGGGGTTCCCTGTTCCGCGAGCAAAAAAATACTGCGTACCATCCTCAAGGACGAACTTGGTTTCAGCGGCTTCGTCGTCACCGACTGGTCGAATGTCGGCAACCTGCATGTCCGGCAAAAACTGGCCGGTAATCTCGACGAAGCCTCGCGGATCGCCCTCGAGGCCGGAAACGACATGATCATGACCACCCCCGAATTTTACGACGCGACCGTTTCCCTCCTCTCGGGCGGCAAAGTCGACCCTTCACTCGTCGACGAAGCGGTAACGCGCATCCTTTCGGCCAAGTTCAGGATAGGCCTCTTCGACACGCCCGAAAAAGTGAAAACCCTGACGCTCGCCGAAGATCCCTCCGCCCGCGCTTCGGATGCCGTATTCAACTGCCCGGACCATCAGGCGGCGAACCTCGAAGCGGCGCGGAAATCTGCCGTCCTCCTCAAGAATGAAAGCGTCAGGGGCATACCCGCCCTTCCGATCGATACGGCGGACAAACGGCGAAAAATCCGGACCATCGCGGTGATCGGCCCGAACGCGGACTCGGTACGCGCCCAGTTCGGCGACTGGACCTTCTTCACCCATCCCACGCCCCATCTCGATTCGGTTCCGGCGTTCCGCGTCACCACGATGCTCGACGGAATCCGCGCCGAAGCGGAAAAACGGGGAATGTCCGTCCTCTTCGACAAGGGCTGCGACATATTCGATCCCGAAAACCACTCCATACCGAAGGCCTGCCGTCTCGCCTCGAAGGCCGACATAGTAATCGTCGCGGTGGGAGACACCCTCATACAGACAGGTGAAGCGCATGACCGGGCGAACCTCGCGCTTTCGGGCGCCCAGGACCGCCTTGTTCTCGCCCTCGGGAAAATATGCGATAAAAAACGGATTCCGCTCGTCGCCATCCTCGTGAACGGCAAACCGCTCGAGTTCGCGACCGTCGCGGACGCCTCGGACGCCATCCTCGAGACCTTCAATTCGGGAACCCTCGGCGGACAGGCCGCGGCGGAAATACTGTTCGGAGCGGTCAACCCGCAGGGACGCCTCCCCATCTCCTTTCCCCGGACGACCGGCCAGTTGCCGGTCTACTACAACCAGATTCCCGGCTGGCACGAGGGCCGGTATTTCGACTGCGAGGGTACGCCGCTTTTCGCCTTCGGCGAGGGACTTTCCTACACTTCCTTCAGGTACGAAGCAGTAACCCTTTCCAGGGACACGGCCCGCGCGGGGGACACCATCACGGTAGACGTGACGATAACCAATACGGGAAGCCGCGAAGGCACCGAAACAGTCCAGGTATACGCAGCCGACCGCCTCGCGTCGGTGGTTACGCCGGTCCGCGAGCTCAGGGCTTTCCGGAAAGCGACGATCGCCGCCGGACAGACCGTGACCGTTTCGGTTCCGCTCGAGGTGGACAGCCTTTCTCTGGTCACGGCCGACGAAAAACGCGTGCTCGAAAGCGGTGAATTCGAAATCCAGGCAGGTCATGATTCGCGGCAGGCGAGCCTAATCACCCGGATCCTTACCGTACGGTGAACATCGAGGCCAAAACGGGATTATCGAAGGCTATCCTCTGCGAAGTCTTCCTTCCGTCGCTGTACCGGGCCACCGCACCCTTCAGGGGATGCGCGCACGGCTGCAGGTACTGTGACGGACGGGCCGAAAAATACTATGTCGAAGGCGATTTCGAACGGGACATAGCCGTCCGGGAAAACCTTCCCGCGATGGTCGCTTCGGACATCGCACGGGGGACGGCGTTTCGCGAATACGGTGCGGTGTGCATCGGTTCGGGCGTTACCGACGTCTACCAGCCGCTCGAACGGGAGCTCGTTCTCACCCGGAAAACGCTCGAAGCGCTGATTCCCGCGGCCCTTCCCCTCATCATACTGACGAAAAACAGCCTCATCCTCCGCGACTTCGACATTTTCGCCCGTTTTCCGCGCGTTCTCGTCATCGTGACGGTGACGACCGCGAACCGGGATGTTTCGGCAATCATCGAACCGGGAGCCTCGTCCCCGGCCGAACGGTTGGAAGTAGTGAAAAAAGCGAAGGAAGCGGGGTTTTTCTCGGGAGTAATGGCGATGCCCCTCTGTCCCGGCATCACCGATGTGCCTGAACGTACCGCTGCCCTCTTTGAAGCCGCCCGGGAAGCCGGTGCGGATTTCATCTATCCGGGGGGCCTGACCCTCAGGCCGGGCCGTCAAAAAGACCTGTTTCTTTCGATGGTAGGATCGCACTATCCCGACCTGCTTCCCCGTTACATGGACATATACCGGGAAAATCGCCAGTCGGGCATGCCGCTCGGGAACTATATTGCACCGCTGATGAAAACCTGGAACCGCTCGCTCGATGCAACGGGAATGCCCCAAATGGTTCCGCACCGGATATTCAGGGAGATGCTCAGCGCCTCCGATTCGCTTTTTGTGCTTTTTTGCCACATGCAAAGTCTCTACCGGGCAAGGGGCGTCGATACAAGGCCGCTTGCGGCGGCCACCGACCGGTATGCCAAATGGCTGTCGGAAAACCGTACCGCCCTGCGCAGAAAAAGAATCCCGCAGGTTCCGTCTGACCCGTTTCCGCTGACCCGGATACTCGACGAAAAACTGCGGGATCTCTGCGTCGAACCTTCGAGGTTCGACGCGGTGTGCGGAAACGCCAGGCTCGCGGAGCTTGCCGCCGCCGTCGTCACGGGCGGGAAAACGTTCGATTACCCCGCGCTCGCGCTCCGCGACAATCCATGACTATACCGCAGCATCTCCGTCGAATTTGAAGAACCCGATGGTCGATTGCATGTGTTCGGCCTGACTCGCCAGCTCTTCGGCCATCGAGGCCGATTCTTCTGATGCCGAGGCGTTTTGCTGCACCACCTTGTCCAGCTGCATGATTGCCGAATTTATCTGCTCGGCACCGGTATTCTGCTCGTTGCTCGCGGCGCTGATTTCCTGCACCAGTTCCGCGGTGCGCCGGATCTCGGGAAGCATGCCGAGAATGGTCGCTCCGGCCTGTTCCGCGATCTGGACGCTCTGGATCGAAAGCTTGCTGATCTCCCCCGATTCCTTCTGGCTGCGTTCGGCCAGTTTGCCGACTTCCGAGGCGACGACCGCAAAACCCTTTCCGTATTCCCCTGCCCGGGCGGCTTCGATGGAGGCGTTCAGGGCGAGCATGTTGGTCGAACGGGCAATTTCTTCGATAATGGTAATTTTCGACGCGATCAGTTTCATGGCATTGACGGTTTCGGTTACGGCCTTCCCGCCTTCCTCGGCTATCTGTGCCGACTTGAGCGCTATCCGTTCGGTCGTCTGGGCGTTGTCCGCGTTCTGCTTGATGTTCGAGGTCATTTCCTCCATCGACGACGATATTTCCTCGACGGACGACGCCTGTTCGCTCGCTCCCTGCGATATGGTCTGCGAGGTGGAACTGAGCTGCTGGCTTCCGGAAGAAACCTGACCGGATGCGGTACTGACGTCCGAAATGACCTGACGGAGATGCGCGAGCATGTCCTGGAGCGAAACGGCAAGATCGCCGATTTCGTCCTGCCTGTCCATGAATTTGCGGCTCATGTCGTTCCTGAGTTCACCTCCCGCGATCTCGCCGGCCTTGCCCGCCGCCATCCGTATCGGCATCGAAATCGAACGGGCAAGAAGGGCGATGAGCGGAATTCCGACGACGGCGCCGATGCTTCCGATAAGCACCAGGAGCCACAGAAGATTTCTGACCGGTTCGAGGAGGGTGGTCATCGGCAGGACGACGGCTATGCTCCAGGGGGTATTGTCCGAACCGATACGTACGGGCGAATACGCAAGATACGACAGGGCGCCGGTCGCAAGGTTTTTCTTCGTCAGGTTGTGGGGCTTGCCTTCGGCGATCGCTTTCCGGAGTGCGTCTTTCAGGTCCGGCGTATCGTCCCCGACCGGCTTGCCGATCAGCTCCTTGTTCGGATGGGTGATGCGCTTCGCCCCGTTGTCCACGAGGATTGCATAGGCCCCTTCAGAGGGAATGTACGTGGCAACCTTTTTCTGGATGGCATCGAGGGCGACATCGATGCCCGCGACGCCCAGGATTCGGTCGCCGTTCCATACAGGAACGGCAAGGCTTGTCATCGGTATCTCGTCTTCTTTTTTTCCGCTGTAGGAAAACTGGTAGGGCTCTACGACGACGTCGGTTTTTTCGGCAAGGGGTCGGGCGTAAAAAGCCCCGGCGACTTCGGCGTCCGTCGCTTGCGACCGGCCCAGACTTCCATCGGGTCCGCGTATCCAGGTCGCTACGAAGCGGCCGGCATCCGTGCGAAGACCGGGAGGCGAGGCCGCGGGATCATCCCCGAAAGCGTCGACTTCCCAGATGGTCCAGGTTGCGGTGAATAAGGGATTCCTGACCAGTACCGGTTTGAGCGCTTCGGAAAACGCCGTGCGGTCCCGCAAACCGGACGCCCAGAGACCTTCATACATCTGGCCGATCGTGCGGGCGGCGTCCATCGCCACCTCGAGGTCCGCGTCCAGTTCGTTCGCGTACTGGAGCGACAGGGAGTCTCCTTCCCGATAAATCCGCTCCTCGAGAAGCGCTGCGGACGATGTATATGAAACGGTTATGACCAGAATGAGCGACAGGACATAAATGACCACCACGGGCAGCGTTATCCTCGCCATTATAGAAACACGCATTCGTTTTTTCACGGGCGACTCCTTGCGATATGCATTAAATATAGTGCATCCGGAAAACTATGCAAATTTCGCCCGGATTTGTGCTATCTTTACAGTATGAAAACCTATCGTATATTCGGGCTTCGCGGCGCCATCATCTCCGCACTGGTCCTCTTTTCGGCAGTATTTGTTTTTGTATCCTGCACGGGAAAACCCGCGACGTTTTCCGTAACCTCCATGGAACAGGTCGAACAGATGAGCAGGCACACGCTCGGCCGTCTGGAGCCGGTTCTGGTACGGTTCAAACAGCCCGTACAGGCACCGGCGAACCTTGAAGAGGCGGTTTCGTTCGCCCCGCGCATGCAGGGTTCCCTCAAAATGAAAGACGACCGGACGGTCGAATTCACTCCGTCCGCTCCATATACCAGCGGCGGATCATTCAAACTCGCGGTCGATACCGGTCTCCTCGCCGGAAAAAAAGCCGGTCTCGAAGGCTTTACGGTCGATTTTGCGATCCGCCCCTCCTCTTATTCGGTAATTCCGGAAGGCTTGTACACCGATTCGGGGGACGACGGCCTGTTCGCATTTTCGGGCATCCTGTCGACCGACATTCCCGTAGAACCCGCGGTGGCGCGATCGATGGTCTCCGCCCGGCTCGGTGCTAAAAACGGCGGAAAGGACATCGGTCTCGAATGGCTTTCCGGAGATACGGAAATCGAACACCGTTTCAGGATAAACGGCATAGCCCGCTCGGACGTCGACCAGTTTTTGACCCTTTCCTGGAAAGGAAAAGCGCTCGACTCGAGTTATTCGGGCGAACAGTCCTGGCTCGTCCCCCGCAAGACGGATTTCCGGGTACTCGAGATCGCCTCGGACGATCCGTCGTGCATTCTCGTACGCTTTTCGGACAAAATCGATCCGACCCAGGACATCCGCGGTCTCGTCCGCACGGGAACCTCGGTGGCCATGCGGTACAACCTCGACGGGAACATACTCAAGCTCTACAATACCGACGGCTGGCAGACCGATACCGACATCACCGTCCTCGGGGGAATCCGGAACCTTTCGGGCAAGAAGCTGATGCAGGAAACCTCCGTGACGATAAGCGCCGACTGGGAAATCCCGGAAGTGCGTTTCGCGGACGACGGGGTAATCCTTCCGACCTCCGCCGGCGTCACCGTTCCCGTGGAGACGAAAAATCTCCGCGGCCTCATAATCGAGGCTTTCGAAATACCGGGCGACAACATCCTGCAATTCCTGCAGGTCAACGAACTGGACGGCAAATACGAAATGCGCCGCGTCGGCGAGCCGGTCTGGTCGAATTCCTTCGATTTCAACTGGGACGAGACGAGCATGAAGAACCGCTTCGTTAGCCGGGGAATCGACCTGTCCGGTCTCGTCAGGAAAAATCCCGGCAGCATGATCCAGCTGCGGGTCACGTTCCGGCAGCGGCACGTCATGTACGAGTGCACAGCCGACCATCCCGACTTTTCGGATCTTCCCATGCCCTCGGACGAAATTCCCGTGGACCGCGTCGTCGAGGACAGCTACTGGAATTATTTCGAGGACATGGACTGGAAAATCAGGGAAAGCTTCTGGAATTACCGGGAGGATCCCTGCCATCCGGCATTCTACGTTTACGACTTCAACAGCTCCATACTTTCACGCAAGAACGTGCTCGTCTCCGACCTCGGCATCATGAACAAGACCGACGAGGATGGGACCTGGCATGTCGCAATCGCGGATATCCGCACCGCCCTCCCCGTTCCAGGCGCGACGGTACGACTGTACTCGTTCGCACAGAAGGAAATCGTCTCGGGCAAGACCGATTCGAAGGGATTTTTGAACCTCAAGCCCTCGAGCGAGCCGTATTTCATCATCGCGGAAAAAGGCGGCCAGACTTCGTATCTGCGCATCGACTCGGGTACCGCCCTCAGTGTCAGCCACTTCGAGGTCGACGGCCAGCGATCCGTCAAGGGAATCAAGGGCTTCATCTACGGCGAGCGCGGCGTCTGGCGGCCCGGCGACGACATCCATCTCGTCTTCGTGCTGCAGGACCTCAAAAAACAACTGCCCGCCGGATTCCCCGTCACCTTCGAGCTGCAGGATCCGCAGGGCCGCATTTCGAATTCGGCCGTATATACCGAAGCCGTCGACGGCTTTTACCGCATAGACGCCAAAACCGGCGCGGACGAGCCCACCGGATCCTGGACCGCCCGGATAAAGGCCGGCGGACAAAGCTGGACGCGCACGCTCAAGATAGAGGCCATAGTGCCGAACCGCCTCGCCATCAGTCTCAAGACGCCGAAACCGTATCTTTCCGCGAACCGGAACGACTTTACCCTGAGCGGAGCCTGGCTCCACGGAGCGAAGGCCCCGGGACTCAAGGCGGATGTCGCCGCGATATTCTATCCGGGATCGACGGCCTTCGACGGGTATTCGGATTATTCCTTCGTCAATCCGGAACGGAGCGTCGAATCGGACAAGGAAACCGTCTGGGAAGGAAATCTCGACAACAATTCCGAAGCGAAGTTCAGCCTCGATTTCGATGCGGGCGAGGCACTGCCGGGCAAGCTCAAGGCGCAGCTCGTCACCCGCATCTTCGAACCCTCCGGAATGTTTTCGATCGAGCAGGTCAGCTACGACTTTTCGCCGTACGAGCGCTACGTCGGTCTCCGCCTACCGAAGGGAGACGCTTCGCGGGGCATGCTCCTCACCGATACGAAGCACCGGGCCGACATCGCCCTCCTCGATACGAACGGGAAACCGGCGACCGGCACCGTTCCGGTCTCGGTAGAGCTCTACAAGCTCGAATGGCGCTGGTGGTGGGAAAAAGACGCCCTCACCGACGCGACCTACGTTTCCGGCCGTTCCGCCGACCTCATCGACAGCGGCACGGTTTCCGTCAGGAACGGAAAGGGAAGCTGGGATTTTGAAATCGAATATCCCGAATGGGGCCGATACCTCCTCGTCGCCGAAGACCAAAACGGAGGACACAGCGCGGCGCGGATCATCTACGTGGACTGGCCCGGCTGGGCCGGCCGCGGTACCGAGGCGGGAAGCGGAAGCGCCGCCATGCTTTCGCTCCAGAGCGACAAGAAACTCTACCGCCCGGGCGAAACGGCTTCCGTCTCCTTCGGCTCCGGCGAGGGAGGCCGCGCGCTCGTGACCGTCGAAAAGAGCGGCGGCGTCCTCGCGCAGGACTGGATCGACACGGCCGCAGGCACCACGGTATACAAACTGCCGGTAACGGGCGATATGGCCCCGAACGCCTATGTGCACATAACCCTCTTGCAGAAGCACATGCAAAGCGCGAACAGCCTGCCGATACGGCTTTACGGCGTGATTCCGCTCATGGTGGAGGATCCGCAGACGAGGCTGTCGCCGGTCATCGCCGCGCCCGAACAGTACGAGCCCGGCAAGAAGGCGACGCTCACGGTGAGCGAGGCCGCAGGCAGGCCGATGACGTATACGGTCGCGGTGGTGGACGAAGGACTGCTCGGTCTCACCCGCTTCGCGGCGAGCGATCCCTGGAAGGAATTCTACAAAAAAGAAGCTTCGAACCTCGCGAGCTGGGACCTCTACCGGTACGTGATGAGCGCCTTCGGCGGCAAGCTCGAAACGCTCCTGTCGATCGGAGGTTCCGAGGACGGCATAAACGCGAACAACAAGAAGGCCGAGCGGTTCAAGCCGGTCGTGCTCTTCTTCGGTCCCTACGAACTCAAGGCCAACGGCAAAAATGAAACAAGTTTTGTGATGCCGCAATACGTCGGCGCGGTGCGCGTCATGGTCGTCGCCGGAAAGAACGGCGCCTACGGAACGGCCGAACGGACCGTACCGGTAAAAAGCGACCTGATGATCCTGCCGACCCTGCCCCGCACACTCGGCGTCAACGAAACGATCGAGGTGCCGGTGACCCTTTTCAACGGAAAGGAAACCGCGCAAA
>JFJP01039614.1_pt1 | contig 13073 bp, 15 predicted proteins | sample 431651 | NCBI WGS metagenome assembly JFJP01 (sample SAMN02602958, study PRJNA72255) | Microbial mat metagenome, whole genome shotgun sequencing project. | biome: fresh water; feature: sink hole; material: water; isolation source: purple microbial (photo- and chemosynthetic) mats found in...
TTTGGGTCCTTTGTCTCCAATTTCTCCTTGCTCACCTTGCCTACCCATATTACCCGGTGGTCCCAACAAACCTTGTAGACCTTGGTCTCCAATAAGCCCGATGTCACCTATATCACCCTTTTCTCCTTTAAAGCCCATAGGTCCTCTATTGCCTTTTGGACCAATAGCCCCTATATCTCCCCTAAGACCTGTATACCCTACACTACCATCCAAACCATCTTGACCATTTCTACCAGGGAATCCTTTTTCACCAATACCTCCCCTATTACCTTTAAATTTAATGTCAAAACTAGATAAAATACTACTTGTTATAAAACCTGAAACTTTTTTTTCAGTGTTATTTGACATTAAAGCCACTAAAGACCCTGAATATTCATCAAACATTACATCTACAATACAAACTAGACTTGGATACCCTGTATCGCTAGTGTTAATATATATATCATCTAATTGTTGGTTTGTGCTCGTTTGGTATAAAGTATTATCTCCTATAACAGCGTCATCAGATGCATCAATTAAACTTAAATCGACTCTAGTTATGGGCATTTTAATTTACCTTTTTAAACACACCTGATGTACAGTTAGAACATATATTAGAATAAGCTGATGATACAAGCATAACATGTTTGTCCTTTGCCCAAAAGTCACTCAGTGTTTCTGTGCTTAAATCGCCTATGACATAGTCAAAGTTATAATCATTACAGCAAAGAATAACTTGCCCTTTTGCGTTTATATGAAGCCAATCAAACGGTCGTCCTTTACCTCCATCGAAAGTATTTGAACAACCAATAGCTTCTTGTCCTAGTTGCTTGTTTACGTTAATGTAAGACTGATTACTTAATATACTCTTAGGTAAAAACCCCACACGGTCTACCAAGCTATTTTGTGCAAATACTTCTATACCTGGAAATAATTTCCTAGCAGATTCTACTTGCCAGCTTAAATCTGTGTCTATGTCAAAAGTAGGGGCTTCAGAACCTAATGTTAATGTATTTAAACTATTTCGATCAACTCCATTTACTTGAATACTTATACCTAGTTTGTTATCTAACTTTGAAAAAGAGTCTATGGCGTAGTAAATATTGCTTAACAAAGTATCGAAATTCTTTTCTTTAAATCCGGTTCTAATTGCCCAGTCTTTAGCGTTAAATGCAGGTATATTGAGGCACATTCCTGATATACTGCTTCTATATGTACAAATAAGATCAGTTTTACTGTGTGTTAATGTAAATCCGTTACTTAGAATCATTTGCGACATATTTCGTTGTGTAAATTCTTGGCAAAGCTCTTCAAAATATTTGTACAATAATACTTCATTATAATGTGCTGTATAAACGTTGTTTAATTCATTTGATACTAAGCCGTCTGGCTTTTGTTTTTCTTCATCTATAATGTCCAAAATTCGTTTAAGCGTGTTTATAGGCATGGTTACTCTTCCAGACTCTGGATTACCTATATACTTAACAGGGCAAAACCCGCATTTAGAGTTACAAAAGCCAAAAGGATCTAACTGTAGAAATTTTATTTTAGTCTTACTAAAATCATCACTTATAGTTTTTAGTTTGACCTTTAATGTATCTGATAAGCACATATCCTTATAAACACTGTTTAACTTCATACTTTGTATCATGTCACACCATAGTTCTGTATTTAAAAGTTTTAAAAGCGCAATAACTACACAAATAACAACAACTTAACCTTGGTATATCTGTTAAACATAAATTAGCCACTTCACATCGAAACTTTACCAAGAATCAGTTGTAATAATTCTGATAAAGCTTCTTATTTAAAGGTCTAAAACTATGAAAGTTAAACTATCTACACGCCGTGTTTTAATATGGGATAAAGTTACAGAAACCATGGTGGCTCGTTGGAAAGTTACAGGAGCACTTTTAGGGCATAAGAAAAGCATAATTTTTGAATTAAACCCGTATTACGTAATCACTACAGCCGATATAGATGAGGCTAAAAGTGTTTTATGCGGAAAAATAAAGCTAAGGTGGAAAGAACTGCGCGAAAAAGCTAACAATCAACAACCATGACCTTTAAACTTAAAGGAGTTATAGACAGTGATTAACAAAAACCTATTAAACATAATAGTCAGGGTGGCTGGTGAATATAACCTAGATGCTGGCTACATGATAACTATGGCTTATATTGAATCTGGTTTTAACCCTAGAGCTCTTAATAAGGGCAGTAAAGCTGCTGGACTCTACCAGTTTATCCCTTCAACTGCAAGAGCTTACGGTTTAAATAACCCTTTTGACCCTGAACAGAGTGCAAGAGCTGCTGCTAAGTTCACAACAGCTAATAAGTCATATATATCCAAACACGGTGTTCCACTTGAACCTGCCTATCTCTATTTAGCACACCAGCAAGGAGCAGGTGGGTGTGTTGCTATTTATAATGCTGCTTTTAAAAATAAGCCGCTATCTTCCCAAATTCGTAGAAATATGGACAGCAATGGGGGCAAGGGTAAGACTGCTGCGGGGTTTATATCGTATTGGCTGTCTTTATATGACAGCAAACGAGTACAAGCAGTTAATATGGCAACATCAGCTTAAGTATAGTTATGTAAACAGTCAACTACCTAATTAACTAAGTAGTTGTTCATTTTTTTGTACTACCACCTCAATAGCCTATTAATGTAAACTGTTAAACGTAATACGGCTATTAAAACCAAGCTCAAAGTAGGAGATTGTTATGCTTCTTTATATTCCTTTGGAATCTCATAAAAGTGTACTGAAAGCGTTGTCGGCATCGGCAACTTATATGGCTAAGAAAAAGCTTTATAAGGAAATTCTAGCTAAAAATAGGCTTAAGTCTTTACGGGGAGCTTCACCTCAAGCAAGAGCCAAAGTTAATAGTGAATTTAAGCGTCAATGGAAAGTGTATGTTCGTGGTCTGCGTAAAAATCGTAAGCAGCCTACTACTTTGTCTGACAAGCAACAGCAGTATCGTCAGCACTTTAAGGACATGTTGAAGAAGTATGGTGCGACGTCCCCTGCTTCTTTGAGTAAAGAAGAAAAGTCTAAGTTCTTTACTGAAGTGAAAAGTACTTGGCTGGGTAAGAAAGGCGGAAGTGGTCTGACCCTTAACAAGGCTACAAGCGGTAGTGAAGATCACGACTTCGATGTTAGTGAGTTTGAATCTGACGATGACGTAGATGACAGTATGTAAGTATTTGTAGTTTAGACTTTAAATAACCCTTGTTAATAATTAACAAGGGTTTTTCAATCCTAGTGTTTTTAATAAACCAAAGCCTAAGTGAAAACAATGACCAAGATCGACAAGAAAATAGTAGCTTTTTCAGTGGTTACTGACAATAAGCAAGCTAATACTCCAGAGGTTATTTCTGAACATAAGTTGGAAAAATTAGAAAATACAGTTCCTGAATTTCAACCGGAAATTATGCACGAAAACATTAAACGCCCTGAAATTTTATTGGGGTCTACTTATCGTATAAAAACACCACTGTCTGAACATGCGTTCTATATAACTATAAACGACATAGTTTTAAACTCTGGAACAGGCCATGAGCATAAACGCCCATTTGAGTTATTTATAAACTCTAAGAACATGGAGCAGTTTCAATGGATTGTTGCTATGACCAGAATTCTATCTGCTGTTTTTCGTAAAGGCGGCGACGTTGTATTTCTAGTCGAGGAAATGCGGTCAATATTTGATCCTAAAGGTGGGTATTTCAGACCAGGTGGTCGGTACATGCCCTCACTAGTCGCTGAAATTGGCGATATTATTGAAATTCATTTAATGAGTATTGGGTTACTTAAAAAGGAAGCTGATCCCCACGTTGAAGCCTATCTGAAGGCCAAGAAGGAACAAGTGAAGTCTTTTGAAAGTGTTAGCACTAAAGAAAAGAAAGAAGAAATTATTGTTGAAGTTAAAAAAGTAGAAGACGTCAGTAAAGCCGAAGACTCTGATGGGTTTCCAGCAAATGCTACTTTATGCGATAAATGTATGACGAGAGCAGTTATTAAGGTTCAGGGATGCGATACCTGTTTGGAGTGTGCTAATTCACACTGCGGATAGCTTTTAAGTAGGTATTAACGAAATGAAAATAATGGTCAATGCGTCCACTGATGACGTACTAGATACAATATTCAATCCAAACAACCCGTTTGGCACTGAAACTATACGTGAATTTTTGCACAGACATGATCTAAAATTGCAGCATAACTGGTTGCGTTTTTGGCATGGGACACCGAGCAGAGGAAAACATGCACACAAATTCGATGTTTTAAAAGAGGGTAGCTATCTGGCTACGAATCCAGAGGAAGCAAAGTTCTATGCCGCTCGAGATAGAAACCTCAAACAAACCAGCGTTAAAGTTCTCAGTGTTTGGTTAAAGCCTCAAGAACTAGGTTACTGTGGGCATTATTATTGTAAAGTCGATGTGCCATTAATAAGGCATGACGCTCCAGCTGATTATAGCTAAAGTTCATATTTTAGACATTAAAAAACCGCAGAATGTATCAAAACACTTTGCGGTTTTTGTTGCCTAATTATACTTTGCCGTGAACAAAAATGTGTGATGAACTTTTGAACAGTATCACACTTTAACATTTCAACTATTTAGGATTAGTACTATGAAAGTTTCAAATACTACCGCTCTAGTGCGAGTCAATGAAAACAGTCAAGTTGTAGTAGACTCTAGAATGATTGCCAAGCAGTTTTCCAGAAGACACGCGGATGTGCTTTTAGCCATTTCTCGACTGAATTGTAGTGAAAAATTTAGCCAACGTAACTTTGTGTCGGCTGAATATTTTGATGCGCAAGGCAAACCTCGACCGATGTACACTATGACTAGGGATGGTTGTGTATTTTTGATTTCAAAGCTGAAAGGGTCAGAGGCTGGTGTGTTTTTGGAAAAATATATCGAAGCTTTTAACGAAATGGAAAAAGCCTTAACATCAACACAAAATACCATTGCACCTTACGTCCAGCATACGCTAAGAGACATTCAGGTTTCAAACAGCAAGAGTGTTAATGCTGTTCTTCATAAAGCCGGGGGAAAATCGGCTGTTATAGTTTATAACACGGTGAACTGCATTACCCAATCTGGAAAGACTCCCAAACACTGGAAAAAGGTTGCTCAGGCTGATTGTCTTCCTGTTAAAGTATCACGATCTGCTAAGGAAGTTTTAAGGATCAAAGCTCCTTCTGTGGCTTGTGGCATGAGCTTGTCTGATCAACTGGTTGTTAACGGTGTCGACACTCTTGAAAGTATTTCTATAGGCAAAGATGCTCAGCATATTTTTCAAAGAATTTTAGCCAATGGTGTAACTCCCAGTGAACTGCTAATGTGATAAGTTATTAAACTCCAGACGTTAAAAACCCCTGAGTGTCTTCACAAACACTCAGGGGTTTTTCTTTGTTCATTTTTTACTACTTTTAAGCATATCAATTATTCTAGCGTCTATATAACAGTTACTTGGCGCTTTTAGCAATAACTTATATAATTCAAGTTTTTGTGGTAAAGCCATACCGATTCTAGGTATTTTAAACACAACAGGTAGTCCATCATAGGATTTAGTCTCACTATTATAACTCTCCGCATATTCTATAAACTCATTAACAAATTCTTTTATGGTGCTAAAAGGCAAAGGAGTACTACCATCGTAGTCATACAGCGGAATAGCGTAACTTTCACCCTGCATACCAGATGCCCGACCGATTAAGGCTCTATAGAATTTTACAGCGCCTTTTCCACTCGTTGTACGATGACCTCCACGCATATCCGTGTCGAATACGTGTCTAATTCTTGCTTTATTACTACTTGGCACTTTTCTACCTTGTAGTAAATGAAGGTTTCTTAGTTCTTGTTGATCTGTTTTTGTTTGGGTTGTTATACCACTAACAGATCTACTATTATTTATAGGAGAAGTTGTCATGAGCTTTATCTCTTCGTTGTCGAAAGTTGCCAGCAATATGTCAGTTATTGTTAAAATATTGCCGTCTATTATAGACGCAATAAAAGTAATAGAAAACCAGTATGCGGAAACCGGAAAAGGTAAACAGAAACTAGAGCTGGTTCGTGTTATTCTAGAGACTGCTTATTCTTTTGCAGAAGATGTCGGGGATACCGATTTTAACGATATCTGGCCAATGGTCAGCAAGGTTATTTCTGGTATCGTATCTGTGTTTAACGCTACGGGTTGGAACAAGTGATCAAATTAGTTTAAAGAAAAAGAGTCCTGAATTTCAGGACTTCTGTGTTTTTTTAGTATTAAATTTAAATTCAAGTGTTATTTTTCATATTCGGAGATTATTATGTCCCTTAAGTACCCAGCGGGCTACGTAGCTATCGACAAAATACTTGAAAATTCAGGTGTTAGTGAGCTTTCTTGCCAGATGGTGATTAGGTATATAGACCCTGCATGGAAACGATATGGTTATCCACATCTAACCGGCGACCTAAGAATAAATTATAACCACGGTATATGCGAAGGAACGTCTATTCACCAAGAGGATATTGAAGTATTTGTGCGCAGGTTAAGTCGATATATGCAGTCAACTACAAATAAAGGCAATGTACAGCCAAAAGCAAATTTTATAGCCGATATTAGCGAGCATAATACTGTTAGTAGTTATATTCAAATTCCACAGCAAGAAACCCCGATAGTAGTTGTCGGTAATAATACAGTCAATAAAAATCGGGGTTGTGGTTGCGGTAGAAGAAGGTGATATTAACTTTCTCCTGTAGAGTTAATACCCCCATGCCCTAAAGATTGTTGAACTGTAGTTTGTCCGTTATACCTACCTTTAGCAGCATATCCTTTGTCGTAAGGTACTGGTTTATTCCTAAAAAATACCACTTGACCTATTCTAAGACCTGGTTTTAGAATAAGGTGGTGGTGTTTGCTGATATTTTGAAGTTCTAGTGTTAAAGTGGTGTCTTTTTCACTATCAAAACCAAAATAAGGGTCAATCCAGACAGCTAACGATGCATTTAGCAAGTTTCTAGCCATACTTGACCTTAGCCTAAATTCCGAAGTTAAATCCGCAGGAAGTTTAAACTTTTCAACAGTATGTCCTAACAAAGACTCTCCGGGACTTACCCTGTACCCGTTAGTTTTATCCATAGTATATTCAGCCCAATTTACGGAGGCATCGTGGTCTGATAGGTCAATAAGAAACTTGTTGTAATGAGAACCATAATTAGGCTCAACTTCAATTAGTAAGTTTGGCCCCAAGCAGACATCTATGCTAGTCCCGTTTACATTACTAGGGTCAGCGTCTATAACACCATCAGCAATAAGCTGATGCAATTCTTCGTAACTTAATAACATAGTGAATATCCTTAAAATTTAAAGCAAACCATAAAGTCTTGAACAAACAGCTTTGACTTTTCTACGCCGATCAGGACTAGAATACACAGAGTCAAACTGCAAAAGCAGTTCAAGCAACGTTGTCTTTCCTGTCCTGTTCGGCATATTGACTAACCTTTCAGCTGAAAATAATTGCTCAGCATTAAGCGTTACTCCAGAATTTGAACAGAATGCTGAAAACTGTTCGAGTTGATTTTGTTCTAAGCTCATGGTTATTTTACCAGTCAATAGTGGGTTGGTCAAAGAGTTCAAGCGCAATGTTGCACTTGGAAAAGTGCTTACAGCCAAAAAACCCTCTGTGTGCAGAAAGCGGCGATGGGTGCGCTGCTTTTAAAAACGTATGCCTATTACTGTTTAACGCAGTAATAAGGTCTAGCTGTCCATGAATCCCGTTATTCAAAGCTGTATTCACTAACTTGTTGACAGTGGATTCTGCTTGCTTTCCCCAAAGTAAAAATACTTTAGGTCTAGTGTCGTACAAAGTAGCTCTTAAAATAGCAGACGTTAAGAATTGCCAGTACTCTGCGTGGGAATTTGGTTCTGACTCCCTGACGGTCAAGGCTGTATTCAGTAATAACACACCTTGTTGTGAGTGATACTCACCCCAAATATGATGGTTACTACCAATGTCAGTTTGAAGCTCTTTGTAGATGTTCTGCAATGACGGAGGAGTATAAGCCATGTCTGCTGTAGAAAAGGCTAAGCCATTAGCTATACCCGGAGTATGGTAAGGGTCTTGCCCTAAAATAACTACTCTTACTTGGTCAAACGGCGTTAGTTCTAGAGCCTTAAAAGTATTTTTAACTTTAGGGTAGATGCTATATAATCTACGCTCGTTTTTAACAAAATTTACTAAGCGGTCAATATTATTAGTATATTGTCGCTCAGTTTTAAGGTGTTCATAAACAGGTTGTTTCCATGAAGCAGGAAGAGCGTCGTACAGTTTTTCATGTTCTACAGTGATCATGGTGATATTACCACCCCAATAGACATTGTTTTGGATTGTTATTGTTTGTTTCACAGAAAACTGCGATGTCTGCAAGGCTATCTTGCTGATCACCGCAGTTTCTGTTTTTAGTGCAAAACTATATTTAAAAGTTGAAGCGCAATTACAGGTTACTCACTCAGTACTATTCTTCTCCTCAGTTCGTACCACCCAATCAGGGTCTTCTTGGTCGATACCACAACCATAATGATTACAGCAAGCCTTATTGGAGCAGTAGTACCAGTAGTCATAGTTTTGTGCATAGGAAAATTCAGTGAAGGGAGGGTTGCAACAAGCAGAAACTATCGGCCAGCCACAAGCCTCACATTTAGCGTCGGGCAGTATTCGAGCAGTATTTTCCATGAGCATTACTCCAACAACTGATTAAAAGTATTTCGTAGGTTCAATAGAAACTATGAAGTTTACTCGCTGACTGTTTATTCTTCAACACTATCCTCGGCTTCAAGCGCTTTACAGAGTACTTCAACTAGAGTACTTAGCCGGTCTTTAAGATCGCAGTGCATTAACGCGAAATAAAAGTTCAAAGCGACCTCGGTATTGTCATGGTTCTCCGAGAAAGTCTTGTACACACGGTTAGACAAAGTCCCGCTTAGTTTTAGAACATAGGGACGGGAAATATTTGGTCGATGTGTCCAAATGAACTTTTCAAGTATAGTTACATCTACCAAACTTGTATAGTAGTTAGGTGTTGACCCGTCATAACTACCGTAAATTTGGTAATGAATAAAGTTAGACTTGTCTTGTTCGGTGGTCAATGTACTGAAATCCGCCTGTGACCGAACTTTAGAAAGATCTTGAATAGTCATTGGGTAAAGCACTCTTGGTTAGTAGTGGATAGTTGGTAGAGAATACAGTCTAGTTTACTATTTTTAACAGAAAACTGCGGTGTTTTATTGCAAAACACCGCAGTCTTTGTTTAGTGGTACAGTTTGGTTAGATTGGAGATTACTATTGTTCCGTAAAGCCCCAAGGCTTCAGCCTGGGGATATAAGGAACGCTCAGTAAGATAGACACTTACCCATTTAACCACCTAACTTCAAAGAAGTTTCAGTGTCATTAGTAAGCTGCGAACTACCATGCTTAACATGGCTTCTTACAGCTTTAACAATCATTTCATTAGCGTGAGTTTGCGCTTTAGTTTGATTGTAAATCGCTTTAGGTTTACCTGTTCTGGTATGACCAATTATTTCAGGGTCAATATTTTTAAAGCGGTCTTGTAATGACGGTCTTGTTTTACCTGACGCTAAAACTGCTGACTTGAACTTAGATGGTGAAATCCCGTTAGAATCACTAGCTAGTGACCTTAACATATTATACTCAGGATCTGATGCAGAAAAACCAGAAAATTCCCCTTGTTCACCTTGTTCTTGACCACCCTGACCCTGACTAGCCGCAAACTTAGCTTGCGTCTCTCGAAGCTGCTTAACGTACTCACCAATTTGTTCACGGTTAGCAATATCGTCGTCTTTTTGGGCTAGAAGCTCGTGTATGTTAAAACCACCGGCAGCTGCGATAACTCTCAATGGTACAGGTACTCCAGCGGCAGTAAGACGGTCTAAAATATCGAAGTAATTACTGTCACCCTCTGGCTTAAGCTGTTTAGACCAATGTACTGTCGGTATGAGTAACTTAGACCCGTCTTGAATAATAGCTAGGGTATCTTCAAGGTTTTTCTGTAATAAAGACTCCCCTACAGAAACTTTACCTTTGGAATTGACTGTGTAACCATTAATCACTGATATTAACGGGAATACCGTATTATAAAATAGCTTACGAGTGATCATATCACGATAAGCCCTTAAATGGTCAATAAATAGTGTTAGGCTATTATCCATTGTGTTGTAGCTGGCATCACCTGAAAGTAAGCTCTCGTTCACGCCGAGCGCTTTAAACTTCATTTGGGTCGTTTGGTCCCAGGTGTCGAGAATGGACCACCGGTCGGTCGGACTATTGCTACTATGTATTCCTCCATTTATTGCGTAAAAAGTCGGCTGGTATTTTTTCTCAGTACATAGTTTTTGTCGATAAGCTTTACCGTCTTTAAAGACAGTCGGATAGTTAGGTTGCTTAACACTAAGGTCATAGACATGATCTTTGCCTATGTAGTCATAACCGACTACTTTTTCAAAACGAAGCTTAAGGTTAAATAGCATAATCAGTTTATTATAAGTCGACAAACTGATCTGTTTTAACAAAGCTAGAACGTTGTCATAGCTACCATTTTCATAAGCTTGGTGTAAAAAAGCAGTACCACTAACAGAAAATGAATGGAAAGTATCTGCGACTCTAGATAACTCTATCAAATTTCCATCATCATCTTGGTACCAAGACCCATGCCCTGCCCCACCTTTACGCACAAACCTAGACTTTATAACGTCCACTACAAACTTGGACGGTATAGTTGCCTTTATAGATTTTGGCAAGTCACATACAGCAAATGGTTTTTTTGCTGGACTCTGTAGGTATTTATACAGTTCATTATATAAAGCGCAAGCATCTGAAGGATTTATATAAAGTGCTGTATTACTGTTCATAACCTTAGTAGAATAACCAATGTCAGCAAGCATAACTTTCAACCCTTGCAGTAAATCTGGTGACCCACTACAGATTGTTATACCTACTACATTCAAAGAAGACTTTCTTTCAACAGCTACATGACCATCTCCGTCTATTACACCTGCAATAAACGCCAAACGACTTTCACGGTTTGCCAAAAACATAATAGATGGAACAACATAGTGAAGGCAAGCGCGTGTCCCCATTGACGTTCCATGCTGTGATGACATCATGCCTAATTGTTTAAACCACTGAACAAGTTGATCTCCATATACAGAGCAGTAATAGCCATCATGGTTATGGTTTACTTTACGCCCATTCAGGTATCTATTCTTAGGCGCGGTAGATGCTAATTGAGACACTAAAATATTTCCTGTTTCTCCAAATACCTTTAGCATACAATGTTGAAAGTGTTTGAGTATTTCAAGACTAGTGTTACTTACTGTAATATGTCCTGTTCCTTTGTTCCTGTCGCTAACCACTCCATCCGATAACACTATGCCCAAAACATAAGCTAGTTCTGGAGTCATTATCTCAGGCTTAGTGAATACTTTATTGCCTAACTTAAATTTATATTCATTTAAATTTAACGGTAAATCAGCAGTAGTACAGTAACCCTTAGTATCGCAAGCAATACTGAGGTTGTTTGGTAATAAATACTTGGCTTTTACTTTCTTAAGCAGTCCAGTATTTTCATCCAGTATTAAAAACCTGTGATTCTCAGTACAGTCGACGTAGCCGCCACGCTCTGTTTTTACCCTATAAACGTCTTTATACCCTTGGTACATCCAAATATCGGCCTTTACAAAGTCACCATACAAACCTTTTACTTCAATGTCAATCGGCACAGCGTAGCGTTGACCTTTGAATTTATTTGGGTTATGGGGTACTATATCCTTTATTTTTATTAAACCTTCACTGGTAGAAACCTCAGTGTTTCCAGATATACAGAGAACCTCTTCAATCGAAACACCTAACCTCGTTGCTACGATTGCTCCGAGAGGGTCAGCACTCGCACCAACAAATAATTCGGTAATAAAGTCCATGTCTGCCGGGGTTGGCTCGAATGATTCCCCGTCACCAACGGTAATGTGCGCAATGCCTCTTTGACGCCTTGAAGATTCTATTAAAGTTCCACGAAACAGGTTTTTTTCCAGCAACCAAATAGGCAAAATTCTCTTATAGTAGCTAGTCCCTTCCGTATGCGAGAAAGACCTTCTTGGCAAGTATACTGTGCTTAGTGGGTCTAGTTCTAGTTTGCCTGACTGTATTTTACCTATAATTTCAGCACCAAATTTATCACGTAAAGCCTGTATTCTAGGTGATTTTGTGTTCGACAGCAGCTTTATTAAAGCTTCAGAAAACTTAACTTCTATAATAGGTGCTTGTGAATAAAACGGCAGCGATATAATCTCGGTGTTCTCAATCGCATGGGGCATAATGTCCGAAAACGTCTTGCTGTTTTTGTCGTATAACAACGAAGCAATAAACGCACCGAGTACTAAATAGTCTACCGACATTTCAGGTAATAATGTTCTGACGTTTAATCGCTCTAACGTATGGTTGAATACCTTATTAACGTCTTTATCAGTAATACCACCTAAAGAAAATTCACTAAAGGGTAAACCAGAGATCATGTCGACAGCAGCACCAGCAACAGGATCAAAATAATACATATCCCTATAGAGTCTATATAGCTGTTTATCGTTGGTTAAGTTTAAATAGTCATGCCCAATATCGTCTAATAGTGTTCCAAGGTCGACAGTTATAGGTAAAGTCGACATTGACCCATTAGTAAACGGGACTGGCATTAAACTGGATTCAGAAATAAATTGCGATCCATCTTGGTTGGTGTCTTGCTTATTGCTAGGATCAGTATTACTCGCTGTATTGTTATTGTTTCTTTTTCCCAAAGCACCTAAGATTTGTTTATTATTTCCAGAATAACCTGCATAACTGCCTGCTAGACCTTGTCTTCTGTTTAACTTTATCATACTGTGCTTCCTTATTATGAGTTATAGTTTAAAAGACTGTTACAAAAATTTATAACGCTGTCGACTGGTTTTTCTGCTGTGAACTACCACGCCCTGAAGGGCTGTGGCTTCCTGCGTCGATCTCAAACAACAAGATACATTTAGCAGGCTATCCCCGTCGTTCCGACG